>Ga0209487_1001998_pt1 | contig 16839 bp, 16 predicted proteins | sample Poulit2012_FD_187524 | JGI IMG/M metagenome (GOLD analysis project Ga0209487, IMG submission 187524) | Agricultural soil microbial communities from Georgia to study Nitrogen management - Poultry litter 2012 (SPAdes) (version 2) | ecosystem: Environmental > Terrestrial > Soil > Agricultural land...
CGATCGGAGTGCTCACACGATCCAGGTTGGCACAGTCGCGCCGGTATCTCAGGTCGACGGCGTAGCCCACCGGGGGCAGGCGCCCGCCCCACTGCTCCACCCGGCGGCGCGGTCGATACTTCTCACGCTCAGTGGCGCTCCGCGAGCACGCGCGAGCGGAGCAGGTGTCGCCTGAACCGATTCACGCCGGGAGGCGGTCGTGGTGCCGCCCGCGCGGCAGCATCAGTGGCTTGCCGGAGATCGGGTCGGTGATGATCTCGCTGGTCAGGCCGAACACGTCGGTGACCATCTCGGCGGTGAGCACCTCGGCCGGGGTACCGGCGGAGTGCACGGTGCCGCCGGCGATCGCGATCAGGTGGTCGGCGTACCGGGCCGCCAGGTTCAGGTCGTGCAGCACCATCACGATCGTGGTGCCCCGGGCGGTGTTCAGGTCGGTGAGCAGGTCGAGCACCTCCACCTGGTGGCTCACGTCCAGGAACGTGGTCGGCTCGTCCAGCAGCAGCACGTCGGTGCGCTGTGCCAGCGACATCGCCAGCCACACCCGCTGGCGCTGCCCGCCGGAGAGCTCGTCCACGGGGCGCTCGGCCAGCTCTACGGTGCCGGTGGCCTCCAGCGCCTCGGCGACCGCTTCGTCGTCGGAGGCGGACCAGCGGGCCAGCAGCCGCTGGTGCGGGTGCCGGCCACGGCCGACCAGGTCGGAGACGGTGATGCCTTCCGGGGCGATCGGTGACTGCGGCAGCAGGCCCAGGGTGCGGGCGAGCTCCTTGGCGGGCATCCGGTGCACCGCCTTGCCGTCCAGCAGCACCTGGCCACCGTGCGGGGCCAGCAGCCGGGACATCGACTTCAGCAGGGTGGACTTCCCGCACGCGTTCGCCCCGACGATGGCGGTGATCGCCCCTGGTGGCACGGCCAGGTCCAGGTCGGTGATCACCCGCCGGTCGTGGTAGCCCACGGACAGGTGCTCGGCGAGGAGCCTGCGGTCACGGGTCACAGCGAACCTCCGGCACGGTTGATGCGGACAATGAGGTAGAGCAGGTAGGGGGCGCCCAGCACCCCGGTGACCACTCCGACCGGGAACCGGGTGCCGAGGGCGTACTGCGCGGCCAGGTCGGCCACCAGCACCAGCAGTGCCCCGACCAGGGCCGCCGGTACCAGCAGCGAGCCGCGCGGGCCGACGATGCGGGCGGCTATCGGACCGGAGAGGAAGGCGACGAACGCGATCGGACCGGCTGCCGCCGTCGCGAAGGCGATCAGGCCGACGGCGGCGACGATGGCCAGCACGCGGGTGCGTTCCGCCCGGATGCCCAGTGCCATGGCAGTGTCGTCGCCGAGCTGCAGGCCGTCCAGGTTGCGCGCCTGGGCGAGCAGCACCGGCCCGGCCACCAGCAGTGCGCCGGCCACCGGCAGCACATCGGACCAGTGCGAGCTGTTCAGGCTGCCGCTGAGCCAGCGCATCGCCTCCTGCAGCTCGTACTGCGGAGCTCGCTCGAGCACCCAGGAGACCACCGAGTTGAACATCGCGCCCACCCCGATGCCGATCAGCACCAGCCGGGTGCCGGCCACCCCGCGCCGGTAGGAGAGCAGGTACACGGCCAGGGCCACGCCAAGCCCGGCGACGATCGCCACTGCGGAGACCGCCGTCCCGGTCAGTCCGAGGACCACGATGGCGAACACCGCCGCCGCACTGGCGCCGAAGGAGATGCCGATGATGTCCGGGCTGGCGAGCGGGTTGCGCAGCATCGTCTGGAACGTGACCCCACCGATCCCGAAGCACAGGCCGACCAGGAGGGCCAGCGTGGCTCGCGGCAGGCGCAGCGTGCCCACGGTGAAGGAGGCACCGGGCACGTCCTGGCCGAGGACCACCCCGAGCACGTCCGAGGGGCTGTAGAAGGTGTGCCCGACCATCAGGCTGGTCGCATACACCGCTGCGATCGCCACAGCGAGCACGGCGATGACCAGGCGGCGCCGGCGGTTGCGTCCGCGGCGCGCACCGGCCACCAGGGCCACTGTGCCGGTAGCCTGCCGGGTCGGGGCGATGGGCACCTCACGGGTCTGCACGGCGGTCATAGCTCACGCATCCGCTGCCGGCGCACGATGGCGATGAAGAACGGGGCACCGACGATCGCCACGAGGATGCCGACGTCCACCTCTTCGGGGCGGGCCACCACCCGGCCGAGGATGTCCGCGGCGGTGAGCAGGATCCCCCCGCCGAGGGCGCTCAGCGGCAGCAGCCAGCGGTGGTCCGGACCGGCCAGCAGCCGGCACAGGTGCGGCACCACCAGGCCGACGAACGCGATCGGACCGGTGACCGCGGTGACCGCGCCGGCGAGCACCACGGCACCGGCCGCCGCGATGCCGCGGGTCCAGGCCACCCGCTGCCCCAGGCCGGCGGCGAGCTCGTCGCCGAGGGCGAGTGCGTTCAGGCCGCGGGCCATCAGCAGGCAGACGACGAACCCGGCCACCAGGAACGGCGCCACCGTGGTGATCGAGGCGCTGGTCGCCCCGCCGACGCCGCCGATCTGCCAGGAGATCGCTCCCTCGGCGATGTCCTGGCGGGGCAGCACCAGGGCGGTCACCAACGAGGAGAGCGCGGCCGTGGTGGCCGCTCCGGCGAGGGTGAGCTTCAGCGGAGTGGCCCCGCCGCGGCCGAGGGAGCCGATCAGGTAGACGAACGCCGCAGTGGCCGCCGCGCCCACGATCGCGAACACGATGTAGGCGGTCATCGTGGCGATGGAGAACCACGCCAGGCCGATCACCACGGCCAGCGATGCGCCGGTGGTCACGCCGAGGATGCCGGGGTCGGCGAGCGGGTTGCGGGTCACGCCCTGCATCACCGCACCGGAGACGGCGAGCCCGGCGCCGGCGATCACCGCCAGCCAGGTGCGTGGGATCCGGCGGGCCACCGCCCCGTGGTCGAACCCGTCGGTAGAGCCGCCGACGGCCGCGAGGATGTCGTCCAACCCGACGTCTCTGGACCCGTACGCCACGGACAGGGCCATGACCAGCACGAGCACCGCCGTCAGGCCGAGGAGCACGAGCACGCGCACCCGCCGGGACCGCTGCAGTCCTGCGGCTGCGGTGCGGTCAGCGGCGGGTGTCGCGCTGGTGGTGGCGGTGGCGATCGCGGTGCTCCTAGGCGTTGTCCGCAGCGTCGGCCAGCAGCGCCACGTACTGCTCCACCAGGTCGGAGTTCAGCACCTGCAACGGTGTCGGGTTGGCTGCGGTGCCCAGCGGGTCGTCGCCGGGCAGGCTGACCACGGCGTCGTTGGCCACGGCGGGCAGCTGGGACAGCAGCGGGTCGGCCTCGAGTGCGTCGGTCAGCTCCTGGCCGCCGTAGGTGACGAAGACGTCTACATCGGAGAAGATGTCCGCCTGCTCGGTGCTGACGCTGCCGTTCCACACGGTCGGGTCGGTGGAGACGTCGATCAGGCTCTGCGGGATGGTCATACCCAGGTCCTCGAAGAACTGGGTGCGTGTGTCGTAGGCGTTGTAGAAGTTGATCTCGCTGAGGTCGGTCGGGTCCACGTGCGTGACCATCATCGCGGTGGTGCCCTCGAGCTCGGGGTAGTCGGCCACGGCCGCGTCGATCTTGTCCTCGATCTCGGTGACGATCTCTTCACCCTCCTCGGCCATGCCCAGAGCGGCGGAGTTCACCTCGACGATCTCCCGCCACGGGGTGCCCCAGGCGGCCTCGGGGTAGGCGGCCACCGGTGCGATCTCCGACAGCGTGTCGTAGTCTTCCTGGCTCAGCCCGGAGTAGGCGGCCAAGATCACGTCCGGGTCGGTGTCCGCGACGGCCTCGAAGTCGATGCCGTCCGTCTCGTCGAAGAGCACCGGGGTCTCCGCGCCGAGCTCGGCGAGCTTGTCCTCCACCCACGGGTGCACACCGTCGCCGTCATCGTCGCCCCATTCGGTGACCGGCATGCCCACCGGCACGATGCCCAGCGCGAGGGCGACCTCGTGGTTGGCCCAACCGATGGCCGCGACCCGTTCGGGCTGTTCCTCGATCGTGGTGGTGCCCAGTGCGTGCTCGATGGTGACCGGCGTCCAGTCCGCGGCGGCAGCGTCGCCAGCAGTGTCGGAACCGCCGGCGGCGTCGGAGCTGCCGGAGCAGGCTGCCAGGGACGCGGTGGCCAGAGTGGCCGCGACAAGTGCGGCCAGGGTGGATGCACGAGGCATGATGTCCTTCCAGGTCGGGTGCTGCACGGGGCCGCAGCAGGCCGCCAATCCTCGGTGCACGGATGGGCACGACGGCGGAGCTTGCCTCGGTTGCACGAGTCACCGTGGGTGGTCGCCCGGCCTGCTCTGACGACGCTGGACCAGCGTGCGCAGTAAGGATTGCCTTACCGAAAGGTAATCGGTGATGGCGGTGTTGCGCAATTCTCGTCCCACGTGACGGACGACACACCTACGGCGTGCTGGCTCCTCTCCCACAACCTCGTGTTCGAGCGTGCCACTGGCCAGCTGTCTGTCGCTGACGGAACGGGGTCACCCCTCGGCGGTGAGGTGCGTCTCCACGGCGTCGATGCGGAACGGACTCGACTGGCTATGCGTCGTCGTGGTCCCAGCGATCGGAATCCACGGCCCCTGCCCAGCAACCTGGAACTCCCCCGACCAGGTCGTGGTCAGCGTAATCACCACGTCGCTGGCTTCGCTGGTGTAGACATGCCCGATGTCCTCAGCCGGCCACGGCGCCCCAGGCTCCGCAGTGACCAACGGCTCAGACCCATCACCAAAGTCCCACGAATACTCCACCGGCGTGGCCCGCACCGCCACCGGAACATCAAGCACCGTGGTCTCCAACATCTGCGACCCGCCATCGGTATAGACCAACGTGTCCATATTCACCAAGAACCAGTCGCGGTCGGGCTGCAGATGCACACCCGGCCGCTCCAGCGGCAGCTCAGCAAAATCCGACCGCGTCACAGTGATAACGATCGGCTCCGATTCATCAGCAGACGCCTCCTCGTCCTCAGTCTCCTCACTGTCCTGGGCTTCCTCCGGTGAGGAGCGGTCGTCGCACGGCACCAGCCCGGCTACTGGATCGACAAAGTCGGTTACCACACACAAGCCATCAGGCCCATCTGGAGTCATCTGAACGCCGACGTCTATTGCCGGAACACTACCGGACGAAGGCGCCCATGTGTCGATACCAGCATCACGGACGTTACGTGTGCCATCACCGGCACTTTGGGCAATGGCTGCCTCGGCTTGCTGCTGCTGGTCATATTCGAGATTCCCTTGGAACGCAAACTTTCCACCTCCCCGCACGTCACCAAGAAGCGTCGCGTTTTCGTCGTCCTGATCGGCCCCTGACATGGCTACGAGGCCGAGACACACGATTGCCGGAAGCAGCCTCACACTGAGTCACCTCGCTGTATGCCAGTTATTCGCCAACTCTCGTCCCCCCACAGCAGAGAGAGGCGAAAGTCGGGCCGATCGTCAGGCACGTAACTATCCACGGTCCCATCTTGGTAGTGAAGTTCCATCGCACTGATCGTTAATCCGAGAGAAACAATGTAGATGTCCTCGCCCTCGAACATACTGTCCTTGTAGGGGCCGCCACCGTCCTCCGAGTAAATCTCGATCTCGCCGCCAGTAGCGAAGCCGTCTCCCTCATTGGCCTCACTTGCCATGGAACGAATGCTCTCGCAGAACTCACAGCCGTGGAGACTCATCGAGTCCCATTCGGTTGTGTCACCAGTGCCAAGCACGTACGGCATCAGTTCCATAAAATACTTCGCCGCGGCGATCGCGCCCTCGACCGTCTCTTCCTCCATCGCCACCGGACGCTCAGGAGGATCCACCTCCGGCGGCTGCGACGGCTCCGCACTCGGATCCTCTACCCCACCTTCAGCATCCCCGTCATTCACTGGTTCCGTGGACTGCGAGGGCTCAGCCACCGGAGCCGCCGGACCCTCCGCACCCTCAGACGGCGCACACCCAACGAGCGCCAGCATCCCTGCCAACGCCCACACCAGCCGTCCCCGTCGGCTCACCATGCAGTCGACCCTGCCACACAAGTGTGATGCGCGACACCCCCTTGTGGACAACCTCCTCTCGCTCCCGATCGCACCGTGCCCAGGCTGCCGACGAGCCATCGTGGAAAAATTCCACCCATGTCCGACCAGCCTGCTACTGCTCCACACCACCGCCTACGCGCGATGGTCGGCCGCCCCACAGACGAACCGCACCGAGCGTCGACCCCGCTGGAGCTCCTCTTCGACCTGACCATCGTCGTCGCGTTCGCCCAGGCCGGCGCGCAGCTCGCGCACCTGCTACAGACCGAACACACCGGCGCCGCGATCGGCGCGTTCGCCTTCGCCGTCTTCGGCATCTGTTGGGCGTGGATCAACTACTCGTGGCTGGCCTCTGCCTTCGACAACGACGACGTGATCTTCCGGCTGGCCACGATGGTGCAGATGGTCGGCGTACTCGTCCTCGCTCTTGGCCTTCCTCAGTTGTTTGCCTCGATCGGGACTGGCGCTCCCTTGGACAACTCGGTGTTGGTCGCCGGGTATGTGATCATGCGCCTGTCCACGATCGGTCTGTGGCTGCGTGTCGCCCGGCACAATCGCCGATGGCGGCGCACCGCGGGCACGTACGCGGCACTCATCGCTGTGGCGCAGGTCGGCTGGATCGTGCAGATCGTGATCTTCCCGTCGATCACAGTCACCGTCATCATCACCGTCGTGCTGGCCCTGTTTGAGGTCAGCATCCCGATGATCGCTGAACGCATCGAAGCCACCCCGTGGCACCCGCACCACGTGGCTGAGCGGTACAGCCTGCTGGTCATCATCACGCTCGGTGAGGTGATCGCCGGAACCATCACCGAGATCGGCGCCGTGCACGAGAAGCAGGGCTGGTCGCTGGAAGCGGGGCTGGTGGCCCTAGGGGGCGTCGCACTGGCTCTCGGGCTCTGGTGGGTCTACTTCACCATGCCCTCAGGCGACGTACTCGCCCAGCACCGAGAACGCAGCTTTGTCTGGGGATATGGCCACATGGTGCTCTTCGGTGCGCTGGCAGCCAGCGGCGCCGGGTTGCACGTGGCCGCCTTCGTGATCCAGGGCGAGGCCAGCATCGGCCCCACCGCCGCCGCCCTCACCCTCGCTGTCCCGGTCGCGATCTTCACCTTCTTCCTCTTCGTGCTCTACTCCCTACTGCTCGGCGAGCTGGACACCTTCCATCTGCTCTTGCTGCTCGGAGCACTGCTCGTCCTCGCGGCAGCAGTCGGCGCCGTCGCCGTGGGAGCAAGCCTCGGTGTGGGCACACTGATCACCGCCTGCTCCATGCTGGTGGTCGTCGTCGGCTACGAGACCGTGGGCCACCGGCACCAGGACCAGGCGCTCCGCCGGGCGCTACAACCACCCGCAGAGCAGTAGGGCCCGCCCTCACCGGCGCGGCGACATCTCCACCTCAGGCATGGTCTCCTCGGCGGTGAGCCAGGGCAGCATCGCCGCCAGCGCCACCACACCGGTCACACCGAACGCCCAGGCGAACCCGAAGTTGTCAGCCACTAGGCCGATGAGGATCGGACCGAGGATCGCACCAGTGTCCTGAGCCATCTGGAACGTCGCCAGCACCTTGCTCCCCGACCGGTCGCTGCCCACGATGTCGGCCAGCGTCGCCTGCTGCGCCGGGTTCAGCAGCCCCCCGCCGATCCCGGAGAACACCGACAAGGCCAGCAGCAGCACCAACCCGTTGGACAAGCCGATCAGCCCCAGCCCGATCGCCGTAACCAGCAGCCCGGCGAGCACCAGCGGACGCCGGCCCACTGCATCGGCCCACCGTCCGGAGAACTGCAAGGTGGCCGCGGTGCCGACCGAGGCGGCAGCGAGCGCCGCACCAGCCACCCAGGTGTCGTCGTGCACAGCCACCGCCAGCTGGGGCAGCACCGCCACCCGTACGCCGAAGTTGCACCAGCCGTTGGCGAAGCCGGAGACCAGCGCCGCTCGGAACGCCGAGGAGTGCCAAGCCTCGCGCACCCGCATCGGCGGCTGCTCGACCTGCTCCTGCCCGGGTCGCAGCCGAGCGTCCTTCAGCCAGATCGCCACCACGAGGGCAGCGATGAACAGCGCCACCGCGTAGACGACGAACGGCACCCGCAGCCCGAACTCGGCCAACAGACCGCCGAGCACCGGACCGAGCATCCCGCCGAGCAGGAACGCTGTCGCATACGCGGAGGTGCACCGGCCCCGGATCGAGGGCGGCGCCAGCCGCACCACCAGAGACATGGCGGAAACCGTGAACATCGTCGAGCCGACCCCGCCCAACCCCCGCACCACCAGGAGCTGCACGTAGGACTGGGCGAACGCCGTCGCCAGGGAGCTGAGTGCCACGATGACCAGGCCGGCCACATATACCGGCCGCTCGCCTAGCCGCACCACGAGCGCGCCGCCGGCGGGAGCGAACACGAGCCGGAAGAACGCAAATGCGGAGACCACCACGGAGGCGGCCGCGACCCCGACGTCGAAGGAACGGGCGTACGCGGGAAGCACCGGGGACACGAGGCCGAAGCCGACCGCGATGACGAACGCGGCCGCCACCAGGACCTTGATCTCAGTGGGGATGGCGGGGCGGGTCACACCGTCCGAGTCTAGGAAACGTCCAGGTGCTCACGCGCCGAGCGCCCTTCGCAGCATGGCTACGGCCGAGCCGTCCCGCAGGTCTCGACCGGTGAACCTGAGCAGCGTGAGCGCACGGTCCAGCATCAGGTCGTTCTGCCGGTGGCGGTCCCGGAACACGGCATCTGGAGCAGAGTGCACCTGCTGACCGTCCATCTCTACAGACACCCAGCTACCATCCGAGCGCCGCCAGGCAAGATCCCCCTTCGCGATCCTGCGCCCGCGGTCGTCGAGGAACTCCTTCTGCAGCATGGACGGCGGCAGTCCGGCATCGGTGAACACCAGCCGCGCCCACGTCTCCAACGGAGAGTCCGCGCGGCCGTCTGCGAGGACGAGATAGCTGCGTGCCTTGCGCACACCGGGACAGCCGACGAGCAGGTCGTTCACCTCACGCAGGGTTCCCGCATGGAGCCTGCCCAGGTGCAGGGCGGAGTCCAGGACCGCCACCCCGTGCTCGCGGTCCAGGTCCCGAAGCGCCTGCGCGATCGCCACGGTCACGTCAGCCACCGGAAACCCGCCGATCTCCAGCACGGACATCCCGGACCGGTAGCGCCGCACCCGGATCCCCTTCGGTCCCCTCTGGCTGGTACCGCCAGGCAGGCAGACCTCGGCCGGGATGCGCTGCGGCAGCCCTTGAATCCGGTGCAACGCCACAGCGGCCATCCCAGTGGCCACTCCGCCGGGGACTGCGAGCAACCCGGTCCACGCCATCTGGTGGCGGGCCATGTCATACCGGTCGTCCAGCGGCACCACCGGGGTCCGGTACACGCCCCTGGTCTGCCGCTGCCACCGACCGGTCACCAGCAGCTGCCGAAGATCTCCCCGGGTCAGCCCCTCCTGGAGGACCTGGGCATAGCTGAGCAACCCGGCCTGGCGTCCTGCCAGCACCTCGGCTCGTTGCACGATGCGACTGTCCGGCATCCGCCGATTCCAGCATCACCGGAGGCCACTGCGACGCTCACGGGATGGGGGCTGTGGACGACGGTGCACCTGTGGTTGCACGAGGGTGCGCTCATGGTTGCGATTCCCTGGATTTCCAGCCATAAGTGCACCCTCGCGGGGCGAGGGGGTGGGGCGAGGGGACGGAGCGGGACGGAACGGGGGCGGAGCGGGACGGGACGGGGGCCGGGTTGGCGGGGGCCGGGAGAAAGGGCCGCTACAGCCGCAGGGCCAGCGCGTTCGCGGTCAGTCCGGCCGCCGTGCCGCACAGCACCACCAGGTCGCCGCGGCGCACCCGGCCACCCGGCCGGAGTCCAGGCAGCGGGCGAGCACGAACGGCACCGATCCGGAGACCATGTTCCCGTAGTCGCCGACCCAGTCGATGTACTGCTCCGGTGGGATACCGATCCGCCGCATCGCCAGTCCGAGCGCCCGGCTGGCCTGGTGCGGCACGAACAGGTCCACGTCCCCCACGCCGAGCCCGGCCGCCGAGCCCAGCCGGGTGAAGAAGTCATCGAAGAACTCCGGCAGCACCCGCACCATGTTCCGCAGCGCACGGCGGCCGTCCATGTCGAACTGGTAGTCGACGCCCGCTGAAGGCAGGTAGTCGTGCGGCGGCACCAGGGACCCCCCGCCGCGGATCTCGGTGTCATGGGCATGCTCGGCCCAGGTCCGCTGCAGACTGGTCAGCACCCCACGCGCAGGGTCCGAACCCGCGGTCAGCACCACCGCCGCCGCAGCATCGGAGAACAGCTCGTTGCTCTCCGGCTGGTCGGGGTTCAAGAACCGCGACCCCACGTCCCCGGAGACGATGAGCACCCGCTGGTACTCGCCGTCCACCAGGTAGCGAGAGGCCACGTCCACGGCGGTGATGAACGAGGTGCAGGTGGAGTTCACGTCGAACGCGGCCACCCGTTCACGGGGCGCGATCCGCTCCCAGACCAGGGCCGCAGTGCACGGGATCGGCTGCAGGTCCCCGGCCACGGCACCGATCACGCAGTCGATGTCTCCTGGCCCCAGCCCGGCACGGTCCAGCGCCCGGGTGGCAGCAGCGGCGAGCAGGTCCAGCTGGCTACGCCCCTCGGCGATGCGGTACCGGGTCTGGTCACCGAACCGCACCACCCGGTCAGGAAGGTCGGTGCCCCACCCGGCGATCTCGCACTGCCGCATCCGCTGTCCCCTGCCAGTCTCGCCGCACGCGGCGCCGTTTCACTCCAGGATCGGCAGCATACGGCAGGAACTCCACCGTCGGCGCCGCTATCCCCAGGCGCTGCCAGAGCCGGTCCAGCTCGACCCGCACCGCCGGTGCCGCCGCCGGCTCGTCCAGCTGCACCTGCAGGCGACGAGGCCCGGTCTGCACCACGGCGTACTCGGTGAACCCGTCGGCGGCGATCACCGCCCGGGAAACCAGGTCGGCGAACACCACTGTGCCATCCAGCAGCAGGGTGTCGTCCGCGCGGCCCTCGATCCGCTCGACCGCACGCAGCACGCTGCCGCACGCGCACGGCCCCCTGCGGGCCACGAGCACGTCGTTCAGCCGGTAGCGCACGATCGGCTGGGTGCGGCGGGAGAAGTCGGTGACCACCGGGGTGAACCGGCGTGAGTCCAGCCACTCCGGTTCGATGAGCACGTGCTGCTCGTTCAGGTGCAGCACTCCATGAGCACAGGTGTGGGCCAGGAACCCCTCGGTGCACTGGTAGAGCTGGTGCAGGTGCTGCTGCCCGAACGCTGCCGCGAGCTGCTCCGCCTCGCCCTCGTCGAGCACCTCGGCCACCGAGTACACCCGCTGCAGACCGCCCAGCCGCGGCCCGACCCCGGCGAGCAGCCGCAGCACCGAGGGCGGCGCCACCAGGATCGTCGGCGCGTAGTCGGACAGGTCGTCCAGATGCTCAGCCACCGGCACGGTCAGGTCGTAGTAGCGGAAGTCCACCAGCCGCGAGCGCACCGACTCGTAGAGGGCGTTGTTGGCGCGCAGGAACAGCGCGATCCGGTGCCCGGTCAGCCCCGGCGGCAACGTGAGCGCCAGCACCGTGCCGGCCCAGGCGTCCCGGTCCGCGGGGCTGACCAAGAACAGCCCGCGGTGCCCGGACGTGCCCGAGGACAACCCCACCGCCACGTTCCCCAGCATCGGCGCGAAGTCCCGGGACCGTTCCGCTGTCAGCGCGAGCGCCTCCGCCTCGGCCCGCCGCACCCCCACCGTGTTCAGCTCGTCGAAACGGGCCATCATCGTCTGCTTGTCCATCACTGGCGCCTCGGCGAGCGCATGCACCCCGGCGTAGAACGGGGACCGGGCGCGCAGGAACCGCAGATGGGCCCGGAGGCGGCGCTGCTGGTAACGCTCCAGGGCGGCCCGGGTGCGCGGCTTCCAGCCCCACCGGGTCTTGGCCAGCACGACGGCGGTGCGCACCTTGCTCACAGCAGGTTCACCCCGCTGGGGTGGTCGTCGTGGGAGAAGAGCAGCCGCACTCCCCCACGCTCGATCTCGAGGAGGCGACGGGCGGTGTCCCGGTGCGCTGCGCCGTCGTAGGTGATCCAGCGAGGCACCACGCGCATCCGGTGCACCTGCTCGAGCAGGTCCCGCCCCCAGGCCGCATCGGCGGCGAGCAGCACCCGGCCCTCGATGAGGGCACCGAGGTGACCGCGGGCGTGCCCGGGCAGGTGCACCAGGAGGTAGCTGCCGTCGCCGAACAGGTCAAAGGTGCCCAGGCCGGCCGGGCCGGGGATGAACTGCTCGACGGCGGTGCACCGGTCGGTCTGCTGCGTCGCCTCGGCGAACCAGTCCGGCAGCAGGCCGCGCAGCAGCCCCTCCCGCAGCCGCGGGCCCGCCAGGGTGGCCAGCTGGTCGCGGTGCAGCACGAGGTGGGCATGCCGGAAATGACGGAGCCCGCCGATGTGGTCCGGGTGCAGGTGGGAGAGCACCACGTAGGTGACGATGGCCGGGTCGAGCTGGTCGGCCACGTCCTGGCCCGGCGGCAGCTCCGGGGGCAACAAGCGTTGGTAGAGCCGCCCGGCCGGGCCAGTGCGCCAAGGCTGCGGGGCGTAGCCGGTGTCGAACAGCACCACCCGGTCGCCGCTGCGGTAGCAGAACACGGTGGACGGGAACCGGCGTCGTTCCCGCGAACGGCCAGAGACCAGCTGGGCGAGGTCGTGGTGGGTGTGCCCGCAGGTGTAGGCGCGCAGGTCACCGGGCATAGCTGGCCAGGCTCTCGTCCAGGGTGACCTGCGGGGTGTAGCCCAGAAGCGAGCGGGCCTTGGAGATGTCCAGGGTCTGGGAGTAGGCGATGGTGATGAGCGTGTACCGGGTCAGTGCGGGTTCGGGGTGGCCGGGGAGAGCCGCGCAGACCGCCTCGAGCAGACCGGCGACGGCGTACAGGGGCCTGGTCGGCAGGCTGCGGTAGCGCGGGGTACGGCCGAGAAGATCGAACAGCTCCTCGATCAGGTCGCGGAACGGGCGCGGGTCGCCGTTGGTGATGTTGATCGCCTCACCGTCGATGCCTGGGGTCTCGGCGGCCAGGCGCAGCGCCGTGGCGACGTTCTGCACGGCGGTGAGGTCGACCAGGGCGCGACCGCCGTCGAAGAGTGGGATGCCGACCTTCTCCTCCACTGCCAGGAGCCGGGGCACCAGACTGGGGTCACCGGGTCCGACGATGCCGCGGGGGCGGACGATCACGATCTCCGGAGTGCCCGGCCGGCGGCGGGCACGCTGGAGCAGCAGCTCGGCGGCGAGCTTGGAGCGGATGTAGCCGTTCAGGCGGTTGCTCGTATCGACCTGGTTCTCGGTGATGTCGGTGGCGTGCCTGGCGGCGGCGTAGATGCTCGGCGAGGACACGTGCACGATCCGCTGGATACCGTTGCGGCGCGCGTAGGTGAGCACCTGCTCAGTGCCGGTGATGTTGGTGTGGGCGAAGTCGCGCCACCGGCCCCAGGGGGTGGACAACGCGGCGCAGTGGATCACCACGTCGGCGGGCTGGTTGGTGCGCCCGAGCGCGTCCAGGTCACCGACGAGCGTGGGCCCGCCGGTGGGCAGGGCGGCGGTGTTGCGGCCGGCGGCGATCACCCGGTAGCCGTGGGCGCGCAGGTCAGCGACGACGTGACCGCCGAGGAACCCGCTCGCCCCGGTGACCAGTGCTGTCCTCGTCATCCGGGCATCCTACGAACGATCGGAGTTGCTAGCACTGCTGGCATTGCACGATGAGGCGGTGTCGATGGCGACCTTGACCGTGCGGAACCTGTCCGAGCAGACCCGACGAGCGTTGAAGGAGCGGGCAGCACGGAACGACCGTTCCATGGAGGCGGAAGCCCGAGCGATCCTCGACGAGGCGGTGGCGGAGCGGACGTTCGTGGTGGACTGGATCTACGCCACCGAGCCGTTGCGTGGCGAGGATCTGCCACTGCCCGAACGGTCCCCCGTCCGTGAGGTCGAGGTGTGATCGTCGCGGACACCAACGTCCTCTCCGAGCCGCTACGGCAGCGGCCGGCCCGGCGCGTGGTGCGATGGCTCAAGGACAACCAGGAAGATCTGGCGATCACGGCGGCCACGGTCGCCGAGCTGCGCTACGGCGCCCGCCGGCTCCCCCGCGGTCGGCGCCGCACCGGGCTGCTCGAGGCGACCGACCAGCTGGTCGCCGGTGCTGGGACGCGGCTGCTCCCGTTCGGCGCCGAGGCTGCTGACGCCTACGGTGCGCTGCGCGCAGCGAGGGAGCAAGCCGGGCACCCGATGTCGGTCGAGGGCCTGATGATCGCCGCTACCTGCCTGGTGCATGGCGCTGCCCTCGCGACGCGGAACGTGCGCAACTTCGACGGCTGTGGCCTGACGCTGATCGGCCCATGGGCGGACGAGACCGGGCAGGATCAGCGTTCGTCGGGACGATGAGCGCCCACAGATGACCCCCGGCTCCGCCGTGGTCCCGCGCTCGGTCGCTACGCTCAACGGATGCGCGTGGCCCTGGTGACCGACTACTACCTGCCGACCCTCGGCGGGGTGCAGACCGCGGTGAAGGCGCTGCGCGAAGGTCTGGAGCACGCCGGGCACGAAGTGACAGTGTGCTGCCCGGGCGACGAGCCGAGCGCGGACCCGGGGATCGTGACGCTGCCGGTCTCACCGGTGTTCCGCCCGGACGGGTACCCGTTCGCCTGGTCGCCGGCACGGGCGCGGGCCGTGCTGCGGCGTGAGCTGGCGGCCCGTGGGGTGCAGGTGGTGCACACGCACTCGGAGATGTTCGCAGCGCTGTCCGGGATCCGGGTGGCGCGCGAGCTGGGTCTGCCGGTGGTGCACACGATGCACGGCCGGATCGATGTGTACACCGCCTCGGTGCTACCGGCGCCGGCGCTGACCACGCCCCTGCTCACCTGGTTGCACCACCGGCAGGTGCCGCACTCGGGGGTGCGGGTCGCTGCCGGTGCGCCGTACACCGCCAGCCGGGTGGCACGGCGGATGTGGCGGCTGATGGTGGCCCAGGCGCGGGCCAGCGACCACCTGGTGGTGCCCTCGGCGCACTTCGCCACCAAGCTGGCCGCGGTCGGGATGAGCACGCCGACCACGGTGGTCTCCAACGGGGTGGAGCCGAGCGTGCTGGACCGGGTCGGTGCGCCGGTGGTTCGCCAGCTGACGCCCGGTGAGGAGCTGCGGGCGTTGTGGGTGGGCCGGCTGTCACCGGAGAAGCGGCCCGAGGTGTTCGTGGCCGCAGTGGGCCAGGCCGGAACGGGGGTGCAGGGCACGATGTTCGGCGACGGCGTTGCTCGCCGTGCGGTGGCCCGGGCGGCAGCTGGCACGTCGGTCCGCGTTCGCGGGTCGGTGCCGCAGGCGGACGTGCTCGCCGAGATGGGTCGCAGCCACGTGCTGGTCAGCTCCTCGCTGGACTTCGACAACCAGCCGATGGTGATCCTGGAGGCGATCGCCTCCGGTCTGCCGGTGCTCTATGCCGACCCGGACCTGGCCGAGGTGGTGCCGGGCGATGCCGGGTTCGCGGCACCGACGCCGGATGCGGCCGGTCTGGCCGAGGTGCTGGCCCGGCTGCGCCGCGAGCCGGAGCTGCTCACCCTGGCGAGCAAGGCGATGCTCGCCGCCCGGGACACCGCCGCCGTGCAGGTGGATCCGATGATCCGGGTGTACGACAGCGTGGTGCGCCGCTGACGCCACCACATCCCTGCACGGGGGTGCACCTGTGGTCGCAAATCCGCCGAATCGCAACCACAGGTGCACCCCCGTGGCGCTGGTCGCGGCAAGGGGGGCTCAGCGCAGCGGCCCGGTGACGCCTTCCACCGCTGCCAGCACCGTCCCGTCCAGCAGGCACTGCTCAGCGGCGGCCACGTCCGGGGCGAGGAACTCGTCCGGTCCGGGTCCGGGCACGCGCCCCCGGAGCACCGCGATCGCGGCCGCTGCGGCCGGCGAGGGGGCATGCTCACGCAGGTCCACCGCCCGGGCAGCGACGAGCAGCTCGATGGCCAGCACCCGGCGCAGGTCCGCGACCGCGGTGCGCAGCTTGCGGGCGGCGTGCCAGCCCATCGAGACGTGGTCCTCCTGCATCGCCGAGGACGGGATGGAGTCCACGCTGGCCGGCACCGCCAGCCGCTTCAGCTCCGAGACCAGCGCCGCCTGGGTGTACTGGGCGATCATCATCCCGGAGTCCACCCCCGGGTCGTCGGCGAGGAACGGCGGCAGCCCGTGCGAGCGCGCCTTGTCCAGCATCCGGTCGGTGCGGCGCTCGGCGATCGAGGCCACGTCCGCGGCGACGATCGCGAGGAAGTCCAGCACGTAGGCCACGGGCGCGCCGTGGAAGTTGCCGTTGGAGCTGATGGTGCCCTCCTCGAGGACCATCGGGTTGTCGATCGCCGCAGCCAGCTCGCGCAGCGCCACACTCTGGGCGTGCTCCAGGGTGTCCCGTGCGGCACCGGCCACCTGCGGCGCGCAGCGCACCGAGTAGGCGTCCTGCACCCGGGACCCCTCCCGGCGCACATCGGCGAGGATCGCCGATCCCTCGAGCAGCGCCAGGATGTTCGCCGCCGAGGCCGCCTGGCCGGGGTGCGGGCGCAGAACATGCAGCTCCGGGCGGAACACGTCCTCGCGCCCACGCAGCCCCTGCACCGACAGCGCCGTAGTGACGTCCGCGACGCGCAGCAGCTCCTCCAGGTCTGCCAGGGCCAGCAGCAGCTGACCGAGCATCCCGTCGGTGCCGTTGATCAGCGCCAGCCCCTCCTTCTCGGCCAGCTCGACCGGGGCGATGCCCGCTGCGGCGAGCAGCTCGGGCACCGGCCGCTCCTGCCCGGCGGCATCGCG
>Ga0209487_1001999_pt1 | contig 16838 bp, 15 predicted proteins | sample Poulit2012_FD_187524 | JGI IMG/M metagenome (GOLD analysis project Ga0209487, IMG submission 187524) | Agricultural soil microbial communities from Georgia to study Nitrogen management - Poultry litter 2012 (SPAdes) (version 2) | ecosystem: Environmental > Terrestrial > Soil > Agricultural land...
TTGTCACCGTAGACGGACGCAGCTTCCGCCTACGCCAAATGGAGGAAAAGGTGAAAGAACAATGACCACAACTCACCGCGGGAAAGTAGATGTCCCCCAACTGCGGGAAACTAGATGTCCCTTGACAGACGATCGGCAGAGCGGATAAGCGCCATCTGCCCTGCAACCATTAGAATGTCCGATGTTGTCTACATAATTGAAGAATACCGAAGCGACTCGTAACGATGGAGAAGGATTTTCAGTACACCTGCACGAACGCTGGCATCTAACCGTTGACTTGCGCCCTACCTCAACGAGTTCATGAGCTAAGCAGTAAAAGACAGTAGGTCCAGACCGACCGAACAGGGCCCCAAGGCACCGCCCCGAATCCTAGAGAAAAACAGCTTACAGAAAGAGTTGCTTTCCACCAAGTCGAAATGATGGCACAGGCATCAAGTATCGGCACAATTACGTCCCTGACGCCGTTTTCCTTGAGTCGTTACCGGAGTTGACCCGAGCGCAACAAAACAAACGACTCACCCTTAACGACACACTTTTTCAGGAAACAACTCAGAAAACGGCACGCCCCTCAGAAGCAGTGCGATTGAGCATACTTCCCTTCTTTAAGGAAAAAGAAGAAGAAGGCTCAAAGCCCCTTATCTCACACTCCTTGAAAGGGCTCAGGTAACAACTCGACATATCTCTCGTGCTGGCCGTTACTTTCGACCCTCTGTGCCGTTAGTGCCTTCTAGCAGTACCGGCTTCGCCTAGCAATTCTGCCTAGCTTAGTTTATGCGTGGATTTCTGCTTTGATAGGCGCTGTGTAAAGGGTAATCAACTGATCGAAGAGAGAACACAGCACCGAATCAGAATGCCTGTCCTACACGAGGCTGCTCATCGTAAGGCATTTCGGCACAACATCAACTTCATCGAGGAACCTGTTGTGTTCCGCTGTGTTTCCTTCACGGTTAAGCCCGCCAAAACCACGTTTAAGATGAGAATGCTTGAACTTTCCTCTGAAGCAGAAATCTGCATCCTACAGCGCCCCTCGTTCGTACACGGAACTCGATTTCTGCATTGGCTGTACCTAAATGGGGACGGACGCCTTTTAGGAGTAAGGCGTCCCCACTTCAGGCCTGATGGGCTCCAATCCTAGGCCAGTAGGCGACTATCGGGCAACTTTCTTTGCTTATCAGCTTGGTGGGGGCACATGAGTCGGTACTCGCAGTCTTGGCAGGGAACTCGAGCACAGAAGGCAGTAGGATCCGATATGGGTTTTGGTGCTGGGCTTCCCGCGGACTCCAGCTCCTTCAGGATGCTCTCCACGAATTCGGGAGCAAGTCGGTATACCCTGGTTTGCAGGCCGCCTGGCCAGAGTCTGGGGCGCTCCTCCATATTCGGAACAATCAGATAGTGCTGCCGAAGGGCTCGCCCGACCCATTTTGAGCGGCGCCACACTGGGATGTCAGTCGTGTTTTCGACCCCCCAATATCGGTCACCTACTATTCGTTCCATCTCGAGCAGGATCTGTTGTAGCGTTACTCGATCAAAGTACCCGCGACGAACTAAGCTCTCAACTGCAACTTTCAGTAGCTCATCATCGCTGTCGATCTGGTCTTGGAGTCCCCCTTGGGCCTCCAAACTAACTTCAAGTCGCGCTCTCATGCTCTCGTGGCCAATTACTTCGGCTATAGCTCGTAATGGTGCGGCGATCTCCTCAGCTCTACTTGTTTGCCGTACGTACTTGGACCTGTAGACATGGTCTATCTGACTTGCACACTCCATTGCCCAGATGTGCAGCTCGTCTCGGATTCGGGCGAGGATTTCGGCTTCGTTCTCCTCTGTGGCGGTAAACTCCCGCATCTCCTCAACGAAGCGGTGGGGGTCGATTTTCCGTGTGCGGATCATCAGCATCCGGGAGCCGAGAATGTCGTCAACGCCGGCGGTGTTAGTCATTACCTTGATGCCGTAGAAGTCGAGGGTTTCGACTCTCGCCCCGTTGCGATCCATGATGGTGAGGCTCTTGCGCGAGGTGCTTTGCTTATAGGAGACCTTGAGCTGCTGGATGAGTTCGCTGAACTCCCCGCCACGAGACCGCTGCCCGATCGCTTCGAGGTCGTCAAAGGCAACCAGGCCGTTGGTTAGGTCAACAACGCGCGCTGCGGTTGCTGCGGATGTCTGGCCGGTTATTACGACCCCGTTTGCAGAGAGGTCGGCCATTCGGGCAGCCAGTTCAGATTTTCCTGAGCCTGCGACGCCATTGATCAATACAAGGGGAACAGCTGCAAATATCCTCTGGACGTAGCTGGCGAGCACGACGTAGGTAAGGAGGGCGTAGTCGTGCTCGTGAGGGAGGATTGCGGCCCGGCGCAACTGTCGTTCAACATCTTCCAGGAGTTGCTGAGGAGGTTGGGTGAGTGCGCTGCGACCTTCTTTGCGGGCTTGGCGAAAGCGGTTTATGGCGGAGAGGCGGAAGGATTGCTTGTCAGCGTCGACTATCGGTCGCCTGCGAACATACGTACCGTCGCCGAGGGCCAGCACCCGGTCGGAGAGGGGTGTGCCTTCAGGGGCTGGCAAGTAACGCACGCTGAATGCCTGGCCGTCGGAGCGGAGCACGAGAGTCTCGTACTTGTGGTGTTCCTGCTTCTTTTCGTCAATGGTCTTCGAGAGGACCCGGTAGGGGTAGTAGAGGTGTCCACGGGTCCATGCGCCATTAATCTCGACAGCTTCGGCAGCATAGTAGCCGGGTGCGTTTGAGGCGTGTGGAGTGGCCGCTTCTACGAGAGGCTCATCCAATATCGGTGCGGCCTCGAGGAGACTGACTAAGTCGCTTCTGCTGGCACCGCTGTTCAGCCAGTCAGTCCAGTCCTTGTACCCTTCTGGAGGTCGGAGTCGTAGGGCCTCACGGTGCGTGAGTTCGCGGACTTGCTGCGCCAGCTTATCGCCCGTGTCGTCGGCATCCTGCCCGAGATAGACACGCTCCCAATCGGCAAAAAAGGTGGGCTGCTTCCAATCGTTGGGGATTGCCGAGCCGTGGGTGCTAGTGATGATAGCCAACTGACCTTCAAGCTCACTGCCTTGTACCTCTTGCCACACCCGCCATCCGTCGCGGGCACCCTCAACTATCAGAAGATCCTGTTTCCCTTCTGACGGCGTCACCCAGTAGGTCGCAGCACTTCCGGTTGCCCAGTCCTTGCGGCGCTTCTCCTCCGGCTTGTCTTCATCCACCCCGGTCGTTACCCCCGGAATCCGGGAGTTGAGGTAGCGGCCGCGGGCTAGGCCGTCGTGGGAGAAAAGCGGGAAGGAGAGGGCATTCTTTACGTTCCGGCCGTTGTAGAGGCCAAGTCGGAAGTGCTGGATTGTGGTGTCCGTTAGCTGGCGCTCTTGAAGCCAAGCCCTAGCCTCCTGGTGCTCCGCAAGCGCCTTCTGACGTTCGGTCAGGTGTCGCTCGTTTGCGATACTGACGGCCTTTCCATCCTGAGTTGTGGGAAGTGGAATTGCCCCTGTCCTCGGCTTGGCCTCATTGCGTGACGGTGCGTGGCGACTAACAGGCGGTACAAGTGTCCGGGAGGGCTCGTAACTAATCCCCAACCAAGCGCAGGCCCATTCAAGGGTCTGCGAAAAGGTCATGTTATGGGCGCGTTGAATGAGTCTGAGGATGTCACCACGGTCCTCCTCCGGATTGGCATGATCGATCCAAAGGCCGCGCTCTTCATTCCCTGTGGCTTGGATTGCCAAACTAGACCCTGGTTCCCCGCTAAGGCTTCCGATCCGCCAGGTGCCACCTGAGTACGTGGCGTCTGGGAACAGGACCTTCACGAGGTCATCCAACCGGTCTTGGAGGAGTGATTTAATCTCATCCACCTTGGATGTCACGATGCCCCTCCCTTTGGCTCAGTCGGGGCGATGGAGGCCCGAGCAGTGTCATGCGAATCCTCTGCACGATAGTGCCCATAGGTACTCCGCACCATTTCCGTGCTGTCCAGGAGGAGCGAGGCAGCTACTTCAAAAGGACGCTCCAGTGCATTTTTCACAGCATGAGTGGCGACCAGCACTCTATAGGGGTGAAACCCCCAAGCCTTCGAAAGCCCTAAAGGTCCAATGAAATAGCGTTCCTGCACTTTCTGCAAGCGATTTCGCAAAGTCGCGACAGATGTTGTCGAGAACAGATGCTGAGACTGGGGCTCTATCAGGCGTGGTCGTACCTCTTGGAGGTACCTGCTGATGGGGCCATCCAGGAAATCCGGTAAGTCGTAGACGTAGCGAGGCGGGTCCAGTTCATGGACTTCCCTCGAGGTGTGCTCGTTCTTCAGTCTCGACGTGGGGACGACGATGGCGTACCTACTAAGGTTTGGGCCGGGAACGTCATCATAGATGTGCAGGGACTCTGTAGGTGGATTGTCGGGGATGGGGCCCTGGGTGACGAGCATCTCAGGCCAGTGCTTGGCTCGGAGAGGAAAAGCGCAGAGGAGTTCACTCAACAGCACAACTTCAAAAGTTTCCAGTTGGGCGGGGGTTCGCAACGCTTTAACGTCTTCAAAGACCTTGCTGTGCAAATTCCTGACGAGGTCCAAGGGGCGTGGATCGTCCAAGAGGGGACGCACCTTCTTCATCGCGTTGTTGGCTAACTTGTGGTAGCGCAACTTAACCGGGTCGAGGGACTCTTCGAAACGCTCAAGCCACGTTCTTGACTCCTGGACCATCCAAGCTTCTAGACTCCAGTCGTTGCTACTCATGATGCTTTCCTCATTCGACGTGCTGCCCTCTTACGCTCTCTCTGAAACGTGTCCTGTTTTTCTGCCTCGTCCTCCAAGTAGCGCGCGTGGGCTTCGTAATACTTCTGTCGATACCGCTCAGGTACGCGTTCAACTAACTCAGGGTTCTGGGTTAAGTAGCCCGCTTCTGGGTGCACCAGGGACTTCAGTTTTTGGATGAGCACAACAGTCGCGTTGCTTGGAGCCGAGGAGCGAACCGTTATCCGCCAATTCAGGTGCTGCTGTAGTAGGCATGGGACCGCAAAGAGCCCGAGGGTAAGCTCATGAATATCTCCTCCGGCTCCGATCAACATCTTTGACTCTGGAGCTCGGCCATGCTGCTCGCGATAAAGTGATTCCGAAGGCAACAAGTACCAACCAAAGAACTCTCTGAAGAGTTTTTCCCAGTTCTCTTCTGAACGGGCACTTCTTACGCGGCCACGCGAGTGCCGGTTCTGGCCGGTCGGCAAGACGGCTTGTGTTTTGTACTTTAAGAAATCGTCTAGTTCGCGTCGCAGTGGTTCCGGGAATTTCTCGGGATGCAGGCCATAAGGGTGCTTTTTGGCACGAGAGTGGTGACGGAAATGTTGGTCGAGCACCTCGTCCGAGTGGCGGGCTATCAAGGAATCCTGCTCCTGGCGTTCTAGTACCGGAAAGTCTGCAGGCAATCGCCAGCGGACCCTGGAAAGCAGGCGGTGATTAGCTTGAATTTCTTGAGGGAGTCGCGAGCGGGGACAAAATGAGTCGCCCCGCATCTCACGATTAATATGGTTGGTCAGGGTGCCAGCGGGAAGCTCGAGAGCTTGCTCAAGTCGGGCTGCTCGTGATCGGAAGCTAACTGAAGCCCTTCCGGATTTCCAAGTGTTCAGAGTCTCGCGCGGCACGTCGGCTTTTCTGGCAAGCTCGTTGAGTGTAATCCCGAGGCGATCTAGCCCTTCCAGAATTACTGCCTGAACGCGCTCCCGTGGGTCGCTTGGCAGGCCCTGGGCCTGAAGCAATTTCGAGTAGATCGTCTGCCACCACCTGAGGTGCGTGCGGCTCGCCCGTGCTGTAGACGCTGCCTTTCCTTCAAGCCACCCATCAATCTGGGGCTCGTCAAACAACTCCTGACCAATCGGGCTTTCCAGTGTCAACCCCAAATGCGTAAGGTAGCCCGACTTCCCAGCCAGACTGCTCCGGCGGTTAACAAGCTGCCTGGGGTCTTCCGAGTGAGTCTTCCCCAACTCGATGAGGTCCTCGTACGTGAGCGCCACGACTAAAGACCCCTCCTGCCGGCAGCAGCGAACCCTGCACAGCAGAATTCTTTTTCTCTGATGTTTCCCGTGATTATCGCTTTTTGGTACAAGACGGCTCCCAGCGCGCTTCACGCGCGCTTGCAATAGACGTGTCCATTGGGCAAACTAGGGAGCGAAACCCGTGGGTTGTTGGTTTCGAGGGCGCGCTCGGTGTTACTGCACCGGGCGCGTTTGCCGTTCCTGGACTTCTTAGGTTTTCATGTCTTACTTACTTGATCGCAGACCTATAAACCAAAGAATCACCCAATCGTTATAAAAATCTCTGGCCAACCTCAGGTAGTGAATTCCTTCGCCCCTGAATGTTGGGCAGACAACTAATGCTAGCGCAACCTAAGCCAAGGTCACAATTCTTTTTTAACCTTTTGACAGACCGTCGACTTGAGTCATCGCGTACCGGAGGAACTTGGCACACCATCTTCACGCACTCTGAAAGCCTCAAAATCCTGTGCCGTAGTCGGCACCTTCTCCGCGTACTGCTCCAGCAACACGCTTGTTCGGTACATCGCAAACGTAGGCCCCGACCAATTGTTCCGCTCAAGGGTTGTTATCACCAGTTTGCCGGCAAGATCATCCCTCAGGGCCCTACGAATCAACTCCCGGACTTGCTCGTCGCTCAGCCCTTCACCTGCGGCTACCTGGTCCGCTACATCGTGCCGATGCCTTTCCCAAGCCGCCAGCAGGGCATCCTCGTCGATCCCTCCCGACGACACCTGCTGCCCATCATGCGCCTTCTGCTTTTCCTGCTTAAGCGACTCCTGGCGAGCAGTGCCATCCTGCAAAAGCGTCCGCAGGAAACCACCAGGGTTCGTTAGGGCACCTTCCCGACTCTTCCGCTCGGTAATTGCAACAGCTGCCTCCACTACAGGTGCAGTGTGTTCAGCAATTAGCCTGCTTGCGCTTCCGGTGAAGCCCACCTTACGGAGGCGCTCTTGAAGGCGCTCCTCTCCCCTATTGCCTGAGTCATCGAAAAGCGCTGGCTGAATCCCCAGGTGAGGAATAGCCTTGATGACATCGACCTGGAAACGGACCTTGCCGATCCTGCGACCCACGCGAACGCCCTTGAAGGATGCCGATAGGCTGCCGTGCTCATCAAAGGCTTTCGTTGCCTGCTGGAGTTGCTTCCGAAAGTCCCGCCAGTCCTTGTACCGCTCACGGACCCAGCCGCCTTTCTTGTCGCGCTCAACCAACCCCACAGCAAACTTCAGTTCCATCAGACCTATTTCGACTTCAGGACGCCGGCCAGCCATTGTCAGGTGCCACAGCACCTCGTAGAGGCGCGCGGAAAAGATCGAGGGCATCTGCAGTACGTCACGGAGTGGCAGGACAGCGTAGTGAGTTTTTAAGTCGGTGATCCAGGGCCGCAGCTCCTCGTTAAACAGGACCCGAATGTAGGAGAAACCGAGGTCACTTTCCTCAGCTGGAACGTACGACAGACGCTGGAGCCAGGGGTACGCCTCAAAGCCGCCGTCCTCACGGGGGATCATCACAACCCTCGACGGCAACATCTCAGCTGCTTTCTTCGCCCGGTCATAAGGGTTCTCGATGCCGTGCTCCTCAAACGCTCGCAAGGGCACAACCGCTTCCAGGCTGGGCTTTTCAGAGCCGTGGTCTATCGCGGCCAACGCGAGCACAATTAGGCGCTTTTCAAACAGCTCGAGTCCTTGAGCTGATCGTCCGATGGCGTTCGCCTGCCGATATAGCTCGGCTTTCCGCAGTACTTGAAGTTCGGTAGCTTGAACCTCTCTGGCCGGACGCGACGGGGGCACCACAGCGTTCATGTGCCACAATCGTAACTTTAACCGTGGGATTGAAGTATCAACTCATTCCCCCTTTATGGAGCAAAAAGAACAACGCAATATCCTCCCCCCTTTAACGCAACATCTGCCCCCCTTAGCGCAGGATCCTTCCACCTTTGGCGCAATATCCTCCCCCCCTTAACGCAATTTCTGCCCCCCTTAAGCGCAGAATCCTCCCCCCTTTAAGTGCGCTACACCCGTGAGGGACGGTGATTCTCGATTGTCAACTTAAGAAGTTAAATGCAACTAGTGCAACAATTGAGTCGAAAGGTGATGCATTAGGAATTTCGAAAAAGGCAAACCCCCCGCGCTTACCCCGCCCTCCAAACGTTGCGTGACGGCAGACAGCTCCGAAAAGGGGGGAGGATATTGCGTTACCTCAAGACGGCCGTAGCTGTGTATGGTTGTCCCCAAAACCATATATGTGGATATAGAGCCCCGGCTGAGATCCCAAGTCTGCGAAGTCACGACCTTTGATGGGGTGCCTACTGCACCGAACCTGTGCACCAGGCGTTGGGCGCCTTATTGGCCCGATATATATACATATGTACGAAATGAGATGTGGTGATATAGAGATACCCAACTCGGGAGATCCGGATATCCATAGATATCCCTATGCGAACATGTAGACTTGGTCATATATGGCTAAAACCGTGATCGCTCTAGTCAACAGAAAAGGCGGAACCGGGAAAACAACCAGTGCCGTCTATATGGCTGCGGCGCTTCATGCCCAAGGACGCGGAGTGCTCGGAATCGATGCCGATCCCGACGCATCCTGGCTAAAAATGGGCAACGCTGGCATACTCCCCTACCCCGTGGTTGCAGGCGACAGGGAACGCATGGCCGATCAGATTGAAGCAGCTGAGGAAGACGTACTCGTTATTGACACCCCACCGAATGATGAGGCGTTAATCTACCTCGCTGCCGGACTGGCTGATGAAGTGATCATTCCGCTTGCCCCGACCGGCCTCGATGTGGGACGTCTCCTCACGACCGTCAACACCGTTGCAAACGTCGAGCGTATGCGCGGCCAGCCTCTGGGTAGCATCCTAATCACCCGCTACCGCCAACGCCTCCTTGTGGCCCGTGAAATTCTCGATGAGCTGGAGCAGCGTGGCATGCCACTCCTGGAAAACCGCATTCGACAATTGACGGAGTACGAACGGTTCGACACTCCCACATACCTGGACGAGTACGAAGCGGTTCTGCGAGAACTGGAGGTAATTTGATGCCACCAAAACGAAAGAAGGGGCTCTCCGAAGTCGTGGGGGCAGGCCGCGCACTAGATGCTGATGAACAGTCCCTGAAAGACCAGCTGGGCCAGGCTCCGGGCAAGAAGAAGGCACGCACTAGGAATCAACCCGTGTATCGAGGGAAGGACCGAGGGGACGGGCAACCTTTGAAGACGGTAAGCATCACACTGCCTGCAGATGTCATCGAGTCAGCCGATATGTTTGTCCTGCGGCGCAAGCAGTCTGCAAGCGGCTACAACCGTAGTGCATTAGTTGAAGAGGCACTACGAGAATTCTTGAAGCCGCAATAGGGGAGAGGTACGTAGGTTAGACAGCAGGGCAGGCCTGGTGCCGATCCTCCTTCGACGTTTTGTGTATCTTGGTTTGGGCTTTCTGCACGTGGTGGGAGCTTCTGATTGCCGTCAGGGGCTCCCATATTTCTTTCCCGGTCAGCTTTATATCCTCATATAAATAAATCCTGTTCTCGTGATATGCGGCTATGGCTTCTTGTCGAGCAGATCTGAACGCTCACAGCATGATGCAAGTAGTGCAAGACACTACGAGTCGGTGGTGGCATCGTTGAGGTCACCTGGGGGGTGCTCATCAGGAAACATGGCCATCCGCATAAACGGATGTCTATATATCCGCATTTGTGGCTGCGAGTAAATTAGGAAGTTTCGTCCGCCAATCCCTCATCAGCACCAGTTCACACTGGACGGTTGTTCCATCGTCCTAGATGACCTCGAAAACGCCGACCGGGGCATGTCTCATTCCGTTCACTTTCGCTCCTTGAGAACTATCAACCTCCGGCAGGGGAGAGGGGCTACTCTCCGTGGTCTTTCATCTCGGCTATGAAATCCGCTAGGCTTTGAAGTTGCTCACGGGACTCCTCCGGGTAGACCCCCTGAAGGGGCATCGGAACCACCAGTTGCACCTGCGAGGCCTTTATCTCGGCCAGTTGCATCGAACTCAAGCCCGGCTCAAGAGTCAGCAGGTGCTTCCGGGTAATCTTGGCTGCCTCGGCCAATACTTGCCTCCAGCGATCCTTCAAGGTGCTTTTAGCGCCAAGCATGAAGAGCTTCTCGCTAGGGAAGCCGAGGGAATGGTATGCCTCAATGGACGGGAAAACAAAGTCCGGCTTTGACCTGTTCTCGGTGATGCCGTTCCTGGTGAAAGGTATCCCGTTTGCTCGCAGGATTGCTTCCATGTGGAGTTCCAGCGAGTGGCCGGCCCTGGACTTTCTGCGATTGTGGACCGACAGGGACAGTTTGATGAAACGATCAACATCTATGGCGCCCTCTTGGAATTCTTCTCTCAGGGCTTGCGCGAGCAGGTGTTTCTCGAATAGGAAGAAGAGTTGTTCCTCCTGCTCTACCCAGGATATTAGGGCTGTGTCCGGATCCCCGACAGGGTCAACACCTTGCACCGTTGACCTAGCCCACGCCGAAAATGTCCTGGTGTCGGGAAACTGTTCTCCGAACCTGCTGCGCATTTCGTCCAGCAGATCAACATCGGCATCGGGTTTATCCGCGGTAATTCCAAGAAGCTCAAGGATGTGTTTGGACGTGAAGTCAAGGAGGCCTCGGCTGGAATCAAGGTGCTCTTCACTGACAGATTGAAAGCGTTGCCCCGGTTCTTCAAAACCAAACAGGTAGGAAAGCCGCTGTGTCTCTACTGAACCTTGCTCAGCAATGAGGACCAATAGGCGGTGCTCGTCTCGTGGCTGGGCAATCACCAGCATGTCGCCTTCCCGCGCCAAGCTGGTTGCTTCGTTACTGGGATAGTAGCCCCGGTATTCTGGCCCCCGGTTGGGATTATTGGCGCGAGAATCATATATGGTCAGCCAAGCCTCGTCCGTTGTCGGTTCCGATCCGTCAGCCGGGAAGTAGGCAAAAGACGCAGGATATTGTGTCGGCTCGTCAGGACTTCCAATGAAGTCCAGCATTGGCCTCGTTATCCCGAATTCATGCTGATTGGAACGCGCAGGATCAATATCAACCGCGCTTAGCCGCTTTGCTGCCGCCCCCACGAAGTATTGCGACAGATGGCCGCGCTTCAATGGAGCTCCAAGGTCCTGTCAGTACTTTCCAGCCACGATGAGATTGCCTCGACAACCTCACTTGCAGACCACTCACCGTTACGCTGAATGCACTCCCAGACTACGGCAACCCGCCACCCAGCTTCAAGCAGCGCCTTGATAGCCCGATCATCCCTTGCACGGTTACCCTCGATCTTCGCTGCCCAGAATTCCGTGCGGGTTGCCGGCAGCTTGAAGTGCCGGCAACCATGCCCATGCCAGAAGCAACCATGCACAAAGATCGCGGCTTTATGGCGTGTAAGAACCAGATCCGGCCGCCCTGGAAGTTTCTTAGAGTGCAGCGAGTAACGATACCCAGCGGCGTGTAGGGCCCGGCGCACAAACAATTCAGGTTTTGTGTCTTTCGCACCGATTCCAGCCATCATGCGGCTGCGTACGTGCGGCGGGACCCTGTCGCTCACTAGAGGTGTGCAATCATCCGCCGCGCGATTTCCTCGATGAGGGGGACCACGACGCTATTGCCGAATTGCCGATACGCCTGGGTGTCACTCACCGGAATCTGGTGGGAGTCAGGGAACCCCATAAGGCGGGCGCACTCTCGCGGAGTCAACCTCCGGGGCCGGTTCCCAGGCTGTGCGACGAGAATTTCAGACCCATCCTTGTGGTACCTGGCGGAGAGAGTCCTGGCCCGGTCGTCGGGGCCTACCAAACCGAAGCCAAATCCGTTGCCGGCAGCACGATGTTTTTCAGCGTAATCCTGCAGGTACTGCCAGAGGTGAGCAGAAAGGGTGTACTTCTCGTTTACTTCTGCATTAGGGCCGACAGTGTAAGGCTCTTCTGCCGGTTCACTCCCGTCCTCAGGGTGCAGGATCGAAGCCAGCATACGAGTAGGCTCCGGCAACTCCAGCTCATCCCACGAGAACTCTGTGGGCTCCCGGAAGCCGACGATAAAGATCCGTTCCCGGTTCTGGGGCACGAAATGGGACGCGTTGATTACCCGGTAATGGACTTCGTACCCGAACTGTTCTTTGAGGGTGTCGTGAATGACGGCAAAAGTTCGCCCACGGTCGTGCGATACCAGGTTCTTTACATTCTCGAGGAGAAATGCCCGGGGCCGTTTGGCTGCGATTATCTTTGCCAGATTAAAGAACAGGGTGCCCTGAGTGGCGTCCTCAAAGCCGTGTTTATGCCCTAGCGAGTTTTTCTTTGACACTCCTGCAAGGCTGAACGGCTGACACGGAAAACCAGCCAGCAAAACATCATGATCAGGAATTAGATCTGGGTCAACCTTGGTGATATCGCCCGCCAACTCGTGCTCGGCACCCTGCCCGAAGTTAGCCAAGTACGTTTGTTGCGCGAAACGATCCCATTCACTGGTGAAGACGCACTGGCCCCCAACCGCTTCAAACCCGCGGCGGGTTCCCCCGATACCGGCGAACAGATCGATGAAAGTGAACGAAGCAGGAGCAGTCGGTGCATCTGGCTGTAGTTGAAGTATCTGATGCAGCGCATCGGGTGTGTAGGCGGGAGGGACGCTTTCACCATTGAGCCAGCGGCGGATCGTCCGTTCACTTACACCAACACGCGCAGCCATGTCCTTCTGCGAAAACCGGCGTGAAGCGGCGCTCAGTATTCGTTTTACCTGGCTTGCCGAGTCGGAGGAAGCGGAATGTACATCGGGTTGCATAGAGGACAGTATGTCCTCAGACCAGCCCAGGATGTCAAAGCCAGGTAGCTGTCATTTTTGTTCATCTGTGTAAGCCAACTTCGTCCGTTGTTGTATCGGCGCCCCAGACCCCCAGCATCTTCTACTGTGGAAGATCAAGAAGGTCGCCGCCTACCCCCAATTCAGATCGCTAATTGGCAACAGAATGGGTTTACCGCGTAGGGTATACCCCGCTAATGCTAGATTGTCAGCCTTCGCGAGCAGCCTTACCTGCTCATCCCAAAAGCTAAGGCCCACACTAATCACGGCACTTCCGGTAGCTGGAATAGCGATGTAATCGGGAGCTTCAAGAAGGAAGTTCTGTGCGAACTCAAGTGCTTTTTCGTCTTGATTGACAACGACTTTCACGTCACGAATGTCGACAGCAACGTCCTTCTCGTTCCACAATTCTACCGTCGCGGAGATCGTGACGTGATCGGCCTCTTGGATGCTCCCTACTGCTAATGGGGCGGGATTATTGTCGTCATCCTTTAGCTGGCTGCCCCTCCAGCGATGTAAGCGAACTCGGAAGTCTCTAGTTCTAGGGACGACACGGCCACTGCGACGTATATGCCGCTGCCAGTAGACGAGCGCACCGCCACTTAGAAGGCCGCCGAGCATACCCCATAAAGCACTCCAAAGGGCATCTAGATTCATGTCGTGGTCCTGTCTCTGCCCCTGTGGTTGCTCTATCAGTCCAGTTTGATCCGGTCGCCGTCATGCTCCGCGTAGAACGAGCAGCGGACAATAAACCGGGTGAAGTAGGGGAAGCCGCTGGCATACGGCATTTGGATTTGCCTTGTTTCCCCTGCTTCAAGGCTTACCGGCGAACTTCTGAACGATGTTCGCAGACTACTGTAGGTGTCCTCTTGACAGGAGGCGGTAAAGACGACACCGCGCGTCGCGGTAGTGTGAGTGCTAGTGATCGTTGCTCTGATCGGCGCGTAGTCTGTGTACCTGCTAACGCTGAACGTCTCCAGTGTGAATGTGGGCTTCCGTGGAATGACATCAATAGTTACAGGAATCTCATGCGTCCGACCGTCAACTGTAACGAGCGCAGTGGCTTCGTAAGTGCCGAGAGGCGCCGTGGCGTCAGCGATAACGTCGTAGGTTTTGTACGTCTCTGACTCGAAGTCCGCTTCCATCCGGACGCCTGCAGGTAGCCCCTCAAAAGTAATTGTCACACCCTCAGCATTCCGGGCATTACGAATTGAGATGGAGAAGAAGTCGTGCCCTGTCTCGTTCCCTGGGTTTTGCTGAACTTCAATGTTGCGGTGCGTTGGGTATGTGGTGATCGCGACCGCGGGCCTTGTTGAATTGTCAATGCTGCATGCCGCCAACAAGACTAGTAGGAGCAGAGGCGCCAGTTTTCGCATAAATTGAGGGTATCAGAAGGGCGCACTATTGCTGAGAGGTATGCGATGGCACGCAAACTCTGCCTTACTACGGTCCCCTAGCCGCCTTTGAGCGAGCGGTAAAGGGTAGAGCGGGACACGCCTAAGGCTGCGGCCACATCGCCCACCCGCTGGTCGGGATCCTCGAGGAGACGACGTGCAGTTGCCAGCTTGCGCGCGTCAAGCTTTCTCGGTCGGCCGCCAAGTCGGCCACGCGCCCTAGCAGCCTCTAGGCCAGCTTTAGTCCGTTCCCTAATCAGTTCACGCTCGAACTCTGCGAGCGCGCCGAAGATATGGAAGACTAAGCGGCCACCCGAAGTGGTGGTGTCCAGGTTCTCCTGGACGCTTTTGAAGCCGATTCCCCGGTCATCCAGTTCGGTAACGGTTTCAATAAGATGCTTGAGGCTCCGGCCCAAGCGGTCCAGGCGCCAAACGACCAGGGTGTCGCCTTTACGCAACGCCGCTTTGGCTTGTGTCCAGCCGGGCCGTTCAGTTGATGCCCCGCTGACATGGTCCTCGAAGATGCGCTCGCATCCTGCACGCTCCAAAGCGTCCAGCTGCAGCTCGAGGTTCTGATCCTGAGTAGAGACACGCGCGTAACCGATAATCACAACTCGTCCCGAAACTTGAGGGGCATGGGTTTATGGTACGTAGTTTTTTGGACGGGTTTCAAGACACTTCTGGTGTGAAGGAAGCCGATGGAGATGGCGGGGGAGAAGGTGTCGCAAAAACGACCGTTTTCTGGACAAGTCTAGGCTGAACGCCTTCTCTTTGTTATGTGCATGTACCGGACGTATCGTGTGTGACTTGTTGCTATATGTGCGATGGGAGCTCTCCTGGGGTCACGGGCGCCGTAACTCTATACTGAACGGAGCGTTAGGGGAGGAGCCTGCATGAATACCGAGATTGTTGAACTGTTGGGCAGTGAGGCTGAGGCGCTGCTGGGGTATACGGCGAAGGGAATCAGCAAGGACCGGCTGCATCTTCCCGGTCCCGATTTTGTCTCGCGTGTCTTCGGGCCGTCTGACCGCAGCCCTCGGGTTCTGAGAAGCCTGCAGGCTTTGTATGGGCACGGACGGCTGGCCAATACCGGTTACCTGTCCATCCTTCCTGTTGATCAAGGCGTGGAGCACTCGGGTGGTGCGTCGTTCTCGAAGAATCCGGACTATTTCGACCCGGAGAAGATTGTGGAGCTGGCAATCGAGGGGGGTTGCAACGCGGTTGCATCGACTTTCGGGGTGCTTGGTTTGGTTGCCCGCAGGTACGCGCACCGGATTCCTTTCATCGTCAAGCTCAATCACAATGAGTTGATGACTTATCCGAGTACCTACTCCCAGATCATGTTCGGCACGGTGGACCGGGCGTTTGACATGGGGGCGGTTGCTGTTGGTGCCACCATTTATTTCGGCTCGCCGGACTCCGAGCGTGAGATCATTGAGGTGGCTGAGGCGTTCGCTTACGCGCACGAGCTGGGTATGGCCACTGTGCTCTGGTGCTACACGCGTAATGACGGGTTCCAGGTTGATGGCACCGATTATCATGCAGCTGCTGACCTGACTGGTCAGGCGATTCACCTGGGCGTCACTTTGCAGGCCGATATCATCAAGCAGAAGCTTCCCGAGAGCAACCAGGGGTTCAAGGCTGTAGGGTTCGGTCGGACCGATCCTCTTATGTTCAGTGAGCTGATGCCCGAGGATCACCCGATTGAGCTGGTGCGCTGGCAGGTGGCCAACTCGTACATGGGTCGCGCGGGCCTCATCAACTCTGGTGGGCCCTCGGGCAGCAACGACTTTGTTGACGCTGTTACTACTGCGGTGCTTAACAAGCGTGCTGGCGGCACGGGCCTGATCAGTGGCCGTAAGGCGTTTCAGCGCCCGATGAAAGACGGGGTGCGGCTCCTGAACCTGATCCAGGATGTTTACCTGGATCAGAGCATCACGGTCGCCTGACCATGTTCTTTGGTGGGCAGAGAGATTCGAATCCTGCTCGTGAGTACGGTGGCCTGCCCAGTCGTCATTCGTGCTTTGCAAGGGGTGGGTGACTGATCAGAAGAGGCTGTTGCCAGCGCGAGCCTGGGAGGCGCGCTGTTGTGGGGTCCACCATTCTTTGATGTAGGCGATGACTGCGGTGATCTCTTCATCGCTCCAGTCGGGTCCGATGGCGGGCATGGTGAAGCCGCCGTTGCGGATCATTCCCGCGATTTGGGAGTCGGGGTGGTGCCAGGCGTGCATGCTGCCATTCAGGGCGGGAATGGCTGCCCGGCCGTTGCCGCGGCCTTCACTTCCGTGGCAGGTTGCGCAGTTCGCCTGGTAGAGGATTTCGCCCTGAATGATCTGTTCCTGGGTGTAAGTGGGGTAGGTGAGAGATCCGGGGTCAGGCTGGTTCAGTCGGGTGTTGATGGCCAGGGCTGCGATCCCTATGACGCCGATGATTACGGGAATCACCCATTTGGGTCTGGTGGGCTTCTTTTTTGCTTTTTTGCGTGACACTTCTGTCGTGCACCTCTTCCGGCAGTTCTGGGAAGGAGCTTTCCTTCCTGGTTCGGACAGGGTCACACTTTGGGGTCAGGGTGGGATAATGACTCTGTAAAGTTCCTGTAAAGACGGCGTTGCCCGGGGTCTGTTGGTCAGCTGCTTTTTGTGGCG
>Ga0209487_1002000_pt1 | contig 16833 bp, 14 predicted proteins | sample Poulit2012_FD_187524 | JGI IMG/M metagenome (GOLD analysis project Ga0209487, IMG submission 187524) | Agricultural soil microbial communities from Georgia to study Nitrogen management - Poultry litter 2012 (SPAdes) (version 2) | ecosystem: Environmental > Terrestrial > Soil > Agricultural land...
AACGATAAAAATTGCGGCTGTCATGCAAATGGGGTATCCGAAGACGATTGCTAAAACGAAGGGGAGAACCCCGATCGAAGATAAATTAGAAATTATACGAACTTAATTTCAATGAATTCCATAACCCCAGTTTAGTGCCACGTCGCTCCGAGTTATCGTTTCGTTGAACCGTTCTTAACGATATCTCGAACCGATGTGGCTGGTTTTGGCAGTTATGGAATTCATTCTATTTACTTAAAAAAAAGAACGCTTGGAAGAATCCAAGCGTTCTTTTGTCTATTCACCTGTAATTTCTTTTACAAAATCAAGTACTTCATCAGCAGAACCCATCGCCAAGATCTCGTCTTTATAGGTAGCTAACTTTTCTTTCGATAAGTTAAGGATTTGTGTGCGTGCAGGTAAGATGGATGATGCACTCATGCTAAACTCATCAAGTCCAAGTCCTAGCAAGATCGGTACAGCTAATGGATCACCAGCCATTTCTCCACACATGCCTGTCCATTTTCCTTCCGCATGGGCCGCTTCAATAACCATATTCACCAAGTTTAGAATGGCCGGGTGGTATGGTTGATATAAGTAGGACACATGCTCATTCATCCGGTCAGCTGCCATTGTATATTGAATGAGGTCATTTGTCCCAATACTAAAGAAATCGACTTCCTTCGCAAATTGTTTAGCAATGACCGCTGTAGAAGGGATTTCAACCATGATCCCAACTTCAATTTGATCAGAAACGTCAATCCCTTCATTGATGAGCTTTTCCTTTTCATCTAAAAGAATCGCTTTCGCTTCTCTAAACTCTTCCAACGTCGCAATCATTGGGAACATAATCTTTAAATTACCGTGAACACTTGCCCTTAGTAAGGCGCGAAGTTGTGGACGGAACACATCTTCATTTTCCAAACAAAAGCGAATCGCACGTACGCCTAAGAATGGGTTTAATTCTTTCGGGAGCTCCAGATAACTTAATTCTTTATCGCCACCAATATCTAATGTCCGAACGACGACAGGCTTATCACCCATTTGTTCCAACACTGATTTATAGGCTTCATATTGCTCTTCTTCCGTAGGTAATTCTTTCTTATCCATATAGAGGAATTCAGTACGGTAAAGGCCAACCCCTTCACCACCATTATCCAAGAGGCCTGCAACATCTTCAGGTGTCCCGATGTTTCCGGCTAACTCAACTTGTTCTCCATCTTTAGTAAAGGTCGGTTCATCTTTTAGTTGAGCCCACACTTCTTTTTGTTTCGCAAAAGTTGCTTGCTTCTCTTTGTATGTTTGTAATTCTTCATCTGTTGGATTGTGAATAACAATCCCTTCCATTCCATCCACAATGATCAGATCGTTCTGTTTGATTTGTTGCGTCACATCTTTTGTACCGACGACAGCAGGGATCTCTAGGGAGCGAGCCATAATGGCGGAATGTGATGTACGTCCACCGATATTCGTAGCGAATCCCTTCACAAATTCACGATTTAATTGTGCTGTATCGGAAGGTGTTAAATCATCTGCAATGACAATGACTTGTTCATCAATTAAGGCAGGATCTGGAATCATAACTCCTAATAGATGGGACATGACTCTTGTCGTCACATCAGCTATATCCGCTGCCCGTTCACGCATGTATTCATTATCCATGTTTTTAAATAGGTCAATGAACATAGAAGCTGTTTCATCCAATGCTGCTTCCGCATTAACATGATCTGTTGAGATCTTATCTTTCATCGGATTGACTAACTCCGGATCTTGTAAAACAAGGATATGTGCAGAAAAGATTTCGGCATGCTCCTTGTCAATCGTTTTTTCTGTATGGTGTTTGATTTTTTCTAATTCTTGTATCGATACGGTTAACGCTTGCTCTAACCGTTCAATTTCTTCTGCGGGCTGATCAATCGTCGTTTGTTTGAACGAAAGATCAGGTGCAGCAAGTTGATATGCTTTCGCAATTGCAATACCTGTTGAAGCGGCAATACCGGTAATATTTTTCATAAATAAAGTCCAACCCTTCAAGTTAATCTATCCTGTCTATTTTAGACTGTATAGCCTCTACATATCAAGCAAAATCAGCTGTTTTCACAGATTAATTTAATGATAGTGCTTTCATATCATTAAGGGTTCTATGACAGAGTATGCATTCTTAAATCAAGCTGTTTATCCAATCATACATAACCCCAAATACCTCCTGTTTATTAAGCTCACTTAATAACTCATGTCTTCCGTCAACAAAGAGCATGACCTGGATTTTTTCAATTCCAAGTCGATCATAATGGTGCGCTGTTTTCCAAATGCCTTTCGCGTAATTCCCGACTGGATCGGCATCCCCGCTAATGAAGAGCATTGGCAAGTCAGGGCGAATGGCTTGGTTTTCCTTTTGATTATGAATATGACCTAATCCAGTCATCAAATCATAGAAAAACCTTGCAGTCGGAATATAACCAGTATGGGGATCTGCCATATATTTTTCGACAGCCGTTTGATCCCGTGTCAGCCAATCAAATGGTGTTGTTTGATTCGGAATGCGCTTATTATACGAACCAAAAGCAAGGAAGTTCATGAATGGAGACTGATCTCTTGCTGGTAATAGACGGGCAATTCCTTTTGCTGTTTGTGTTGTAAGCCGGTCAAAATATCCTGTTCCACTTAAAATCACGCCATCAATCGCAGGACTATCTGTTTGAATGTATTTTCGGGCTAGAAAGGAGCCCATACTATGGCCAAATAAAAATAATGGAAGATGAGGATGTTCCGATTTAATCTGTTTCGATAGCTCATACAAGTCCTCTGTCGTACGGCTGAATCCATCTTGATCTGCTAAATAACCAAGTTGTCCTTGATTCTCACCAGTTTTCCCATGACCGCGGTGGTCATTTCCATAGACAATTATCTGCCGATTCATTAGATACGTAGCAAATTCATCATATCGCCCAATATGTTCAACCATCCCATGCGATAATTGCACGATCGCCCGTGGTTGCATCTTGTCTGGTACCCATTTATTAACGTAAATATCGACTCCATCTGACATGGTCATCCATGATTCTGTTTTCATGATCCAGCTCCTATTCCCTAGCGAATTTCATTCTTACTCTCTATTTTAACATATCTAATGAATTTCATAATACCGGTTTAGCGTAACAGCCGTAGCGATGTCGCTGATTTTGGCAATGATGATATTCATCCATTAGACTTGCTATCTAATTCAAGATTAGGTAAAATAGAGAATAGGTAATTTGCGATCACTGGAGGTGCCATGGTTATATGAGTACAGTTATTACTGCTTTATTAGTCATTAATTCCGTCGTTATGATAACATTAATATTACTACAGTCTGGTAAGAGTGAAGGGCTTTCAGGAGCCATCTCAGGTGGTGCAGAGCAATTGTTTGGTAAGCAAAAAGCACGAGGGTTAGATTTAGTTCTTCACCGGGGAACGATTGTAACGGGTGTATTATTCTTTGTGTTAACTTTCGTAAGTGCATACCTTATCTAATAGAAGGTAACCCTTATTACATTATGTGATAGGGGTTATTTTTATCATAGACGTCAACAAAGGAGTTGTCGAATCATTGAAGATTATTCAACCTAAACCATTTACATTTGAAGCGGGTCCACGTGCGGTCTTGTTGTTGCATGGATTTACAGGACACTCAGCAGATGTTCGTATGCTCGGACGCTTCTTAGAGAAAAAAGGATATACAAGTCATGCGCCGATTTATCGTGGGCATGGATTACCACCAGAAGAATTGTTAAAAACAAACCCAGATGAGTGGTGGGAAGATGTGCTACAGGCGTTCCGTCATTTACGTGATCTTGGCTATGAGGAAATTGCTGTAGCGGGTCTGTCATTAGGGGGAGCGTTAGGATTAAAGCTTGCTTATTTGGAACCCGTTAAAGCGGTCATCCCTATGTGTACACCGATCTTCTTTGACAACGAAGAGCGATTGACCGTGGCATATAAAGGTTTCGCGAAGGAATATAAGCAGTTGGAACAAAAGGATCCACAAACCATTGAACAAGAAGTGAGTGATCTTGTTGCGGATTCAGTAAATATGTTTCAAGAAATAGGGAAGTTTATTAACGATGTTAGAGACAATGTCGATACGATTTATACACCGACAATGGTCGTTCAAGCACGACTCGATCAAATCATTAATCGTGATAGTGCCCCTTATATTCATGAACATGTTGAAGCCGATCATAAGCAGATTAAATGGTATGAAGACTCGGGACATGTCATCACATTAGGTAAAGAAAAAGACCAATTACATGAAGATATTTATGACTTTTTACAGTCGCTCGACTGGGCACAATGATTGAGGATTTGAAAATAGGGAATTGGTAATGAAGGAAGGTGATCAAATGAGTGAACCTATTATGGATAATATTCGAAGTTATTTTAAAGAAAATGTGTCAAGGCCTTTATCGGTTGAGGAAATTCAAGGCGTACTTGGCATTGATCATGCCGCTGACTTTAAAGAATTAATTAAGTCTTTAAATGCACTTGAAGCTTCTGGAGAGCTCGTTCGAACGAGGAAGGATCGATTTGGTCTTCCAGAAAAAATGAACTTAGTTCGCGGAAGTGTCCAGATGCATAAAAAGGGGTTTGCCTTTTTAATCCCCGATGATGATGAGCAGACAGATGTCTATATTCATGCAAATGATTTAGCGTCTGCGATGAACCGAGATAAAGTATTAGTTCGGTTGGAACAAAAAAATGGCGACGATTCTCGACCTGAAGGTGTTGTCATTCGTATTTTAGAACGGTCCATTCATCAAGTCGTCGGTACGTTTGAAAACAACCAGTCATTTGGCTTTGTTATCGCTGATGACAAACGAATTCCAAATGATATCTTTATACCAAAAGGAATGACAAATGGAGCCGTAACGGGTCATAAGGTCATTGCCGAAATAACGAAGTATCCGGAAGAGAAAAAAAGTGCTGAAGGTGCGATTACAAAGATTCTCGGGCATAAAAATGATCCGGGGATCGATATCATCTCGATTATTCATAAAAATGGGCTCAAAACAGAGTTTCCAGAAGAGGTGTTAGAACAGGCTGCCAATGCACCAGCAGTCATTCAAGAAGAGGATTTGGTCGGACGGCGTGATTTACGTGAAGAGGTCGTCATCACAATGGATGGCGCAGATGCCAAAGATCTAGATGATGCAATTGCAGTGAAGAGATTGGAAAATGGGAATGTGCAGCTTGGTGTCTATATTGCTGATGTGAGTTATTATGCAACAGCAGACTCGCCTATGGATGTGGAAGCATTAGAACGGGGAACGAGTGTCTATCTAGTGGACCGCGTCATTCCAATGATTCCCCATAGGTTATCAAATGGGATTTGTTCGTTAAATCCACATGTGGACAGGCTTGCACTTGGTTGTGAGATGGAAATTGATGCGGAAGGAAAAGTAGTTAATCATGAGATTTTCGAATGTGTCATCCAATCGAAAGAACGGATGACGTACACGGATGTGAATGATATCCTCGTCCACGAAGATGTTGAACTCCGTGAAAAATATGCCTCACTCGTTCCGATGTTTGAACAGATGGAACAATTGGCAGCCGTTTTGCGGAGCAAGCGGATGAAACGTGGCGCGATTGATTTTGATTTTAAAGAAGCACAAGTTCTGGTTGATGCTGACGGCAAAGCCGAGGACATTGTGATTCGTGAACGTTCCGTTGGTGAGAAATTAATTGAAGAATTCATGTTAGCGGCGAATGAAACGGTCGCCGAACATATTCACTGGATGGATGTACCATTTATCCATCGCATTCATGAAGATCCTGATGAAGGAAAACTGCAACATTTCTTCGAATTTCTTGCAGGGCTTGGCCACACGGTTAAGGGAACGGCCAATGAAGTTCATCCCCAAGCATTGCAGCAAGTGCTCGATAAAGTAAAAGGTGAAAAAGAAGAAATGATCGTCTCTAAACTAATGTTGCGTTCCATGAAGCAGGCAAAATATGATCCCCATAGTGTGGGACACTTTGGTTTAGCAAGTGAGTTTTATACGCATTTCACATCACCGATTCGAAGATACCCAGATTTGATTGTCCATCGTTTACTCCGGACGTATTTAGTCGATCAGGATCTGAATCAAGCGACACTTGATCAATGGAAAGAAAAGTTACCTGAGATCGCCCGCCATACATCTGAAATGGAGCGAGCAGCTGTAGATGCGGAACGCGAAGTCGATGATTTGAAGAAAGCCGAATACATGCAGGAGAAAATCGGTGAGGAATTCGTAGGCACGATTAGCTCGGTGACTAACTTTGGTCTATTCGTTGAGTTGGAAAACACCGTAGAAGGACTTATTCACGTGAGTTATATGACGGATGACTATTATCATTTTGATGAACGGAGTTATGCTTTAATAGGGGAGCGAACCGGATCTGTTTACCGAATTGGTGAAGCAATTAAAGTGAAAGTCATCAGTGTGAATCTAGAGGAGCAAGCGATTGATTTTGAACTTGTAAAAGAAGAGCAAGAAAATCAAAAGAAGAATAAGAACAAAAAGAAGCGATCAAATCGGCGTAAACGATAAATCGGCCTCGCACTGTCCCACGAGATGGTGGGGCAGTGCGGTATATGGTGAGCAGTTTTCATTGGAAAATGACGGTTTATTTGCTAGAATGCTGGCTGAAGCAAATCGTAGGGGGAACGTGAATGGCAAAAGGATATGGAAAAACACTCGCACAAAATAGAAGAGCGTCACATGATTACTTTATTGAGGAAACATTTGAAGCAGGTATGGTTTTACAAGGAACGGAAATTAAATCGATTCGGGCAGGTCGTGTTAATTTAAAGGATGCCCATGCTCGGATTAATCATGGAGAAGTCGTCTTGATTAATCTGCATATTGCACCATATGAACAAGGGAACCGCCATAACCATGATCCAACGCGGACCAGAAAACTATTACTGCATCGTAAAGAAATTGATAAGTTGATCGGGTTAACACAAAGGCAGGGGTATACACTTGTGCCGTTAAAGATTTATATTAAAAATGGGTTTGCAAAAGTTTTAATCGGGCTTGGTAAAGGGAAGAAGCAATATGATAAACGAGAAGATTTGAAACAGAAACAAATGAAACGGGATATTGATCGAGCGATGAAGGAAGTAGATCGCTAGAATGAAGCGCTTGATTTGTTAGCTCGTGATCCGTATATAGTAGTAAAAGTTTCCATTGCTTGAATTATGGAATGGATGTGCTATAATAAGGAATGTGTGACAGATACAATCTGTCCAACAAGCTCATTATTTTCCGAGCGATTCTCCTTATACGGGGACGTTACGGATTCGACAGAGGTAGATTGAGCTCAGGTTGCGTGTCGAGGTTACGGCTCGTAAAACGTTAAACGCCTTTAATTGGCAAAGAAGATAATTTCGCTTTAGCAGCTGCGTAAGCACTGTTAAAGGGCCCTTCCTGTTATCTCCCGTGTAATGGATGAAGGGTCTCACATGCAGCGGGATAAACGTTCCTCCCCCGTCTGAGGAGAGAACGTTGAAACCAATCGGACTAGCCGCTTCGAAGCCTGTTGGTAGGCTGAGGGTTTGGCGAAATATAATATACCAAATACGCCCGTAGATGCCTGAGTGGCAATATCTTTGGACGTGGGTTCGATTCCCACCGTCTCCATTAACATGTTACAAACGTTGATGGGAAGTTCAATATAGTAAAGAAATAAGTCGTCCTCTGATTTGGGGGACGACTTATTTTTTTGAATGAAGAAAAAGAATATCATATCTTGACTGAAGGTAGGGATCCGTTATGAAATTAAGTATGCTTGATCAAGCACCGATTTCAAAAGGGAAAACAGCGAGGGATGCTTTGGATGCTTCCATCGAACTCGCTAAACGAGGGGATCAATTAGGTTATGAACGTTATTGGATCGCAGAACACCACGATATGGATGGCTTAGCTTGTTCGAATCCGGCCGTGATGTTGGGCGTTATCGGTCAGCAAACGAAACGCATTCGTCTTGGTGCGGGTGCTGTCCTACTCCCATACTATAAACCGTTTGCGGTGGCTGAAACATATAATTTATTAGCGACCTTGTATCCAGACCGAATTGATTTAGGGATCGGCCGTGCACCAGGGGGATCCGCTGAGGCATCGATGGCCCTATCAGATAACTTCCTGCAAGGGGTCAAGGGGATGCCGGAAGCCTTGGATGATCTACAGGCTTTTTTTGACCGGTCATTTCCAAGTGACCATCTTTTTTCCAACGTCGATCCATCACCAATTCCCATCACTTCACCAGTACCATGGATGCTCGGTACAAGTGAGCGTAGTGCGATTTTAGCTGCAGAGAAAGGGATGCCTTATACATTTGGTCATTTTATGAGTGAGGCAGATGGACCAGCTATTGTGAAAAAATACCGAGAATTAGTGAAACCTGATGCGGTAAAGCAACCAGGACCGATTGTTACGATTGCGGTTATTTGTGCCGAGACGACAGAAAAAGCAGAAGAATTAGCCTTAAGTAGTTTGTTATGGAATGTACAACAACATAAGGGAGAGAGTCAGGGCGTTCCCTCTATAGAAGAAGCGAAAACGTATACGTATAATGCTGCAGATTTAGCATTGATAAAGAAAATGAAACATAGTATGGTGATTGGTAATCCTACCGAAGTAGTGAAACAAATAAAAGCACTACAGGAGCGTTATGAAGTGGATGAATTCATGATCGTCACCATTACACATGACTATGAAAGCAGGCTTCATTCATATCAATTGATAGCAGAGGAATATCGTACCGATACATAAAAAGATACGGATCGTAAAGGATTGCTTTGTTATTGATTAAGATAGATAGAGGAAAGGGGTTTTATTAGATGGCAGGAAAACGTTGGGCTGCTCTCATCTTAGCGATTGGTTTGTTTTTCGTTTCCGTCGTGTATCAAATCGGAATAAGCGAAAAGACAGATCAGATTGAGAGCTTTATTAATGGGATGTATGACGAGGATGTAGTTAGAGTAGGTGAATCGGACCATAAGATTGTCGTTTTGAATCTGGAGGGGATCATTCAAGATACAGGTGAAGCAGCCTTTATCAATGAGGGTGGTTACCATCATGATCGATTTCTGACGATGCTTGATCAAGCAGGGATAGATGAAACGGTAGACGGCATTATTCTGAAGGTCAATACACCGGGTGGTGGGGTTGTTGAAAGTGCCGAAATCCATGATAAAGTAGTAGAAATACGTGAAGAGACGGAAAAACCAATCTATGTATCGATGGGGAACACAGCAGCATCAGGTGGTTATTATGTAGCAGCACCAGCTGATAAAATTGTCGCACATCCGGCTACATTAACCGGTTCCATTGGTGTGATTATGGAATCCATTAATTTTGCTGAATTAGCGGATCAAGTTGGGATCGACTTTAAAACGATAAAAAGCGGGGAATTTAAGGATATTATGTCCGCTTCACGTGAGATGACGGAAGATGAGGAAGTTATTTTACAAACGATGATTGACGAAATGTATGAGGACTTCGTTCAAGTCATTGTTGATGGACGCGATATGTCCGAGGCAGAGGTTAAGGAGCTGGCAGATGGGCGTGTGTACACGGGAACACAAGCAGAGGAACTTGATTTAGTAGATGACATTGGAACACTTGAAGATACGATTGCGATGATGGAAGCAGATAATAATCTGAGTGAAGCGACCATTGTGGAGTATGACACCTCCTTTGGCCTAGATGCGTTATTTGGAGTGACCGCGAATCAGCTATTTCAATCTGATTCGGAATTAAAAGGATTGACAAACTTATTGCGAAGCTCAGATTCGCCACGAGCGATGTACTTATATTCTAGATAGGAGGACAGTTGATGACATATAAAGAGGAAAATACGAACGGGTTGACTGACGAATCTCTAGAATATACAGATCCTGTTCCACTCCCATACAAACGAAGATATGCTGGGTTTTGGATGAGGGGTTGGGCTTTTATTGTCGACTTACTGATCGTCTTTAGTATAAATGGGATTCTTCTCAGTCCGCTTAAACTTTTAAATGATGGATTACCAATCCAACTGAGCCTGTGGACCGTAAATGGAATCATGATGGCGATCGTATTCTATTTATATTTCCTATTCATGACGAAGAAGTTAGGGCAAACTGCGGGGAAGATGATCTTTGGATTAGCAGTCATTCGAGCTGATGAACAACCACTGCAATGGAGAGATTTGTTATTTAGAGAAGTCATTGGAAGATTTATTTATAAGGCCTTCTTTTTCTTACACTTTTTATATTTGATTGTCGCCTTCAGTAATGAAAAGCAAGGTTTACATGATATATTTGGTAATACACGTGTCATTCATGTCGAAGATTAAACCGAAATTCAACGCCTAGAATATTTATTCTAGGCGTTTTTGCTGTTTTATTAGCAAAAATGAACCATTTTTATCAACTATTTAATGAATTTCATAATACCCGTTTAATGCCACATCGCTATAACATATAGTTGCGTCGAATCATTCTTGACTATATGCCGTATCGATGTGGCTCATTTTGGCAATGATGAAATTCATTCTATTAAGTGATGATTGGAAATAAGGTGAATAAATTTTATGTTTAGATATGCTGTTCTATCAGTGTTTAGAGATCGTTAAGAATAAGTTTATTAAAAAATACAAAAAAAGGGTTGCATTTTTTCAGAAAGTGAATATACTGTTATATAACAACTAAACGAATTGGCACCTGTTGTATAAAAGGGGGTTATGAAATGAACAAGACAAAAGAAATAACGGTCTGTCAAGAATGTGGCAAACAAATCGAAGAACAAAATTTCATTCTTGAATGTGAACGCTGTCTATCGAAGAAAGCAGACTAAGTTTATTAACAACCTGTTATATAGTAGTTGCTAACTGATGATGTAAATGGAATGTAAAAATAAAATAAATGATATGGTTTGCTTTAAGTGGCTAAAAAGTGGTTTAAATAAATAGGGGGATCAGCTTATGAAAACAACAATAAATCATCCAACATGTTCCGTATGTGGTACACACGTTCATGATTATTGTTATATTCTTGAATGTGATCGGTGTCTATCTAAAACAGCAGAAAGCTAATTATTAGTTTCTGTTATACACCAGCGTAAACGCTTAGTATATAAGGTTTCGAAAAGAATATTAAGAAAACACTTGCAATTTAAAATATAATAGGTAAACTGTTATACAACATCAAAAACCGAGGAGGAATGGCAATGGAACAAAAAATGATTCAACCAACTTGTCCAGAATGTGGAACACAGGTAGATGAGAAAGGTTATATTTTAGAGTGTGGTTATTGCCTCTCGAAGTCAGCAGAATAAGGATTGAAAATTTGTTATCATTAAGTAATGTTTTACACAAATAAGATAAACTAAAAAGCAAGGTAAAGAACAGTGGTTGCAATAAAAAACAGCTATAAATAAAGGAGGAAAAGGAAATGGAACAGACATATGGAAGTCCGACTTGTCCAGAATGTGGAACGACGGTAGATGAAAAAGGTTATATATTGGAGTGTGAATATTGTCTGTCGAAAACAGAGGGTTAATTTTTTTTGCACCACCTGTTATACATCAGAATAAAATAAGGAATCCTGACATATAACACAGTGTTGTATGGGGATAGGAGAAAGGATATGGTTTTGTGTGATTACCAAAAAAGAGAATATCCAAATTACAAAAGGGAAGCAAGAACGCTTTGATGAAATATTAAGTGATGAGGCTATTTCATTCCTTGAAAGTTTACACAATAAGTTTGAAGCAGAGAGAGAAAGACTGCTTGGTGAACGAACTAAATTGCAAGTGAAATTGAATGAAGGAGAAAAATTTGATTTCTTACCGGAGACAAAAGAAATTCGTGATGGAGATTGGACGATAGCGCCTTTACCTGAAGATCTTCAAGATAGACGTGTTGAGATAACGGGTCCTGTCGGCCGTAATATGGTTATTAACGCATTAAATTCTGGAGCGAAAACTTTCATGGCTTGTTTCGAAGATGCGACGGCACCCACTTGGAACAATATGATTGAAGGTCAAATTAATTTAAAAGATGCGATTAGAAGAGAAGTCGATTTCAAAGCAGACAATGGTAAAGAATATAAATTAAATGATGAAACAGCCGTATTAATTGTCAGGCCACGTGGCTGGCATTTAGTAGAAAAGAACTTTTTAGTAAATGGGAAACCGATATCTGCTGGATTATTCGATTTTGGTCTCTACTTTTTCCATAATGTGAAGGAATTATTGAAGCGCGGAACAGGTCCATACTTTTATTTACCGAAGATCGAATCACATCAGGAAGCACGTATATGGAATGAAGTCTTCGTCTTTGCACAAGATGAACTCGGAATTGATCAAGGTACGATTAAGGCAACGGTACTCATTGAAACGATCTCATCTGCTTTTGAAATGGATGAAATTATCTATGAATTAAAAGATCATATGGCTGGATTGAACTGTGGCCGCTGGGATTATATATTTAGTTATATTAAGAAGTTCCAAGGTCATCAAGATGTGATTATGCCAGACCGGGCTGATGTGACGATGGCAGCACCATTTATGCGTTCTTATACGCAACTTGCTATTCAAACATGTCATAAACGTGAAGCATCCGCAATTGGCGGCATGGCAGCACAAATACCGGTGAAAGATGATATTGATGCGAATGAAGATGCCTTTAATAAAGTTCGCACAGACAAAAAACGGGAAGTGAATGATGGTCATGATGGAACTTGGGTTGCGCATCCAGGAATGGTTCATTTTGTGAAGAACATATTCGATAAAGCGATGCCAACACCAAATCAAATAGATAAAAAGCGTGAAGATGTTCAAGTCACGCAGCAAGATTTATTAGAAGTTCCATTAGGAAATATTACAGAAGAGGGAGTGCGTACAAACATAAGTGTAGGAATTCAGTACATTGCAGCATGGTTATTAGGACGCGGAGCAGTTCCAATTAATAATTTAATGGAAGATGCAGCAACTGCAGAAATCTCACGTGCTCAACTATGGCAATGGGTTCGCCATCCGAAAGGAATTTTAGATGATGGTAGAGAGATAACTTTCGAACTCGTTGACACGATTGAAAAAGAAGAGTTGCAGCACATTGAGGATAAACTAGGTAAGGATTTATTTGAAAACGGGGGATACAAACGCGCGGCGGAAATATTTAATGAATTGATTAAGCAAGATGAGTTTATAGAGTTTTTAACAATACCGGCATACGAAGAGTTATTAGACAAATAGATGGGGGAATATAAAATGATGGAAAAAAGAGTAGAACAATTAGAGAGAGAATGGAAAGAAAATCCGAGATGGACTGGAATTGAGCGTCCATACAGTGCAGAAGATGTTATTCGTTTAAGAGGTTCACTAGATATTGAACATACATTAGCGCAAAGAGGTTCAGAAAAACTATGGGATCTCGTTAACTCAGAGCCATATGTTAACTCCCTTGGTGCCTTAACAGGTAACCAGGCAGTACAACAAGTTAAAGCTGGCCTAAAGGCAATTTATTTAAGTGGTTGGCAAGTTGCAGCAGATGCAAATATGGCTGGAGAGATGTATCCAGACCAAAGTTTATATCCGGTAAATAGTGTTCCAAAGGTTGTTCGTCGCATTAACAATGCATTGCAGCGTGCAGATCAAGTTGAATATTCGGAAGGCGATGTTAAGCAAGATTGGTTTGCACCAATTGTTGCGGATGCTGAAGCAGGCTTCGGTGGCCATTTAAATGTCTTTGAATTAATGAAATCCATGATTGAAGCAGGCGCATCTGGTGTTCACTTTGAAGATCAGTTGGCTTCTGAGAAAAAGTGTGGTCACTTAGGTGGTAAGGTCTTACTACCTACACAAACAGCAATCAAAAATTTAGTTGCCGCACGTTTTGCAGCGGATGTTATGGGCACACCTACTGTTATTATGGCTCGTACAGATGCTAACGCAGCTGATCTTATTACAAGTGATGTTGATGAGACAGATGCAGCATTTATTACCGGAGAGCGTACAGTAGAAGGGTTTTACCGTACTAAAGCAGGTCTTGACCAAGCGATTGCTCGTGGCCTCGCTTATGCACCATATGCAGATTTAATCTGGTGTGAGACGGCAGAGCCAGATTTAGATGAAGCACGTCGCTTTGCTGATGCGATTCATGAAAAATATCCAGATCAGTTATTAGCATATAACTGCTCCCCTTCCTTTAACTGGGAGAAGCACATGTCTGAAAAGGATATGGATAGCTTCCAAAAGGAAATTGCAGCAATGGGTTATAAGTACCAGTTCGTAACATTAGCTGGATTCCATACATTAAACTACAGCATGTTCGAACTTGCTGAACAGTACAAAGATAAAGGTATGGGCGCATATTCACGTCTCGTACAAGGGAAAGAGTTTGCTGCTGAAAGTAAAGGCTATACAGCTACTCGTCACCAGCGTGAAGTTGGTACTGGATACTTTGATGAGGTTGCACAAGTTATTGCAGGTGGAACATCATCAACAACAGCACTAACCGGATCGACGGAAGAAGAACAGTTTAACTAGTCTCGATATAATATATAATGAGGAGACGCTCTATCGTTATTCAATACGATAGGGCGTCTCCTTTTTTATATGTTTATGGATGGATAAGAACAAGCAAACTAGGACTAGTTCCCTATTTGAAACACAACTGTAACATAACTAAAACACGCATGTAATTATCAAATGCTATACTCTACCTAGTCATAAAAAAACAATAGAAAAGTGTTTTATTAATCTACTTTACACTAGTTCATGAATTGCCTAATCCTTATTCATAGCTCTATCATTCCGCCAAGTAGTTGTATCGATTCATTAACAATGACATAACGGACTAACATAGCGGGTTACGGTAATTATGACATTCACTCTATTAAATAAACTACATATGAAGCGACATACATAAGAGAGAAAATACGAGCATGTAAATGAAGAAAGTGGGGAATCGAGTTTGAAAAAAATAGTTGTTACCATTTCCACGGTTGCAGTGGTTGGATTAGGGAGTGCCTTTTTTAGTCCATTTGTCCAAGCAGATACGGTCGGGGAATTAGAAAACAAGCAAGCGGAAATACAAGATGACCGTGCGGATATTAAAGCAAGTTTATCTGATGCAGATTCACAAATTGCGGATGTTTTATTTGAATTGCAAGATACAAACGAACAAATGGAACGTGTCAAAGGGGCATTGAAGGATAACCGTCAAGCATTGAAGGAAACAGAAACAAATATTGCTGATATGGAAGAAGAGATTGATGGACTAGAAGACGATATTGCAACACTTGAAGCAGGTATTGAAGAGCGTTTTGAATTATTAAAAGAGCGGATTAGTTCATACCAGAAATCAGGCGGCGATATTAAATATTTAGAAGTTGTGTTCGGCTCCAAGAACTTCAGCGAGTTCATTAGTCGCACAACAGCGGTTAATAAAATCTCCAATGCGGATAAAGAATTAATTGAATTACAAGAGGAAGATAAAGCAACGGTTGAAAAGCAACAAGATCAATTGGATGAAAAGTTAGAGGAACAAAAGGTAGCAAAAAACGAGCTTAAAGGGATCACAGAAACAACTCTGTCCCAAAAAGAAGAAATTGAGCAGGATAAGCAAAAGTTAGAAGATACGGAAAAGGAATTGCTCGCCTTAAAAGAAGAATTTGAAAGTGAAGACAGTAGTTTAGCAGCCCTGGAAGATGACATCAGACAAGATATGGATGCGGCAAGCAATCCAGCACCTGTCGTAGCAACGACGGAAGATAGTTCAGAAGAAGATGAAGATAATTTAACGACATTAGCTGCTGAAACGGATCATAGTAATAGCAGTAGTGAAGATAGTAACAGCGATAGCAGTAGTAATAATAGTAGTAGCAATAGCGAAAGCAGTAACAATAGTAGTGCTAGCAGTAATAACAGCAGTAGTAATGCGAGCAGCAATAGTAGCTCAGCTAGCAGTAATAATAGCAAACCTAAAAGTAGTCCTAAACCTCCGAAATATACGGGTGGTGGTAAATCAGCAATTAGTGCGGGGAGCCAGTTCATCGGAAACTCAACGTACGGATGGGGACAAGCTGATCCAGCTGCAGGGGTGTTTGATTGTTCAGGATTTGTAGCTTGGGCTTATGGACAAGAAGGTGTTAGTCTCCCTCCCCAGACTGGAAAGTTATTAAGTGAGGGAACAGAAGTATCTCCAAGTAATATGCAAGCTGGTGATCTCGTCTTCTTTAATACGAATGGACCGAATGGCCATGTTGGTATTTATATGGGTAATGGACAATTTATCGGTTCACAAAGTAGTACCGGTGTCGCGGTTGCCGATATGTCATCAGGGTACTGGGCTAAAGAGTTCTCAGGAGAAGTTAGACGCGTAAAATAATAGAAACCATCTAAACAAGTTCATGATTATCCATCATGAACTTGTTTTTTTATCAGAAATGAGTTGAAAAGCTCACGAATACGGATCAACGATGGTTTGTATCCCAAACTGCGTCATGAAAGTAGGCAGTAAGGAATAGAATAAAGAGCGACCGGTAATAATGAGGGTACCGAAAGAGGTAGCCAGTCGATCCATCATGATAAATTCGTTTTAAGGTAGTAATAATGTTTAGCTTTAACAATAAAGAGGTAATCATTCTATGAAGCCATTTTTATAAGGGGTGTTTTATGAGTATAATGGAGCAAGTAAATCAATTAGAGAACATGAAGAGTGATCGTTCAAAAAATGTTTTTACGATGTACTTAAATACTGATCCAACAGACCCAGATCAACAAGGCGGCAAATGGAAGATTAATTTAAAAAACGGTTTACAGAACTTTGAACAAT
>Ga0209487_1002001_pt1 | contig 16828 bp, 13 predicted proteins | sample Poulit2012_FD_187524 | JGI IMG/M metagenome (GOLD analysis project Ga0209487, IMG submission 187524) | Agricultural soil microbial communities from Georgia to study Nitrogen management - Poultry litter 2012 (SPAdes) (version 2) | ecosystem: Environmental > Terrestrial > Soil > Agricultural land...
ATCGGGCCATTTGCTCAGCAGGCGGTCGCAGCGGCACGACGGGCCAGCAAGGCTGGGGTGACGGTGTCGGTTATTGACCCTCGTTGGGTGCACCCTATGTCATCGTCGGTCTTAGCCCTGGCGGACCAGCATCGTGCTGTGTTGACGGTCGAAGATGGGGTGCGTTCTTCAGGTATCGGCTCACGGCTTGCTCAGTCGTTGCGAGAACCTCAGGCCATAGTTGGTCGGGAGTCTGGGAGCGGGGTTGCCGTACGTTGTCTTGGTTTACCAGATGAGTTCATCGCGCAGGGCACCCGCGCTGAGATCCTGGCGCAGTACGGTTTGACGGAAACCGGTATCGAGACAGCGGTGCTGGAACTCGCTCAGTCGATAGGAGCAGCATTGGTGCGGGACTGAGCGGCCGATGGGAAGAAGGTGTAGGCCCTTACCCATCGGCTGCTCGCCGCTTGAGGCGGTTAGTGAGATGTAGTTGCTAGGTCATCACGGCGGGCGTTTGTCACCGTCGGCGAGATACGTAGCGCTTGGCTAAAGAATTCGAGCTCGTGACGGCAGGCGGTCAGATATGCCCGGGTTGCTTCGGCACGCACCTGCGGGGTGGCAGCTTCGAACTCGCCTTCAACTTGTTGCAAAGCAGTCTGGGTGCGGCTCACAAACCCCGCGCCACCATAGGTTCCCAGCCACTCCGCGTACGGGTGGTCTTGGGGTACTTCCGGCAGCGAAGCGCCAGTTTGAGCGTATAACCAGTAACATGGCAAAACCGCCGCTGCTCCGACCGCACGGGGGCTGCCGAGCGTGGTCGCCAACAGGAAACTCGTATATGCGTTGGTGACCGGTCCGGGAGCGATATCTTCGTCGGTGTTGAGCCAGCTGCGGTGCAGTTTTGCTTCAACATTCGGAATATTGGCAGAACTTTGGGCCCAGAATATCTGTGCGGAGTGTTCTGTGGACGACGACGCTAGCGCAGCTAGGGCTCGAGCATACTGCTGCAGATACAGCGCATCTTGTGCCAGATAGAACTCAAAAGCATGTGGTGGCAAACTCCCGTCTATGAGTTGCTGCACGAAGGCATTGTGTTGAATTTGGTGAGTAATGTGCTGCCCCGCCTGCCACAGTGCTTGGGTCCATCGGCCTGCTGCTGGTACTGCGGGAGTAATATACTCGTGACCATTATGTGCCACGGCAGATGAGACAAGTTGTTCGGGAGAATCCAGCGATGCAGGGACAACAGCTGAAGCAAACCACGGAGTCGCCATGCCGGCTGCCTGCAATCGTCGAGATCTATGCGCATGGTCCACCGGGCCATGTCCGGAACCGACGTGTAAGTCAGCACCGTGGCTGATGGCTTCGTGCAACCACTCGGTGGCCCACACAAGAGCGGTCGCTGCGTCATCGCCCCCAGCTAGACGGGTTGCTAGTGCTGCGGCCAAAGAGCATCCAGTCCCGTGGGTACTTGAAGTGTCCACGCGCACCGAAGGGATGACACTGGTGCTCCCATCGGGACTCACCCACGTATTCGACACATATCGTTGGTTTAAATGACCGGTTTTAACAATCACCGAAACCCCGGTCTCTGCCGCCCAATCTTTGGCCTGGTCTAGCGCCGCATCCCGATCCTCGGCACGGGAACGGCCTGTCAATACCGCCAATTCATCAATATTGGGGGTCACCACGGTCGCACGGCGACAAAACTCGATCATTGCGGCTTCAGCATCCTGTTGCAGCAAACGATCACCACTGGTCGCGACCATCACCGGGTCAACCACCAGGAATCTGGGTGGGTTCTCGTCTAACCAGTTAGCAACGGTATTGATGGAGTCAACGGATCCGAGCATGCCGGTTTTTACCCCGTCGATCGTCACATCATCGCTGACAGCTTCCAGCTGGTTGCGCAAAACGGACTGTGGCACGAAATGCTGGTCTCGGACACCGTGGGTATTCTGCGCCACGATCGCCGTGATGACGGTCATGCCATAACCACCGGCAGCGGTAATCGATTTGAGGTCAGCGGCAGTACCTGCACCGCCGGATGGATCTGTACCTGCAATGGAAAGTATTCTAGGTACGGTTGGGTACGATGAAGTCACAAGGACATCCCTTCGCTAGTATGAGCTAGATCAGGTTCCACGGGTGTTATCTCAGTGCGGGTTTAGCACACCCCGTGTCCGCGGCCCACTGTAGCACAGCGAACTACCATGGCCTCCGGCGAGTTGGCCCTATCTATCAGGAGGGAATGAGACCGGCGGCTTGTAGCAAGTGCACTTTTGATAGGGCCTGTTTGAAAAGAGATTTGTCTTGACGACTTCTTCGTGTTCAACCCCACCGAAGCCGGCCCTAGATCGATGCTTTGGGCAAGACCGTATGACGGTGATTAGTGGCGTTAGTCCTTAAAGGTATTCGGCCTCGGAGCTGCGCGGAAAGCGCGCGCTCCGAGGCCGAATTGTTGATCTGGGACTCCGCCTGGTGGCAGATCCTCAGGTCGTAGAGTCTCTACCGATTCTTCGGACCGTTGCCGCGATCTTTCAGATTCGGGACGACTTCGAATGATCCGTCGAGTACTTCATCGTTATCGCCGTAGGCGACGTCGACGTTGTAGGTTCCCATCGGCGGGCCGTTGGAAATAGAATTGTCTCGCGTCACGAGCCATTCCGCCGCGCCAGCATCGTTGGCGGTCACGGTGTTCTCGGCTGAACCGTTGCGGCCCTGGCGAGTGATTTCGAATGTCACTTCCTGGCCGGCATCCAGACCCTCAACGCGCAGCATAACGCCAACGTCTTTCCCGCTATTCGGGTTGGCGACGAAGTTCTGTACTGCAATGCGTTCGGAGTCGATGGTCAGTTCAGGCTCGGTCTCAGGATCTTCCGGATCGGTCGGCTCTTCTGGGTCCGTCGGTTCCTCACTGTCCGCAGCGGTCAGGGATAGACCGAAGATGACCGGGTCGTGGTCCGAGGCGCGGTATGGTCCTGGTTCGTAGATGGCCTGCTGTGCGGGCTGTTTGAACCGGGTGGTGTAATCGAAGATTGGCACCTCATCAGAGTTCGCGTGCCAGGAGGCCGCACCGGTGATAAACGGCATGAGCTCCTCGCCAGCCATGATGTAGTCCAGGTAACCCAACTGGCCGTCGAAGACGTATGAGTAGGCTTCTTCACCGTCGAAGTGCTCGCGCAGATCAACGTAGCCGCCCTCTTCAAGCGTGGTGATCGGGGCTTCTTGATCGTAGGCGTTGAGATCTCCGGTGATGACTGGGTTTGGCATGTTTTCTGCTTCGACCCAGTCGACCAGGGCGGCAGCTGCCGCGGTACGTTCGGCGTCGCAGGAGCCCACCAGGTGGGTGTTGTCGTCTTCGCTACCGCACTCGGAACCCTTGGACTTCAGGTGATTCGTGACAACGGTGAACTCGCCGAGTTCTTCGCCGGTACCCTCGACCTCAGCAACCGGGGCGAAGGTTTGTGCCAGTGCCGGGCGGTGACGAGCGGTGTCGAAACGTTCATCAACGGTCTCGTCGAGCACGTCGAAATCACCGACGGGTTCAACATTGGCGTGCTGGAAAATAATCGCGGTGGTGATTTCATCGGTACCCAGCATGCCGGTTTGTAGTGCGGAGTAGAGGTCTTCGCCGGCGCGTTCGTTCAGCGCCTCGACCAGGGTGTTCACGGCAACGTCGTCGTTGTTTTCAATTTCCATCAGGCCTAGGACATCGGCGTCCATCTCGAGAATGGCCGAGACGATCTTGGCTTCCTGACGTTCAAACTCTTCGGCGTTGTCGGCGCCGCGCGAGCCGAAGGTGGTGAAGTAGTTCAGCACGTTGAAGGCTGCCACGGTGACATCGCCGCCAACTTCAGGCACCTCAGGGCGCTCGAGGTTTGGGACGTGTTCGGCACCTTCGGTCTGCTGGATTTTCCACTCGTCGAAGCGGTAGTCGAGCACACCGGTGATGTCGCGGAACGTGTCGCCGCCGCGGAAGTAGTTATCCACGGTGAATTCTTCACCGTTGAGGTGCATGGCCGGATCAGGGTTCTGATCGGAACGACGATCATCAATTTTGATGCGGTTGGCCATGTTCGACTCATAGAGTTCCTGCGCCTCCGCCGATTCCGGGTCATGGATCGCGGTTGGTTGGAACTGACGTTCCGGGCCGACAACGGTTTCACCGTAGCGGCCAAACTGGTAGGTCTCCAACACAACGGCCTCGTCAACATTGACGCGCATCGATTCCATGCCAGCAAATGCTGCTTCGTCGATCGGGAAGGTCACCTCGAGGGGTTCTGGCAGTGGTGCTTCGCCACATTCGACGATCTCTTCGGACTGGATTTGGGTCATGTCGTAGTACACATCGGCTTCGCCCTCGACGGCGACCAGCGTACCGGGTTCTAGTGCGGGGCCGTTTTGGTCATAGACGAAGATACCTTCTGAGGTGGCAGGGTTGCCGTCGTAGTCAGCTTCTTGTTGCTGAATGTAGAACCCGTTCTGTGAGCCGGAGTTGTTGGTGAAATCCCCGGTGACAACGCCCTGGACAGTGACGGTTTCACCGTCCATATCGGTGCCTTGACCTTCCCCCTGAATCTCCGAGATGAGCGTGAAGTCGGTTTCACAGATCTCGCCGGGTTCGGTGGGCTCTTCTGGATCGGTTGGCTCAGTTGGATCTGGGTCGGGTTCTTCGCCTGGAGCTTCTTCGCTGAAGATCTCGTTTGGTTCGCCCGGAGTGTTCCAGGCTTCGAAGTCGCCGCGCGGTGCATCGCCGGCGCGTTCGTGGTCGAGGCCTGCTCCGTTATACGCGTTAGGAACCCAGTTATCAGAGGCGTCCGGGATGCGGCTGGCACCGCCGAGGGTGCCGGTGTACCCGTCGAATTGGCTTGCGCTGAGTTCGGTGCCCCAAGCCATCGCGCCGGAATCGCCATCGTTGATGCCGACAACGTCGAGGATTTCGACGCCGTCCGGCGCTTCGAGCTCGCCGTCGAGGTCCTCGTCCAGGGCCGTGCCGGTCGAGACTGAACCATTTGTCAGCACGATCGTCAGCGAATCATTCTGCAATCCGTTGACCGGGGTGGTCAACAGGAGACGACCGTCTTCATCGACGTCCAGGTCACCGAGTGAGTACGAGTGCACTGCGGTGCCCTGATTATTATTGTCATCACCTTCCACGCCGATGACGTGGAGGTTGGAGGTGTCGTAGTTGTCGGGGACCAAGACCTCGATGTATTCGAGCATGTCGACGCCGGCGGTATCAGTCACAAATTCGTTGATGATCGGCTGGTCAGCGATGTTTGCGTGGGCAGCGGGGATGCCCACCAGCGACATAGCGCTGACTGCCGCTACGGCACAGGTGGCCGTAAGCTTTGTACGCGTACGCATAGATGTACTTCCTCTTCGAGTGTGGAGACAGCGAACACCCTATGCGTTGAAGGTTCTTCCAGGCTACGAACACGTAAAGAACAGGTGAATTGTATGTTCGGTGATGGTTCGGCACGCGTTTCAGGATTTACCTTTTGACCGAAAGAAAAAACACACCCCAAGATTCCGCCACGTTATCCAGAAAAACTTGGGCTGTCCGGTCATCCTCGTCGGTTCGGAGCAGGCGGACCCGGACTGTCATCAGGGCGCAGCACGGCCGGGCAGAAAATTCTTATGTTGTCATCAAGAGTGGAGATAAAATCCGAGCCTGAATCTCAGGATAGGTCACGACTCGCTGCCGAGTTGACTACCTCGCAGTGAGATTGGGAAGATCAGCATGAACTGCTGCGCGTTCGAAGCGGCCTGTTGATTTGTGCTAGCCACTCCAGAATTGGTGTATTCCATACGCCTCTGGCATGAGAATGGCGACCTCTCGATCAGTTTTGGAGTAGGCCTAGCAGAACCGGCGAGCGTATGCAATGGAAAGAGGTGATCACGGTGGTCCGGGGCGCTAATTGCAGCCACCTACGTAGCGACGATCGAGGGGCGGCGTGGCGGAGCCATTCCAGAGATTGGCTCCACGGTAGGTTGCGATAATGCAAATATGAGTACCCGGCGCCAGAATGAGCGTTATTAGGGTCTACCGTCCAGCCACAGCCATTGATCTATTCCACTTTGCCGTTTTTACCTTGGATTCGGATGGTGCCGGATCGGCGATTACCTGAAGTGAACTTCCCTGTCCGAGCGCTCTTTTGAACTCGCACGGTATACGAGCCCGTTTTTGGGTTTTGTTTAGCTCGGACCTTTTTGGTTGCCATTGTTCCTCCTAGATCCAGTGTATGTTATGTCCTTGTATCGGGGAAAGCGACCTGATTGATTCGCTCACTCCAAACCGCGCTGAGCTGTTCAGCGGTAGGGGCCCACAGCTCTTGCAAAGGGAGTATCTCATTGGCCTTTTTCGACAGTCCAAAAGTGAGTACAGCTGTCGCAAAATCCGGCAATCGTTGATCGGAAGCATAAATTGGAATTGCCAATACTGATTTCCAGTTGGGCTGAGCCTTACGTTTCCGCTGCATATCGCGTAATTTTACTTCTTCAGCACCAAGCGCTTCGCCAGCTATCCAGGGACTATCATGTCCAGTTGGGACATACTTCATGTATTCGGCCCCCAGATAGTGAGTTCCTTGACTTGCCCACCTTGCGAGCATGCCGTCGCCGGTTGCGAGCCAAAGGGTCGCTTGGTGAGCTTCTACCCCTATCGCTTCGGCAAGCGCAATTGCATCAAGCGATAGTGCTTCGCTGAATAGTGACTGTAATTCGGCGATTTTATCGTTGTGACTGGTCCAGACTTGTTGCGCGCGAGTTTTGGGCGACCGATAGTCAGCTAGTTCTAGGAACTGAAGTTCACGTATAACTAAGGCTACGTCACTTAAATCATGCATCTTCAATGCTGTCAGCCCTATTGCTTCCCATTCTTTCGTCAGAGCATCACTCAGAGCATCGAACATCTGTCGGTTCAGCCGCATCCCTTCCCGGACAATGCTTACAATCGCTGGGTATCGTGCGCCAGCGCCACTCAGTATCATGTGAAGCCAATGCCGAATATCGGGGTCTCTGTATGAAGTTCCAGCTAACAGGAGAGGACCATGAGAGAGTGCTTCTTTCAGAAAGCGGTATTGCCAAGCATTATTATTCGCGACCAGTTCAGCGTAGTCCTGGTAACCCACGATTGGATCGATCGCGAATTCTTCTGTGATCGCGCCGTGAAGATGATGGACTGCAGGTTGGCCGGAAGACTCTGCTCCGTCGAATCGAGTTTCAATTGATTGCGATGTGGTCTCGATAAAGGCAGTCTCAAGAAGAATATCAAAGTTAAGTGTGCTTAGAGTTGTTCTAGTAGGAGCCTGCAAATAGTGGCCAGCCGCTGCTAGGTGTAAAGGTGAAGGGTCTGGCGAATGGAGTAAATTGCCATATAAGGCGGTGATGAGGTGCTGCTCCCACTCATCACCCGATTGCATTCTGGCGGCTTCCAAAACGATTGATGGATCTTGTCTGCTGAGTAACGCATGTGCGGCAGATTTTTGTGAAACAAGGCCACTTAGGATCGCCACACGAGCAGCAAAGTCATCCCAGTTAGGAAGTCCAGAGGGCGCGGAAGCGCCTGCTCCAAGAAGAAATGTTAAATGGGCGTTACCCGTCAGGGGTTTGAAATGATCCAACAGTTCTTGATCGATATCTGGCGCGCTCATGATCCCCAATATAAGCGCTGGCCCCTCGACTTGCAGGGCCTGTGGATAACTATTAGTGGACCATCGAGCTGTCCTGATTCATTAGGCACGGGAAGAGGACTTCAAGGTAGTGCAGCCTGTGTAAGCCCTGCAGACGCCGCTTGGATGGGCGAACCACGAGAACCCATTAGACCGGCTTCTATATCTAAGAGAATATTTCAGGCTATCGAGTGACGAATGGAAGTTGAGGTTCCAGCGCAAATCCTTCTTTTTGAAGGACTTTGGATCGCCGGCGGTGCATACGAGCCAGGAGTGGTACTTGGGCGTCATGGAAGTCGTGCACGATCGCTGTCTTTTGCCCAGGTGCGGAACCTCTTGTGACTCTGCCGGCTTGTTGGATAACGCGTCCTTTGAACGAGACAGGCATGGTCAGGAACAATGTGTCCATAACTGGTATGTCCAGGCCTTCTCCAGCAATCTTATCAATCGAGAGCAAGATGAATGGTTCGTTTCTTGCTGCCGCTTTTGCAATACTTTCTCGAACCTGGTTCCGTTGCTGAGCAGTAAGCTGTCCGTGCAGTACAAAGACCGGATTGCTGACACGGTCCTTCAAGAGCTCATGGAGTGCCTGCAAATGCGTAATTCGATTGGTTAGCACCATACAGTACCGTTGCTCAGCCGCAGCCTGCTCAATCTGGTCCGCAATCAAACGATTACGATGTGGGTCCAAGCTGAGCTCGTTATAAATTGCCTGGACGGAGGGGCCATCCGTCCCCGGCTCGTCGGTTTCAAAAGTCGTTTCGTGGACAATAAGTTGTCGACATTCTTGGACGGGCGTCTCTATGACGTGCCGAATCGGACCGCATTGCATGGTAATCAGTTCGTCCATTTGGTCTGCTCGGAATGGCGTGGCCGTCAGGCCCGTCCAATATTTTACGTTCACCTCGCGAACGGCTGCTTCAGCGGCTGGCGCTGCCACGGCATGGCATTCGTCAATGATGATCTGACCGTACTCGTTGAGAATCGTTGGGTCAGCACCCCTGCGGCTGATGGATTGCATCATGATCAAATCAATGAAGCCTTTTCGTTTCTTGCGGCCATTGCCGAGCTGCCCGATCTGATGATCAGAAATGTCCAGGAAGGACGCGAGTCGTTCCCGCCACTGGTGGATCAATTCAGCCCGGTTGACCAAGATTGCGGTGGGGACCTGCCGCTCAGCGACCAGTGCACAGGCTACGACCGTCTTTCCAGACCCCGGCGGTGCCACCAACACTCCGTCTTGATGTTGCAATAAGGCATCGACTGCATGGCGTTGGTCGGGTCGTAACTCCCCGGTAAAAGAGACTTCCTGATGGGCGGGTCGCTTCCCTATATTGCGAATGGAAACTCTTGCGCCGGCTTTCTTCAGCAACCGTCTCGTTTCATCGGCAAGTCCGCGCGGCAATCGAAGTTCATCGTCAGCATGCTCAAAGCAAGTCACAAGGCGGGGCACTCCGAAGGTGCTGAAACGCTGCGCCTGACGACGGTAGAACTCTGGGTTCGCGATGGAAGCCCTGTGCTTAAGTTCAGTGATGAACGCAGGTGGCAAATCGTCGGTCTTGACACGCAGCATCGAACTGCGTCGAATGTTGATGATCTTTCCCGCTAAACCGGTCTGCAGTTCTTTGCGTTCCGGCCGACGCGAAAGTGGGACGGAGTGTACCGGGCCGATAGCTAACTGCTTGTTTTCAACGGCAAGCTCCTTGATGGTTGTTTCCGGTACGGGAGTCGCCTGGGCTAAGGCTTCGAATTGATCATTGTACGGTTTCCACGTATCGGGGTCCGCAAACACCGTTGTGCCGCGACGTCGACAGTTGCCTTGTAAGGGCAGGGCGATGAGATTCCCCAACCGGAATCTGCCAGGCGCATGCACTGGGAGCTCATCTTGTGCTGGAAAAAATCGATCATAGCTATTCAGTTTTATATTCGCAGTCTTCTGCATAGCCTTCCGAAGTAGAACCGTACCGGCTTGACGTGCCGTCGAAGCTGACATCCACGATTCAAAGAAAATCCACACGTGTGCCCCGTTGCCCGATCTGGAGATCTCAGCCAGACTCCTGATGCCCGCCTCTTCACATGCTTGAGAAAACGCTGCAGCGTCAGCTTTCCACGACTCTCCATCGAAATCACAGGCTAGAAGTTTGCACCGGTTGTTCGTAGTCATGGGGTAGAGGCCCACATGGAACTCAGTCACACCCTCGTCGCTGCCACGCAAGTGCCGTTCTAGTATCTCGGGGGTGAGGGACAGCAGATCCGCGTCGGTCTTCTTATCAGTATAAAACCCGCCCCTAACGGCTGGGCTCCACCCGGCTTTCAGCGTCTTGCGACTGACCCACCGCACGGCATAGGCATCTTGCCGGCCACTAAAGCGTTGGTGGAATAGTGTCAGTTTGTCACTCAGGCTGGATTCCGCATTAATAATGAACGTTGAAGAAAGATGAGGCGGGCTCGGATAATCCGTAGATATACGTAAGTCTTCAGATGCAGACCCCTGGGACTCTAAGGCTTTAAGAATCGCCCGCGCCTGGGCTAGTTCTTTTTCCAATTGGTCGACATGCTCACGGGCGGCGACGATATGTTGGCTGACGTTACCACTCGACGGACGTGGCGAGTTTAGCTGCATGGTTCTGAGTGTAGGTACCGTCAAGATCGTCCGGCAAGAGGTACCGGATTCGTTGCGGCCAATCCTGATAGCGTCCACGGCAGTAGTTCTCAGGGATTCTTCACATCTAATGTGGCGAGACCTATACAAGATCAATAGATACCGGAGAATGGCGGGCACAAGAATCGGTAGGCGATTTTGACACCTTTGGATTATTTTCCATGCGTCGTAGATGCTGAACGGATGGCTGCCCTACGACGCGCTGGCGCTGTTTTGATCGAAGGACCGAGGGTCTGTGGAAGACGAAGACAGCGTTGCAGGTAGCTGAAGTTGGGTGCGGAATGACCAAGATCCGAATTTTGTGGAGTTGCTGAGAACTTTCGCGTGTGGAGTTATCCACATACGAGTGGAGTTATCCACATAAACAGGTTGTCCTCTGCCGCGATGGGCGCTGAGCTTATAGGTTGTCCTGGTATATGGAGTTAATTGTGGGGCACAATGGAGTATGTTTATGTCAGCCGAACTGATTTCTGTCATTCTTGTCGCTGCCGGTTTGTTGGTAGCACTTGGCGGTTGCTTCTTTGCTGGCTTCGCATGGTTGAAGCGGCGCATAGACGAACGGTTCGATAAGCTCGATCAGCGATTCGACCAGATACATGAGAGATTCGGCAAGATAGAGGAGCAATTCGTGAATGTGGATCAGCGGTTTGGCAAAATGGCCAGACAATTCGACACGATTGATGAGCGGACCGGCAGACTGCAGGCAGAGTTGAATGAAGCGAAGGCCGCGGGACCTCCGGAAGGCGCTCACGAACGACCGGCTTTTCCGCGTTTGTCGCCCGTATGCTCCGCGAACCGTCAGAGCCCACCCGGTGCACATTTCCCAAAAATGGGTTGTAATGGCCCGACTCGCCGAAGTCAGCATTGACGTAGGTTTCGAAAACGCTACGAAAGTTCTGCCCTGTTTTGCATCGTCCGGCTTTGTCCATAGCATGTGTCTTAGTGGCCAGGTTACGGAGCTTGATGGAGAAGGATTGTGATGACAGGGGACATTTTGACCGCTGACCGTGTACAAGGGTGGGATCAGTTGGTGGTCTTCGATTTCGACGGCACGCTGTGCCTCGGGGACGATCCTGTGCTGACGTATGCACATCTCGTCGATGAAACTCTGACCGAACGCAGAGCATCACGTGCTGGCTCGTCGATACAGCGAGCAGTCCGGCGCGGGCTGAACGCCGGGAATCTGCTCGTCCCCGAGATTATTCTCAATAACAAGGGCTACCCGGCGGATATTGAGGGCAAAACCGATATGGCTTTGTGGCCACTGCAGGACGGCTACCAGCTGGTGCAACTGCTCGGGTTGCAGGCGGGCCTTGACGCCACCGAAACTCATGCTGCCTTCCGCGAGTCACGGGCGCTGCTATTGCGTCAAGGACTCGCATTGACCGACGTCCACGCTCCAGCCGGGGCGGCCGATATCATTACTCGCCTACGGCAACAAGAAACCGCTGTCGTTCTCATCACCAACAGTCCAGCCGAAAATTTCGACGTGTGGCTCACCCAGCTCGGGTTGGCGGACCACTTCGATCTCATCATCAACTCCGCCAAGAAACCCACCGGCATGCCCGAAGCACTAGACCGGGCACGGGATGTGCTCGCAACCAACGATCAACCTATTCCGATGGATGCGGTGGTCTCCGTTGGGGATATTTGGGGCAACGACCTTGCATATGTCCACGACCAGGGCGGCCACACCATACTGATTGACCGTTTTGAAACCGGGTTAGGCGACCCAGATCATCGCGTTCCTGACGCGGCCAGTGCAATGTTGCATTTAGACCAGCAGAAGGTCTCTAACCAGTAAACAAAACAACTAATAGATGAAGAATGTATGACAACTGGGCAAAATCGAGCTTCTCAAGTTGTGATGCAATTTCGTACCCCCTACATTAGTTGCGGTAGTTGTACATTTAACTTCCAAAACATCACGCACTTTTGAGGAGTACTTTCCATGCGCACCAAAATGAAATCGTTGTTCGCCATGGCCGGTATCGCCGCGCTCGCGATGACCGGCTGTGTCTCCGACACCGAAGACGACGCCAACACCAACGGTGAGAACGGCGAAGAAAACGCCGAGTCTGCTGGCGGCTCCGACGAGGCCCTGGTGCTCGGCCTGGTGCCCTCCCAGGATTCAGCTCAACTGGTCGAAGACGGTGAAAAGCTTGCCGATCTGTTGGCTGAGGAACTCGACCGCGACGTTGAAGCCTACGTCTCCGACAACTACGCCGGCTTGGTGACCGCAATGCAAACCGGCCAGGCCCACATTGGCATGTTCGGTCCGATCGCGCTGGTGCAGGCCGTTGATCAGGCCGATGCCGAAGTCGTCCTGCAGGCGGTACGCTACGGTTCTGACACCTATGTGACCCAGTGGTTTACCAACGACCCAGATACCTACTGCCTCGATGAGCCAGTCATGGGCACTTCGGCCGGTGGCGAGCACGAGATGCTGTTCTGCAACGGCACCGATGAAGCCACCGAAGGCCCCATCGGTGAAGAGGCCCTCGAGCTGATCGAAGAAGGTCAGACCATCTCGTTCGTCGATGAAAGCTCTGCCTCGGGATACTACTACCCGGCCACCCAGTTACAGAAAGTCGCGGGCCTGGATCCGTTCTCCGACATTGATGCCCAGTTTGCCGGTGGTCACCCGAACTCCGTGCTGAACGTGTTCAACGGTGAAATCGAAGTTGGCGTCAGCTTCGACGACGCACGTCAGGACGTTTATGAGGAAGAAGAAACCGTTGGCGAAGAAGTCGTCGTCTTTGGTTACTCTGAGTCCATCCCCAACGACGGTATTGCCGTCGGCGGTGACCTCTCGGACGAAGACAAGCAGGCGATCTCCGATGCGTTCATGGCACTGACCGAAACCGAAGAGGGCCTGACTGCTCTTGACGAGGTATACGGCATCGAAGATCTGACCGAGGCCAATCTCGACGCACTGGATGCTGCACGCGACGTCGCTGCGAACTTCGGTGAAGAAGAATAAAGTAGAAGACAAAACCTGAACTGCGCACGGTGTTTGTCCCGATGAACAGGCCCACATTATGATCCAATTCGAAAACGTTGACGTGGTCTATCCCAACGGATTTCAAGGCCTCAAAACGTCAACCTGCACATCAACCCCGGCGAATTCGTCGTCATTGTGGGCCTGTCCGGGGCAGGCAAATCAACCCTGGTGCGGACCATCAACGGACTGGTGCCATACACCTCCGGCACACTGACGGTCGCCGACGAGGTGGTCGACCCGGACTCTCGCTCGGCGCTGCGCCAACTGCGGTCCAAGATCGGCATGATCTTCCAGTCATTTAACCTGGTCAACCGGATCTCGGTGTTATCTAACGTGCTGGTGGGTCGCTCGTCGTACATTTCGACGTGGCGCTCGCTGCTTGGCTGGTATCGGCCCGAAGACAAAGAGATCGCGTTCCGCTCGCTCGAACGCGTCGGGATTGTCGAAAAAGCATACGTTCGTGCGTCATCGTTGTCCGGTGGGCAACAACAGCGCGTGGCCATCGCCCGTGTGCTGGCTCAGGATCCCAGCGTCATCTTGGCTGATGAACCGGTCGCGTCCCTGGACCCACCAACCGCTCACATGGTGCTCCAGGACCTCAAATGGATTAATCAAGAACTTGGCATCACCACTATCGTGAACCTGCACCACCTCGATATGGCCCGCCGCTACGCGGATCGGGTCATCGGGATGCGTGGCGGCGAAGTGGTGTTCGACGGGCCGGTCGCCGAGGCCACCGACGCGGCGGTCGAAGAGATTTACCAGCGCTCGCTGACCGCCGAAGATAGTACCGATCCCGTTGTCGTGGAAGAATCGCTGTGAGCACTCTTCGCACCTCAACGGATCAGGAAACACGCAAGATTTCTAGCGGCTCACAGACGCTCGACGGCCCGAAAAAGTGGCCCGAAAAACCGCGCCCCTCAGCGGGTAGATATCTGCTACTTATCGCGGTGGCAGTCGTGTTGGCACTGTTTTTCTTCGCCACCTCGACCTCAACGCTCGTGATCGGGCTCGGCCCCGTCCAAGTGCCCCTCTACCCGCTGATCGGGACCGTCTTGTTGGTCCTCATCCTATTGATTGGTTGGGGGACCAGAACTTCAGCACTGCCCGTGCTCGGGGCCATGGTCGCATTGGGTGTGACCTGGTGGGCCGGATCCGGCATCGGGTTTACGCTCGCCCCACTGTGGGAAGACCTGCACCGGGCAGCTCCAGTGCTGGAAGGTTTTCTCAACCCGAATTGGGGTTTCATCTGGCGGGTGTGGGACTCCTGGGTTGCCACGATTGCCATGGCCATTGTGGCTGCAACGATCGGCTGTATCATTGGACTGTTCTTGGCACTCGGGGCCTCGCCGGTTACCAGCCCAACCGGGTGGTTTTCGCAGCTGATTAAAGCCATCAACTCCGTCATTCGTTCGATCCCGGACGTCGGCTACGGGCTGTTGTTCGTGGCAATGCTTGGCGGTACCGCCTCCGGTGGGGGACCACTGGCGGGAATCATGGCGCTGACGATGTTCAATATGGGTGTCGTGGCGAAACTGACCTCCGAATCCATCGACGCCGTGTCCCCGGGCCCGCTCGAAGCCGCCGACGCGACGGGCGCATCGCTGATCCAACGCAACCGAGTCGCCGTTTTACCGCAGATTTTGCCCAGCTACTTTTCCTACAGCCTGTACGTGTTTGAACTCAACATCCGTGCCTCGGTGGTGCTGGGTATTGTCGGCGCCGGTGGTATTGGGTCAGTCATCTCGGTACAGCTGTCCCGGTTTGCCTACGACAACATTGCCGCCATCATCGTGGCGCTCATCCTGGTTGTCCTGCTGGTGGACTTTATCTCGCTGCAAATTCGCCGGAGGTTAACATGAGTCACCACGAACCCGGCGCACAATCCCGCACCACGCAGCCATCCAAGTACACCCCGGACCGGCTCGATAAGCGACCCGTCAAACCTTCCAAAACCTGGTACAACATCGGGATGCTGGCCTTCGGCATCCTGTTCATCGCGGCACTGTCGGCCTCGGGCGCGAACTTTGCACGGCTGGCTGAATTCCCCGCCAACTTCGCCAACTACAGCGTTTTGATGGTCCAAGGGGTCTTCCAACCGCTGACCCCAGAAGTACTCTCGGACTGGCAGGCCGCTTTAGACGGCATGCTGGAATCGGTCATGATCGCCTGGATCGGCACGATTGTCGGCGCCCTGTTCTCCTTGCCCATGGGGGTCTTGGCCGCACGGAACCTCACACCGCTGCCGATCTACGTCGTCGTGCGGTTCATCTTGTCCGTGATCCGCGCGGTCCCGGAAATTATCTTTGCGATCGCCCTGATGCTGCCAATCTTCGGGCTAGGACCACTCGCCGGAGCGCTGGCCCTGGGAGTTTCCTCCATTGGGACGCTGTCGAAACTCATCTCGGAATCTATTGAAGCCGTCGACGAGGGTCCTCTCGAATCGGCCAGTGCGGCCGGTGCCAACAAGACACAAATGATCCGCTGGGCCATCCTGCCCCAGGTCATGCCCGAGGTGATCGCGATCTGGTTGTACCGCTTTGAGGTCAACATCCGCGCCTCCGCCATTCTCGGGGTGCTGGGCGCTGGCGGAATCGGTTCGCTATTATCCGCGCTGTTCAACGTCCGTGAATGGGACCGGATCGGGATCACGCTGGTGGTCATAGTTGTGGTGACGGTGATTATCGACCAGATCTCGGCTTGGATCCGCCACCGGGTCATCCACGGTGCACCGGGCAAACCCGATCAAAGTGACGACGACGGGCAGACCGGACCCCAGGGTCCGCAACCGGCAGCGACCGTTCCGGAACTTGGCACCGAGCCGCCCTCACCTCGCATGCCTGGTTGATCCGTTGCCAAGACGTGGCGGCGAAAACAGGAGGGACTCAAATGGGTACCAGCAACGAAACCTTTGCCCGTTTCGACACAGCAAACTATCTGAACTCTGTAGAAGACGTTGCCGCTTACCTCGAGGCAATCATTGACGAGGCCGAGGACGATTCAACCATTATCGCTCAGGCGCTGGACGCTATCGCTCGATCGCGCAATTTCAGTGAGATTGCGCGACAGGCTGGGATGAGCCGTGAGGGTCTTTACAAGGCGCTGTCCGCTAATGGCAGCCCAAGCCTGGCAACTGTCGTCAAAGTGGCTCATACCTTCGGACTTCGGCTCCGTGTTGAAGCCATCGCCTAGACCCGAAAACCAGTACTCACTTGGACAAGTCAGCTTAAGCGGGCATAAATTTTCCATCCCGATCTGTAGTAAAGGCGCCGTGGTCCATTCCGCGGTGGATCGCCTTATTGACGCGATCCCTAGCTGGGCCGCGCAGCCGCTTGAGCCCAAACTCGTTTCGGACTCTTATGAACAGGCCGCGTTTGCTATGTTGTGCTGGTTCCTCTTCGACGATGAGTTCGATGAGGTTCACCAGCTCGTGGGGTGAAATGTTCTGTAGGCGTCGTCGGCCGTGTGGATCTTTGCGATAGATCCGCCATTTGACCGGGTCCACAC
>Ga0209487_1002002_pt1 | contig 16822 bp, 10 predicted proteins | sample Poulit2012_FD_187524 | JGI IMG/M metagenome (GOLD analysis project Ga0209487, IMG submission 187524) | Agricultural soil microbial communities from Georgia to study Nitrogen management - Poultry litter 2012 (SPAdes) (version 2) | ecosystem: Environmental > Terrestrial > Soil > Agricultural land...
TAACCTAATACTAATATTACATCGTCACTTGGTGTTGTAGATCCATCTGGGTATTCAAGCGTAAAGATTAACTGGTCGCCAGATGGTGTTATACCCCCATAATTGGTATCTTCTACATTTTTTGTCACTACTTTTACTTTTGATCCTACTGGTAAATCTGATGGCATTGTCACTTTACTGTTTGTGCCACTAATAGTATAAGTTTTACCTGCAGTTACCTCTTGTAATTCTTCTTTATCTAATTGTAGATCAGTTGGTGATTCTTCCGTCCCTGTGTTCTTAGCGCCTATCCTAAAATAATCAAAATCTACATAACCACCTTCTGTACGAGTTGCATAATTGAAAAGCGCAAAACGATAACCCATAAAATGCGGCAAGGTATACTTCATTTGAAGGGTGTTACCTATCGATTTCCATTCAATGCCGTTCAGACTATAGTAAAAATCAGCTTTATCTGTTTGACTTTTAAAATCAAAATCAATTTTAAAGTACACTCTATCTTGCTCTAAATCTATAGTTTCTACTACCTTCTCTTTTTCAGAATTCCCCTTAACCATAACTAAGGATTTAGAGTCTTCGTCCATTTTCACTCCGACAAACCCATAATTTTCCTGTAAAGCCCCAAGGCCAGCAACATCACCATTTTTCATGTTGTTAACTTCTAATGCTATTTCACCTGAACTTTCTGGGCCAAATGTTCTTTGAGTTAGTGTATTTCTAGTATTAAGAATACTTGTACTAGTCCTGCCATTAGTCAATCTTAAATAACCATCACGGTCTGTAAGAGACCAATAATTATTGTCCGGATTATGATTCCATTGCCATACTAAATCAAGAGTAGACCCATTGTCATCATATTCACCAGGACTTTCCTTTTCGGGAGTAGTAACTGACTTTTCTACAAAAGATACATCGTCTACATAAAAATCCATTAAATCATTGTCGGGATCTGCAGGATTTGCATAGGCTGTCTCAATAAAAATAAAGGACTCTGACAAATCTGCATCTTCTGGAACTGTGTAGATTCCTTCAATTATACCCCATTCGCCTTTATTAATTGTTGCTGATTCCATAACCTTAATGCACTCATGGCTTGGTCCATTTTGAATGTTATAATTGAATTCTTTTTCGTCAGGTCCTTCTGTATATTTTATCTTTGCTGAAAACTCATATGTTGCATGAGCCTTTACTTTTCCAGTAATGATTTGTTTAGGGCCGTCACCAGTCTCTGTCCTACCAGTAGTCAACAAACTGTTGGATCCGTTATTAAACTCTTGATCGGTGACCTGAACATCAGCATCACCATTGGCTATCCACGGCCTGTATCCTTCCTCAAAACTACCATTTTCCAGTAACTCTGTTCCTTCAGTAGTATCTAACATTTCCTGTGCATCCAAAATGTCAATTGTTTTCTCAGACGCTACAGAGACAGTATTAGAAGGATTATCACTTTTTGTATTATTCTTTGCCAAACCCTGATTAAATTCATCTGATGCTACAATTTTAGTGGGAGATTTTACCCCTTGGATTGGTACCTCCATTTCTTCCGGAACCTTTCCATCTATCCCGAATACTGGCCAATCGTCCTCCCATGTTACTGGAATAAGATAAGGAATTCGACCAACTGATCCGCGATCTCCAAATAGTAAACCATACCAATTACCATCATGTGTATCAACTAGTTGTCCCTGAGCAATACCATCATCATCCAATACAACTTTCCCTTCGTATTCACCATCTATACTATCTGATCGGTATACTAGTTGTGTACGTCCCCCACCACGTGGCCACGATATAAGTTGTATATAATATTTACCGTTGATTTTTTGTATGTGTGCACCCTCCGAATTAAGAATGAACTCAGAGCCGGCAATTTGCCCTGCATTTTCTATAATTACTTGATCAAGCCCATCTTCTTTAATAGCAGTTGCATCAGGAGTCAATTCAATTATGCGAATATCAGTACTACCATATACCAAATATACATTTCCATCATCAAACAACAATGACATATCATGATACAGACCACCAAGAGTCGATTTTGTCCAGTCACCGTTTTCTATATCCTCCGTCTGAAATATATAAGTCTCTCCAACAGTATTCGAAGTAACAGCCAAATAATAAATACCTTCATGATAACGAAGGCTACTCGCCCAAGAACCATTACTATATTCATTTTTTCCATTTCTGAGGGCTTGTGCGTCATCTTTTTCCAATACATCATATACATAATTAATGATTTCCCAGTTTACAAGATTCTTAGATTTCATTATTGGAACACCTGGATTCATATGCATCGTAGTACTAGACATATAATAAGTATCGCCTACACGAATAATATCTGGATCCGGGACATCGGACCAAATGACTGGGTTTTTAAATGTCGTTACTTCCTGTTGAGCCGATATAGAATTAATCGCAAAAAAAGAAAAGATTAATGTTAAACTTAAAGAAACCATAAGTGATCTCTTCCTCTTCTTTTTAAATCTCTTATTCGAGAAAGAATATGATTTGTATTTTGTGTTCATAATTTTCCCTCCTCGTAAACTAGCCCTTTTCCATTTATTGTTGCAAAAATTTACTGGTTCAGGATTAATCTAGTATTTCTTGTGAAAACTAAGGAGACCAACATTTTTACCCGCATGATAACACATCTTGTCTTGGTCGATTAGTTCGATACCATAAATCAGATAGTCTTGTGTTCATGCGGGTTTTACATTCCCTTTGTTATTGAGAAAAGATTGCCTGCTCAATTTTCAAAACTCGGAACTTAAGTTATTAGCTGGCATTGTAATATTATAAATTCAACTTCCTTTTTCTATAGAATAGTACTAGCAGTCCACCTGCTACTAATAACACCATACCTATTAGTAAGTAACTAAACAAATTTGTAGCTGTATTTGGAAGTTTATTACCACCTGGTTTGTTATGATCATCGTTAACCTGGGCGCCTAGCTCACCCTTGTCATCTTGCCCATTATTACCTGATTGCCCGACCTGGCCTTCTTCGCCATCTTTTTCATCTTCACGGTCATTACCGTCTTCGCTGTCTTTTCCTTCTTCGCCATCTTCTCCGTCTTCGCCATCTTCTCCGTCTTCGTCATCTTCTCCGTCTTCTCCGTCTTCTCCGTCTTCTCCATCTTCGCCATCTTCTTCGTCTTCTCCGTCTTCACCGTCTTCGCCATCTTCTCCGTCTTCGTCATCTTCTCCGTCTTCGTCATCTTCTCCGTCTTCGCCATCTTCTGGCGTGTCGTTTTGGTCTCCACGTGCTTCGGTAAATCTCCAATAATCAAAGTTAAATAGGTTCCCCTCTTCTTCACCTGTAAATATAAAGTACACATCGTGAACCCCAGAGACATTTGTTACATCAGTCTCCATTATTCTCCATTCCTGCTCTCCACCTGTGGGACTAACTGGGAGGTTTCCGATAACTTTACCATCTACACCATCTAGGCGAATTTCTATCATACCACCCACATTTGACGCAATATTTGCCTCGAAGGTCTCGGCTCCTGCCTCACCAAAATCAGCTTGTGAAACGGCTATCCAATTTCCATTATTAATATTCGTTACATTTAGATTCAGAGTTTCCAACATACTTCCTGGCGCTTCGGATTCTTCTGTATCAATACCCGCATTCCAAGCAAATGTTTCAGCCTCATTCCTTTGGTATGGATCCAAATTCTCAAGTTGAGGTACACCTTTCATATCTCCTTGGATATCATTTATATTACCATCCTCATCAAATTCCACCTTATTTATATGAGGTGAACGATAACCTTGAACAGTATCTAAAGCTTTACCTAATGTTTGAGCGTGGTAAGCAATGTAAAACTGCCCATTATATTCAAATATATCGTGGTGGTTATTTCCACCGACTCCGAAAAATTCGGACCCATTTCTTAAAGCAACACCCTGATAAGTAAATGGACCCATTGGACTGTCACTTGTCATATAAGCAATATCAGCATACCCTGGATCACCTTCTTCACGTGTACCAGAGAAGTTGGTGCTATATGAGAAGTAATATTTCCCATCCTTTTTAAAAATTTCACTGGCTTCAAAATGAAATAATGAATCGATTACTTGTGCTTCACCTTCTGTATGGACCATATCCTGACTTAACTTTATTACTCTAGCAGTTTTAGGATGCCTTGCTTGTTCCTGAGTAGGATTATCTCCTCCTGGAACTCCTCCTCCATAATATAGATACCCCTCACCATCATCGTCAATTAAAACAGCTGGATCAAAAATCCAAGGAACACCATCAGTACCCGGTGTGTTTCCATCAATTAAAGGTTTACCAATAGGGTCTTCCCATGGTCCAAGTGGAGAATCTGCTGTTAGTACACCAACTCCAGATCCATTATTTGCAAAATATAGGAAAAACTTATCTTTACCGTCTATTTTTTTGTGACCAATTGCTGGTGCCCACGAATTAACTGCCCACGTTGCTTTACCCTCTGGCCCAGCAACTGGAATTGCACCATGATCAGTCCAGTTAACCATATCTCTCGATGAAATAACTGTTATTGTATTTATACCTGAATAATTGTTGTCAACAACATTGCCATTCGCATCATATTCATATTCATCGTTTGTTAAATAAACATATACCCTGCCGTCATAAGCTATTGCATTGGGGTCTGCTCCAAATTTATGACTTATAAGGGGATTATTATTACCCGGAGTCTTACCAACTGCCTCTGTACCATCATTTGTTCCATCCTGATCCTCAGGCGGAGTAAATGACTTTTCTACAAAAGATACATCATCTATATAAAAGTCCATTAAATCATTCTCAGGGTCTGCTGGATCCGCAAAACTTGTCTCAATGAAAATGAAACTTTCTGACAAATCAGCATCCTCTGGAATCGTATAGGTACCTTCAATCGTACCCCACTCGCCTTTATTAATTGTTTCCGATGCCATGACATCTATATTTTCCCAGCTTGGGCCGTTTTGTATGTTAAAATTAAACTCTTTTTGATCGGGGCCTTCGATGTATTTCACTTTTACTGAAAACTCATATATTCCACCGGCTTTTGTTTTTCCTGTTATGAATTGTCGCGCCCCATCAACTGTTTCTTGTCGATCAGAGACTAATAGACTACTTGAACCACTGCTATATTCTTCATTACTAATACCAATAGTTGCTTTACGATAATTTACCCACGGGTCTTGTCCATCTTCAAAACCACCATTTTCTATTAATTCCGTCCCTTCAGCAACGTCCTCCAGTTGTTGTTCAGCTAATATAGGACTGCCTGGAATAATGGAAAAGATTAATATTAGAATTAATAACCCCATAAAAGACTTTTTACTCATATTTTTGAATCTCCTTTTTAAAAATAATCAATTTTATATTTTATGTTCAAAACAATGATTTCCCCTTTTCCACTTCAACATAAGACAAACTGTTTAAATAAAGTGTCAATTTAAAACAAATATAATCTCCTCAAAAACAAACATATATAAGCATCACCTCCTTAAAGTGATGATCCTCTCAGACGCTTGAATAAAGCAATTACATAAAAATACCTTTTCCCATACCCATATAACTGGATATTTCTATATTGTTATTTTCTTTGGCAAATAAAGTACTTGAAACAGGCCTCAGTAATCTAAATGTTACTAAAAGTGAATAATTTTTATAAACTGTTTTTAACTTCTTTATTTATAACGTTATTTTTTAAAAATGGCTTTCAAATATTAAACTTGAAAGCCAGATCTAGTGTGTTAGTTAGTTATTTATTTTTCTTCTTCTGGAAATTAGAACGATTAAGCCACCGGCGACAAGTAAGCTAACGCCTAGTATGAAGTAGTTATAAAGATTTGTCGTTAACGTTGGTAGTTTTTGACCATCTTGATCTTCTTGATCACCCTTACCATCCTCGGCATATTTACCGACTTTTCCGTCTTCATCGTCTTTACTATCTTCGTCATGTTCCACAACGGTTACTTCACTAATTGCGATATAACTAACATGAACGATAGATATTGTGATCCTTGCAATTCCAGAGTTATGAGCAGTTACCTCACCTGCTTCATTAACGGTAATGTTAAAGTTCCCCGATCAGCATTGTACATGAACTTGCCTACATAACTACTTTTTCCACTTTTATTTTTAATGCCTGTTAAAACCATGCCCATTGTCGATTTGATTACTTCCAACTCTCCGTCTATATATATTTCCAACGTTTCATCAATTCTAGAAAAAACATCAGACATTTCATTCTCCCAGCTATTTGTAGCTATGCCAAAACGCGTACTATTATCTGCATAGTTAGTTTGTGGTACTCTCTTTAGGTTTAGATTTTGAAACAATTATTCTTTGTAACACAATGAAGAACAATAATAATACACCGATAGCTATTTTTGTCCACCAAGAACTTAATGTTCCTTCAAAGACAATAACTGTTTGAATAAGACCTAGTATAAGCACACCTACAACACTTCCGATAACGTAACCTACACCACCAGTTAATATGGTTCCCCCAATAACGACGGCAGCAATTGTATCTAATTCCAATCCATTAGCATGTAATCCATATCCTGAGAGCATATAGAATGAGAATACTAAACCTGCTAATGATGCACAAAATCCACTAACTGTATAAATTGTAATTTTTGTTTTAGCCACTGGTAATCCCATTAAAAGAGCTGACTGTTCATTCCCACCCAAGGCATAAACATTTCGTCCAAACTTTGTAAAATGTCCTATGAACATTGCAGCAATAACAACTATTAATGCGATTATAACGCTAATAGATATATAGTTATTTCCCCACAAAGGAATTCGAGTACTAGCCATGTAATCAAAAAAGTTACTTTTAATAGCTATCGTTTCAACACTTATTAAATAGCTCGTTCCTCTAGCAAAAAACATTCCCGCAAGAGTTACTATGAATGGCTGTAAGTTAAAGTAATGAATCAAACATCCTTGTCCAAGTCCAATCAAGGACCCTATTAACAAACAGATAGGAATGACCAGCCAAGGTGAAAGGCCAGCATTCATAGTTAAGCTTGCAGCCATCATACTTGTTAAAGCAATAACCGCGCCTACCGAAAGATCTATTCCGCCCGATAAAATAACAAATGTCATACCGACAGCCACAATAATAAGAAACGCATTATCTACAAATAAATTCAAAAAGACTTGGATTGATAAAAATCCTGTATATCGTAGTGAAGCAAATGCAAACATCAATACAAATAATATAATCGTTGTCATTAAAGGAAGCTTTTTATAATCTATTCGTAGGTTTTTCATGACATTTCCACTTCCTTAGCCCTGTTACTTTTTTTGATATGTAGCACGGAAAAAAACTTTTTTCTAAATTCAGGTGATTGTAATAAACATACGATGAGTACGACGATAGATTTTACAACAAGATTTGTCTCAGCTGGAACACCAATAGAATAAATGGTAGTTGTTAAGCTTTGAATTATTAATGCACCAACTACTGTTCCCATTAAGAAAAATCTGCCCCCCATTAAAGAGGTCCCACCAATAACTACCGCTAATATAGCATCCAATTCAAACCATAACCCCGCGTTATTACCGTCAGCACTTGCCACATTTGAACTTAAAATCAAACCTGCAATGCCAGCACAAAGCCCCGAGAACATATAAACCATTAGAATAATATTTTTTGAATTAATTCCCGATATGCGACTTGCATCTGGGTTACCACCAACAGATTCGATAAACAGTCCAAGTGCTGTTTTGCGTGTTAAATAGAGTGTAACTCCTAAGACAGCTAACACTATAAATATTGAAAACGGTAACATTAATAAATAGCCGCCACCAATGAATGAATATGGCTCATAATAAATTGTTTCGATTTGTCCACCTGTAATCAATTGTGCAATACCTCGACCAGCCACCATAAGTATTAACGTAGCGACAATCGGTTGGACACCTATGCGTGATACTAAAACACCATTCCATATCCCTGTTAGCAAAGCTAGCCCAAGTGCTACAACAATTGCCATGAATAATGGCATTAAGCTTTCATTCGAAGCATCACTAACGGTCATTGCAGCAATTGCACCTGACATAGCCAAAACGGATCCTACCCCAAGATCGATTCCACTGGTTGCAATCACTAGAGTCATGCCTATGGCAATAATCATTAGTGGGGCACCACGGTTTAGAATATCTATAAGGCTGCCAGCTAAATGACCATTTCTGATTTCAATCATGAAAAAACCTGGGTCAAAAAATAAATTAATTAGAAGTATTAAAACCAATACAACTACTGGCCAAAATAATTTTGATTTTCTCAATTCAATTCACCCTCCGGCCATTTCCTTCATTAAGTCTTGTTGTGTAATTTGATCGTTATTTTCCATTTTTGAAACTAACTTCCGATCTCTAAGAACAGCTATTTTTCTACATGTACGCAGTATCTCTTCTATCTCAGCTGATACAAATAAGACCGACATACCCTCGTCACTTAAAGATTGCACCAAGTTCATTATTTCACCTTTCGCACCTACATCAATCCCTCTTGTCGGTTCATCGAGTATTAATAATTCTGGGTTCGTAATTAACCATCTCGCAAGCATTACTTTTTGCTGATTACCTCCACTTAAATTTTTAATTAATTGTTCCGGATTTGAGGGACTAATGTTTAACATTTTAATATATTTATTCGCAATTTCTATTTGTCTTTTTCTAGAAATATATTTAAATAAACCTTGTGTTCCCTGCATTGCAAGAATCATATTTTCACGAATTGTCAAATCGGGTATAATACCTTCAGATTTTCTGTTTTCAGAACAAAAAGCTACTCCATATGATATAGCATGTTTTGGTGAATTTAGCTGTACCTTCTGACCTTTAATTTTAACTTCGCCATTATCGTTCTTATCTGCACCAAACAAAAGTCTGACCATCTCCGTCCGTCCTGAACCGAGAAGTCCTGCAAGCCCTAAAATGTCTCCTCTATGTAATTCCAGGTTAAAAGGTTCAATGTGTCCTTGTTTAGATAAATTTTCTGCACTTAAGAATACGTCTTGTTGTTCTTGATTCATTGTTTTTTTAGCACGGTCTGTTAATGCGTCAAGATCATCCAATTCCTTGCCTATCATCTTAGAGACAAGATCAATTCTTGGTAAGTCTTCCGTCATATATTCACCAACTAACTGACCATTTCTTAACACCGTTATCCGATCTGAAATTTCATAGATTTGATCAAGGAAATGGCTAATAAAAACAATGGCTAACCCTTCTTCTTTTAATTTCCGAATAACTGAGAATAACTTATTTACTTCATCTGTATCAAGACTGGATGTTGGTTCATCCAAAATCAATACTTTTGCGGATATATTCAGAGCACGTGCTATTGCAATCATTTGTTGGATAGCAACAGAGCAAGAAGATAATAATTGTGTCACGTCAATATCCAAGTTCAACCTTGTCATTAACAATTCCTTAGCTCGGCGATTCATCTCGTTCCAATCGATTCTACCTTTTTTCATAACTTCTCTTCCAATGAAAATGTTTTCAGCGACCGATAAGTTGGTGCATAAATTTACTTCTTGATAGACGGTACTTATCCCTAATTCTTGTGCTTCAAGTGGATTGGTTACATGAATCGGTTCATCCTCAAATCTCACGTTGCCTTTATCAATGGAATGTACTCCCGTTAGTACTTTTATAAGCGTAGATTTTCCGGCACCATTTTCACCCATTAATGCATGAACTTCTCCAGAAAATAATTGAAAATTCACATTAGATAATGCTTTTACGCCTGGAAACTCCTTTGTAACCCCCTCCATAGAAAGAATTGGATTATTTTGTTGTTTCAAATTGTTTACCTCCCTCAACCCTCATTCATCTTTCAAGTTATGAAGCCACAACCTAAGTGGCCTCATAACAGGCATTCATCTGTTTTCAATGTAACATGCCACTCTTAGATTAGTACTCACGAGAAGGAAGGAGTTCTTCCGCTTCATCTTCTGTAAACACACCTTCTTCAACAACGATACGTTTTTCTAATTCTTCACCTGCGAAATGATCCTCAATCAATTCAACTAATTGAGGCCCAAAAATCGGATTGGTTTCAACTGTAACATTCATTTTCCCATCAATCATGGCCTCGAATGCCCCTTTTACTGCATCCATACCGATAATTTTAATATCCTCTCCAGGTGTTAGCCCGTACTCTTCAATTGCTTGAATAGCTCCAATTGCCATATCATCATTATGCGAAAAAAGGAGATCAATATTTTCTCCCTCTGATTTCAAAAACGCTTCCATAACTTCTTTACCTTCAGAGCGGGTAAAGTCACCAGATTGAGACTTAATAATTTTCAAGTGATCATGATCCTCTATCACTTCTTCAAATCCTTCCTTACGGTCTATGGCTGGTGCAGAACCAACAGTTCCTTGTAATTCAACAATATTTACATCAGTTTCATGGTCTTCAAATTCATCAATAGTCCATCGAGCTGCATTTTTACCCTGTTCAACAAAGTCAGATCCTAAAAAAGTTACCCAGTACGAGTCATCATCAATATCAACCGCCCGATCAGCAAGAAATACTGGGATCTCAGCATCCTTAGCTTCCTGTAATACTGTTTCAAATCCAGTCTCAACAACTGGAGCAAGAACAATAGCGTCTACCTGTTGAGCAATAAAAGAACGAATTGCTTTAATTTGATTTTCTTGTTTTTGTTGAGCATCAGAAAATTTTAATTCATGTCCAGCATCCTCTATTGCACTCTTTATAGATTCAGTATTGGCAGTTCTGAATTCACTTTCTGCACCCACTTGCGAGAATCCTATGACAAGCTTTTCACCATCTATTTCCGCTTCATTATTCTCAGATCCATTATTTGAACTACTGTTATTATTATCTTCACCTGTTACATCTGAAGAGTCGCACGCAACCATTAAGAAGATTAAGAACATCATCAAAAAGAACAATAATTTCCCATTAAACTTTCCTCGTGTTTGCAAGTATATACCCCCTTGTAATTAACTTCGACCGTCCGGAATTTAGTGACTTTTCTAATAAAAAACGTACTATTAAGTCAGTATCCATGACCACCTCCTAAAACTCAAAATAACTTCATACAGTGCACAAATTGATCTGATAGCGCTATCATTAAACGCATATAACATACCTAGCGCCATGTAGCTCGTACGTATGCCGTGCGCATTATCGGATGCATCTCGTACGTATGAGGTATTATAAAACAATTATCGCAAAATTGCAATATAAACCGGAAAACATTTCAAGTGCCACCATCTGTAGATTCAATATACATTTGAAATGTTCATTGCTAAACGTTGTTTTTCACCTAAATGTATGTATATCCTTAAAATATTGAACCTTCCATATACGTATGAGCCTTCCTTAGGTGATTTAAAAAGCATATTATGAAACTTCAATACAAGCTGCTCTAATCAGATTTATCATGATATAGTTAATAATCGAAACATCTACATCAAGAAAACGCCTAGCCTAAATAAATTATTAAGCTAGGCCACAAGATTTGCTATGAATACCCAAAAGTCTTAATTGTAATATTACATAAAATTTAAAAGTTTATATTTTTTCTTGATCAAGTCATTATGATACGCTGACTTCGCGATCTATTTATATATCATAAAATATGTGCTCTAAAAGTGTTAAAATACACCTTTAGAGCACATATTTGTCAATGCATATATGTCATGTACGTTTATTATTACTTCCAAATTCCTTCGCTTAACTTCAATTCTTGTCTAAATTGTCTTATATTTGTGTCATTGTCTATGACGATGCATTCAATGTCAGTCATTTCTGCAAAGTCATATAACTGATCAGCAGTGACTTCATAAGAAAATACGTTATGGTGTGCGCCACCTGCATAGATCCAAGCCTCTGTTGCTTCAGAAAGTGATGGTTCTGGGGTCCATAACACTTTGGCAACTGGTAGATTTGGTGTTTCTTTCTCCATTTTTTCTGCTTGAACTTTATTGACGAGTAAGCGGTATCTGCCACCCATTTCAAACAAGGATGCGAGTACTGCTTCACCTTCTCGACCATCAAACACTAAGCGTGCTGGGTCTTCTTTACCACCGATCCCAAGATGTTCAACAACAATTTTCGGCTTGTTTTCTGCAATCGTCGGGCAAATTTCAAGCATGTGTGAACCAAGTGCCATCTCATTGCCTGGTTCGAAGTGATTTGTATAATCTTCCATGAATGATGTGCCTTTATTATTAGAAATGATTTTCATCATACGTAGTAATGCCGCTGTTCTCCAGTCACCTTCACCAGCAAAACCAAATCCTTCAGCCATCAATCTTTGTGCTGCAAGACCTGGTAACTGCTTCATACCATGGAGGTCTTCAAAGTTTGTTGTAAAGGCATTGTAATTTCGCTCCGTTAAGAATTTCTTTAAAGCCAATTCAATTCGAGCTTGCTCCATAATGGACTCTCGAACAGGTCCATCAGTACTTGCTTCTTCCGGCATCTCGTACAAGCTTTCATATTCCTTATACAATGCTTGAACCTCTTCTTCAGGTAATGCATCCATAACCTCTACTAGATCACCGATACCATAATAATCCACTGTCCAGCCAAACTTGATTTGCGCTTCAATCTTATCACCGTCTGTAACAGCAACATGGCGCATGTTGTCACCAAAGCGCGCAACACGAATATTGGTACCTTCTGAAACTGCAACTGCCGTCTGCATCCATGCACTCATGCGATCCGTTACGTCCTCATTATCCCAGTGACCTGCAATAACTTTTCTCGGGATATTCATACGTGCTGTCATGAAGCCGAATTCACGGTCCCCATGGGCAGATTGGTTTAAGTTCATAAAGTCCATATCGATGTCATCCCAAGGGATATCACGATTGAACTGTGTGTGTAAATGTAATAAAGGTTTTTGTAGTGCATTTAAACCGGCAATCCATGTTTTAGCTGGTGAAAATGTGTGCATCCAAGTGATAATACCTGCACATTGGTCATTATTGTTTGCTGCAAACATCGTTTTTTGGATGTCATCTGCTTGTGTTAATACGTCTTTAAATACAACTTTATATGGTAAGTTCGCATTTTGATTGAGTTGATTGACGATTTCTACTGAGTTGTTTTCAACTTGTTTCAATGTTTCATCACCATACAAGTGTTGACTGCCCGTTAAAAACCAAAATTCATATGTCTCTAGCTGTTCCATATATACGCCTCCAAATTGTTTTCTCGTTTTGGTTGTTATTTCTTTTACGATTTGATTCTCATTTCACGCAATCTCTTCATAACGTCATTTTCTCCACGTCCAAAATAATCATGTAATCTTGAGTATTCTTTATACAGTTTGTCATAAACAGCTACGTTCTCAGGAATTGGTGTAATGACTTCTTCTTTAATACGTGCCATTTTGTTCGTTGCATCTAAAATCGTATCGAATCCACCATTATCCGATCCGGCCGCTACTGCACCAAACATTGCCGCGCCCAATGCAGGGGTTTGAAACGAATCAGCAATTTTAATTACCCGATTTGTTACATCAGCATATATTTGCATGAGTAATTGGTTTTTATGTGGCAATCCACCACATACATAAAGTTCTTCAACAGGTAAGCCGTTTTGTGTAAATGATTCAATGATTTCACGTGTTCCAAAGGCTGTTGCTTCAAGCAGTGCACGGTAAATTTCTTCTGGCTTCGTTTGGAGTGTCATACCAATTAAAAGACCACTTAAATCAGTATCCACAAGAACAGAACGATTACCGTTCCACCAATCTAATGCCAGCAAGCCTGTTTCTCCTGGCTCATAAGCTTGTGCTTTTTCTTCCAACCATTGATGGACATTCTGGTTTGACTCACGTGCTGCTTTTTCGACATATTCTGGAACGCCTTGATCAACATACCAAGCAAAAATATCTCCGACCGCTGGCTGACCTGCTTCATAACCATAAAATCCTGGGATGATACCGTCTTCTACGACACCACACATGCCCTCTACTTCTTTTTCTTCATCACCTAAAAGCAAGTGGCAAATGGACGTTCCCATTGTTAAAACCATTTTACCTGGTTCTGTTACACCCATCGCAGGAACAGATACGTGTGCATCGACGTTCCCGACAGATATTGCCATACCTTCGTTTAGGCCAATTTTTTCGGCCATCGATGCCGTAAGTTCACCTGCTTTTGAACCAATTGGAACAATCTCACCACGCAATTTTGTTTCAGTTAGGTCTTCCAAACGTGGGTCAAGTGCTTTGAAAAAATCTTTACTTGGGTACCCAGTTTGTTTATGCCAAATTGATTTATAACCTGCTGTACAACTATTACGTACAACTGAACCTGTTAATTGTGATGTGACCCAATCTGTCGCTTCCACAAAACGATCTGTTTTTTCATAAATATCAGGTGCTTCATCAAGGATTTGCCAAATCTTTGCAATCATCCATTCTGATGAAATCCTCCCACCATAACGTGGTAAAAAGGTTTCACCTCTCTCAGCTGCTATTTCAATAATTTTATTCGCTTCATCTTGAGCGGCATGGTGTTTCCACAATTTCACCCAACTATGTGGGTTATCTTCTAGGTCTGGGTTGTTTGACAAAGGTTCACCAGCTTCATCAATTGGCAACATTGTACAAGATGTAAAATCAATACCAAGACCGACAATATCATCTGGACTTATTTTTGTTTCCTCTAAAACAGCAGGAATTGAATTTTCTAATACCTCCACATAATCATGTGGATGTTGTAACGCCCATTCAGCTTCAAGCTCTCTGCCTGAGGGTAACTTTTCATCCATTACAACGTGACGGTACGGTGTAACGTGATCTGCAATCTCTTTACCATTTTCTAGTGATACAAGGACAGCGCGACCTGATTCCGTTCCAAAGTCAACGCCAATCGCATATTTCTCTGTCATCTTTTTAGAACCTCCTTATTTTTCCTGACCATAATAAGCATCTTTACCATGCTTTCTTAAAAAGTGTTTGTCTAATAAAACTTGGTCCATGTCTCGTATTTCAGGATTGATTTGGTACGTGTGTATAGCCATTTTTGCAACTTCCTCTAAAACAACGGCATTATGTACCGCTTCTTCTGGATCTTTCCCCCATGAAAATGGCGCATGACTATGAACAAGCACGCTTGGTATCGCATTCGGATCTAAGTCTTTGAATGTTTCAACGATTACATTACCTGTTTCATGCTCATACGCACCGTTGATTTCATCCTTTGTCATTTCTCGAGTGCACGGGATCGTACCATAAAAATAGTCTCCATGTGTTGTGCCTAAAGCGGGTAGGCTTTTACCAGCTTGTGCCCAACTTGTTGCCCATGGTGCATGTGTATGTACAACACCACCGATATCGGGAAATTCCTTATATAATAAGATATGTGTTGGTGTATCAGAAGATGGTTTTAAATCCCCGTCAATAACTTCACCAGCAAAATTAACAACAACCATATCCTCGGCCTTCAATTCTTCATAAGGTACACCGCTTGGTTTAATAACAATACATTCGTCTTCCCTTGATACACCGCTTACATTACCCCATGTAAATGTGACCAAATCATGTTTTGGTAGGGCAAGGTTTGCCGCGAGTACACTTTCTTTCAATTCCTCTAACATGATTAACACTCACCTTTCCAGATGATTTAAATTCATATTTTTCTACTGTCTATGTATATACTAATATAAAATGTACGTACATGCAATTATATTAGTACAAAAAGTTATTGTTGTGCGGAAAAATAATTAAATGTATGATCTCATAAATACGCTTATGAACAGTTATTTTATTCAAAAATCTAAGTCATTACGTTTTAAAGACGACAATATTATTGGATTAACTACGAGATAAAGGGCGCATTCAATTAGATTACTTATTAACAAGTTATGACTTCGTACGCTATTTAAGTCTCGCCAACATTTTTATAATAGGTACATATTAATTAAAAATAAAAACCCTATAGAAATTCTGTAGGGTTTTTAAAAGCGATCCATTTTAACAATAGATCAATAACTTCGACATTGTTACTGGTTAACATGGCTCAACGTTGGGCGCACTTGTCTACCTATGATTAGCCTTTTGCCATCTGTATAACCTTCTTCACGATCGATTAATTCATGAATCAACTGTTGTCTTCGAACAGACACCTTTTCACTATAAGCATCGTCATCTATACGATTAATCTTTTCATGCGGATCATTTTGTAAATCGAAAAACTGCTCTACACCAGTTTGCGAATACCATATGTATTTTTCCTTACCGTCCGTTATAAAGTGAAAAGAACGTTCTCCAAGTTCGTGTTCACCATGAATGTAAGATCGCCATGTACTTTGACTGCGATCAAACAATGATAAAACACTTTTACCTTCAACGGTTTCTGGGATATCTACACCAACTGCATCTAGTAGTGTTGGCATAATATCACGAAGTTCTACAGCTTCATCACGTTGCGTATTTTTTGGTAGTTTTAAATAATCTCCTGGATCAGACAAAATGAAAGGGATTCTAGCACTGCCTTCATATGGTAAGCTTTTTCTAAATAAATTATGGTCACCTAATAACTCGCCATGATCAGAAACAAATAAAATAATTGTATTATGGTATTCACCATGCTCTTGTAAAGCATTCAGAAATCGACCAATTTGGTGATCGATATGAGTAATTAAGGCGTAATATGCTGCTTGAGCACGTTTTAAACGTTGTTCTGGAACGTGTCCCTTTTCGGTAACCGGATTTAATCCTTCTCGATTATCATCTCTTATATCGGCCCAATCCCCAATAGGCGGCTGTGGCATCTCCATATTTTGATACATATCATAATAAGCTTGTGGCG
>Ga0209487_1002003_pt1 | contig 16817 bp, 19 predicted proteins | sample Poulit2012_FD_187524 | JGI IMG/M metagenome (GOLD analysis project Ga0209487, IMG submission 187524) | Agricultural soil microbial communities from Georgia to study Nitrogen management - Poultry litter 2012 (SPAdes) (version 2) | ecosystem: Environmental > Terrestrial > Soil > Agricultural land...
ATAGGAAAGCTGTCGCTGCAGCTGTCGTTGATTTACCAACTCCACCTTTTTGGTTGCCAAATGTGATTGTTATAGCCATTTTATTACCTACCTTCAATTATAAGTACAGTTATACATGTAACTGTAAACCTGCATTTAATATGATACGACCAACAAAGAAGAAAGTCCTTCTTAAACTATGATATATAACAATACCTGTATAGCTGTAAATACAGGTAACTGTAAATGTGCATGCCTGTGTTTACAACTACAAAATGATTAATGATATAGTTTTAACACTTTTAAAAAAAGATATATGGAATGTTTATCCCAACCTAAAATGATTTAATGATTCATTAATTTCATCTTGTCTGATCCCGATATAACGCATAGTAATACTTGGAGCTGCATGATTAAAGATCTCTTGAAGAATTGCTACATCCTTGAATTGTTTGTAATGATGATATCCAAACGTTTTTCGCATCGTATGAGTGCCAATGTCATTTCTGCCTAAGAAGTCAGCTGCATCATTCAAAATACGATAGACTTGCGTGGTTGAAATCGCATTAGATCCTTTCTGGCTTTTAAATAAATATTCATCTAACAGCTTTCCTTCGATAAAACGCTCTATTTCCTCCTGAATCATGCCAATGTTGATCTCTCTTCGCTTATTTGTCTTGCCTTCTCGTATATAAACCTTCGTTTGATCTCTCACATCACTTATTTTAAGTCGTACTACGTCATTCACACGTAAACCGGTATTAATCCCCAATAAAAAGACCAGGACGTCTCTAGCGGCCAATTCTGGACGTTTTGACGCGCCTTTATTCCCTCGTTTAATCGCCCACTTCATTTCTTCAATTTCCTCCGCTGTCCGAAGGGGTTCTACATGATAGGTTTTCGTCCTTTTAGTCATTGATTCACCACCTGATTAATGTATTAATTAACTATATACTATCATGTAATCGTACATTAAGAAACGAAAAGAGAGACGAACACTGTCATATCCATGAATTAAATGTACGATTATAACACTTTTCATACATTTTATTTGTCATCTAGTTTGTTTCTTCTACAATCGCGTCCGATAGAAGTATCCTTACACACACTTCTATTTCCTTCTCTAGCAAACTATTTATTGAAATGGAATGTCAACACTAAACTAGACAGTTTCTTTAGGGTATCAAGTATGTATTGAATCGGACTCAAATAATCAAGTGAACTATGAATTCTACTATTGTTAAACCAGTTCACATAATCTCCAAGTTCAAGTGATAGCTCTTCAATACTGTCAAAATATGTACCGTTTATTAATTCTGTTTTAAATAATTTAAACGTTGCTTTCGCAACTGCATTATCATAGGAATTTCCCCTCATGCTTAATGAACGTTTTATATTAAATGTTTCTAGTGTTATTTACTAAAGGTATTCATTTTCTATTCTAAAAAAAAAAGTTCTTCAACTGGTTTCTCTAATGTTTTTGCTAACTTTAAAACTAGAGATATAGAAGGAGAATAATGTTCATTTTCTATACTATTGATTGTTTGCCTTGATACTCCTATATTATAACCTAGTTCTTTTTGTGTTAATTTATTCTTTTTTCTATAATGTTTAACATTATTCTTTAACATTTATCCCACTCTTGTCAGTTTATTTTTGTATGTTTAAACAAATTAATAATAATGAAGATCAAAATGAATATTGTGATTAAGCTAATAGAAAGTGATGTTAAATAAGAAGAATTACTTAAGTTTACAGGTTCTAACAATCCAAAATGTTTATTCAAATCCCAATGATTTGGAATCAGATAATCTAAAGGAATATATCCCCCTAAAAATCCTGATATACTGGACCAAGTAAATAGGAATACCATAGGAATACCGATGGATAAAGAATTTCCTTTAAATAATAAAACAACTAACACGCTAAGCAGCGAAAATATAAGGGCATATAAAAAGTCGCCTATTATAAATTTGGGTAATAAATTATAAAAATTTACTATTTGATAATCCTCTTTATTATAATCAAAATAAACTATATCGGAAACAAAGTTATTATTAGCGATTAGTGAAGAGAATACGCCAGTAAAAAAATACAATATCACTACATAAAATAATACAGTAAAAGTGACTGTGATTATTTTAGAAAGAATAATTTTGGATTTCTTTATAGGTTGAAGAAACATTGTTTTTAAAGTGAAGTCTGAAAATTCTTTACTAATAATCAATCCGGAAAAAACAATAATTGATATCGTGATAAGGTTGTTTAATCCAGTAGCGGTAAGTATATTATCAAATGTATTGTTCTGCGCTGATGGAATAATGTTTCTTTCTTTGTATGACTCTAAACGCTCAATTTCAAATTCATTCATAGATATGTCAGCGTTATCTCTTGGTGTAATATCACTACCCTTTTTTATTTCTTTATTCTTTTTAAATAAAGATTCTTGTTTTTTTTCTACTTGCTGTACCCAATCTTTCCCGTGAAATGTTTGTTGATCATTGTCGTAATTAAAAATAAAGGGGAATATTAAAAACAATGTTATTAAAACTATTGTAATAAAAAGTAATATGATCATATTATATCTTGAAAAAACGAATTTAGTTAATTCATTTCGAATTAAATCGAACACATCTCTACCTCCTTCAACACACATTTTGATACTGTTTGTTAATACCAAATTATCTAATATTACCTCTCATTTGAGACACTTGCTTAATTAAAAGTTGCAAGCGACAGGAGCCATCAAAGTGATATTTTATTCAAATAGATAGTGTATTTCTTGTTTTTCTAATCAATCATATTGATTGATTTTTAAATAAAGGGCTTCGAGATCATTTCCCATAAACGTTAAAATTGAATTTTTTTCGTTGATTTGACTTAAAATGAATTGAATTTTTTTTTCTGCGACATTTATTAAAAAAACTGTACTTTTAACTTTGGTATTATAAATATAATCTATATCTGCTTCAACAAGTATTTCTAGAAAGGCGTTTATATTTTCTAGTTCTATCATAGTTATAGTATCTGATTTTTTAATTTTCCTCGTTGTGATATTTTCTCCTTCACTTAAAAAGATATAACTATCACATATCTTTTCAATCTCACTTAAATCATGTGATGCGATTATTATAGTTTTTTTTTCTTCTGTAGCAAGATGATTTAAATATGTTCTGAATTCCACTACTCCTTTCGGATCTAATCCATTAGTGGGTTCATCTAATATTAATATTTGGGGATCATTTAACATAATTTCAACAAGAGCTAACCTTTGCTTCATTCCTAAAGAGTATTTTGAAAACTTTCTCTTTTTATATTTATTTAACTTGAAGTGAAGTAGAAGTTTACTGATGCGCTCTTCAGAAGCTTTTTCCTTTTTCATTCGTGAAAAAATAAGTAGGTTTTTTTGTGCAGTTAAATGATTATAGAAGCAAGGATTTTCAATTATAACTCCTAATTTATTTAAAACTTCCTCCCTATCTTTCTTAAAATTTAATCCGTTAAAATCGACAGTTCCTTCGTCGATTTTATTTAGACCAGAAATCGACTTAAGCAAAGTGGTCTTTCCAGCGCCATTTGGTCCGATAACAGCCAGTATTTCCCCTTGACTTACTTCTAAGTTTATATTTTTAATTATTGTTTTTTTTCCTGTAGTAAATTTCCATAAATTGTCTACCTTTAGAACTGTCATAAAGCACCTCTTATCTGATTAATTTAAATCCATATAGAGTACCTGATACAATAAATGTTGTAACGATTAATAATATATTATTAACTCCTAGAATTTGATCAATATTTAAAAACATATTGAAAACAACAATATAAAAAAGTGTTGTTAATGCTGCTACTCTTTGCATTTCCCTAGTCAAGTACTTAGTTCTCTCATCTTCTTTCCCCATTTTTTTGTGTAAATATAATTGACATATTAAGCCTAAAGCTATAAGTGAAAAACAAATTATCATCATTTATCCATCTCCATTTATAATTGAATAACAAAAATAGAATTACATTTTACTTCTACTACCCATTAAATATCTTCATGTGTCATTATTTTATTCTCTCTTTCTATCTTCGCTATAACCCACGGCAAAACCAATTGCTGCACCTGAAGGAATACCGATAAACGGAGTAAATAGAAAGGAAAGTAAAAATCCAAAAATCACTGTGTATCCTAACTTGTTTGAATTTTCCTTTAAAAAATTATTCATATAACTCTCTCCCTTTAATTTATTTTCTATAAATCAGGAATGTTTTGTTGATTAATATGTTAAAACATTCCACACCTAATGTCAAGCAAACTTGTCACTTTGCTTGACTGAATACTGCATGATCAATGCTCAGGTATCTCAAGCTATAGCGCACTGTGAAAACACTATTATTAAGAGGGAGATTAAATAACCAGTCTCCGGTCCAATGCCGAAAACTGGTTATTTAAAATGCTCTCATGCTAATTAAAAAGTATTTTAATTAGCATGAGAGCATTAGATTTTCAGATACAATGCTGATAAAGATAATTAAAATATTTCGTAAGAATTCTTCTTTGAAATATAATAGTCAAAGACGCCTGGCAACCCTACCATGTAACTTTTTGAATACTCAAACAGGTTGGATTCATTCAATATTACCTTTTTGTTCTTTTCTATAAGATAATTTAAGTGGGAGTCAGGTATACTGTTATTCATATAGTTTTTATTTATATATTGAATAACCCATTGATTACCTACGATACCATGGCATAAGCAAATATTTTCATTTGTGCTGTCAATTATATTTTTCATCAATTTCATAGCATCATTTCGAGGAACCTTATTCTCGGGTGATAAATAAGTGAGTGACACCCCCGGAGCACCATGACACCAATTGTTTGGAGTAGAATCATCTATATTACTTATAGGCCAACCTAAAGTCGATTCATTAAAATAAGAGTTTAGTGTCGTATAGAGTTTATTTATTTGTATTGTCACGTCTTCTCGCCGACATATCTTATTTGCCTCTTGAATAACGAATAATTCTCCAGCAACCCCATGTGCAAACCCAATATATGTTTCTTTTAGCGCTTTCGGAAGATTGTTCTCTATAAAGAAATCTAACGTCTTATTTATAATTTGATATATATCGTTTTGGAAATTTTCAGAGGCATTATTATATATTTTGGTTAAGTAGTGTAAGTAACCAATAACACCATTTATAATATCATAATCTTTGTCTTTCTGAGATGGAAGATATGGTAATAAACTCCCCGACCATTCAATAAATTTCTTTTCCGGTACATAATTCAATTCCTTGTTTATTAAGAAAGCACTGTATAATACCCCAGAAATTCCATCGTAAAAACCAAGTTTGACGTCATTATTTTTTAATTCATCTTCTATATAGTCAACTAAATTGACAAACATGAGACGATATTTTTCAATTAATTGTAAATCACCGTATTTTGCTAACATTTTATTTAGAAATAATGCTAATCCACTAACTCCCAAGTACATCTCCTTTGGCAGTATTATTAATTCAAAGTTAAAATTATTTTCGTTATCTCCAGTGTATATATGATCGAATACCAAAACCTCTCCTTTATAAACAAAAGAAGTAGCATCTAAAACATCAAGAAATTCACGTATCATTTCATTTATACTTAATGTGTTGTTATTGATACCTTTATACTTCTTATAATAAAAGCCTTTTTCTGAAATAAATGATTGATTGATAATAGCTATTTGTAAATCTAAATCATTTATCGAGAATTTATCGAAAAAGGAATCTTTAATATCTATTTTTTTATAGTCTATAGGGATACAGTCTTGTAAAATGTGTTTTTTTTCTACGTCTGATAACTCGTCTTTAGATTCAATGAAACTTTCTCTGGTATTTGAAAGGAACAAGTAGGGATGGTAACTACTTTGTAATAATTCATAATAAAATGCAGTGTTTTTATGAAGTACTCTGCTTGTCTTATTTTGAAACACCTCTTTTATTTTCCTAACTATTACTTCTTTATTTTTCAAAAAATAAGTGTAAGAATCCTTAAATCCTTTAATAAAAGGATTCTTATTTTTATAGAAATCCATCTTATTTTGATTCAAAGGAATATTTTTTTTAGACATTAATATTTCTTTTTCATTAAAGACCTTTTCGAAATGATTATTATTATTTTCAATTTGATAGTTAGGCATAGATATTGTTTGATTTTCAAAAGAATTAAATCCTGTTATCACAGCGCCTTTTATAGAAGTAAAAGGAAGCAGTCCGGTAGCAAGGACAGAATTCTGTAAATTATATGGAACGCCCTTTTGATTGGATTCAATGTATTCATCAATATGAAAAATAGTTTCACAATCAATAGGTATGTAATTTTCACCGTCAAACACAATGTTTTCTTCGTGTAAATCACTTAAACCCAATAAATAAGAAGTGAAAAGCATTTGACCTGCTTTATAATAAGTATTATCAATAGAATATGAATCACTTTGAATTACCTTTTTTTGGAAGTACCCTTCTTTAATATTCAATGTTTTTATATTCACTTCTTTATCATTAAATAAATTATAGATATATAGCAGTTTATGCTCATAGTTTTCGACTCTGTTCTTGAAGTAAATACTTCTATCTTGAAATCTTATTTCAGTGGTAGGAATTAGGTTGAAATGTCGATCACCTTTCCCTATTTCTATATTATCAATTTTATTTAAAGTGACGTCAAATACAAATTCAATGTCTTTTTTATTGCTCAATAATAAAGTATAAATGTTTCTATATTGAGCTATAGAATTAGTTATATATTTCATAATTAATGTCCAAAGATCTTCAAACATTTCATAAAAATCTGTAATAAAATCTTTTAAATCGATTTTATGCAGCATTTGATAAGTATCTGTTGAATCGACATTTTCATAAAAATTATTTAAATAAAAGATTGCTGAATCTGAAACTAATGTATTTAGATGGGCATTTAAAGGATCTATATTCTTAAAATATAGATCCTTTAAATCATCATTAGTTATTTTATTAATAGCTATATATTTATGAATAGGTTTATAGAAAAAATGAAGTACATATTCATCGGAAGAAAAGGTATAGTTTTTATAAGCATTTTCAATTATCTGTTCTAAGGTCATTTGTATCTTCATCCTTCCTGAGAGCTGAATGCTGCGAATTTAGGATTGCTTTGTTTTAAATAATCATAACTTCCTATGTCATTAATTATCCCAATGTCAAGGAATATTATTTTGTCACATTTTTTAATACTGGAAAGTCGATGTGCAACTATTATCTGAGTTTGCGTGAAATTTTGGAGCCCTTTATTTATACTCAACTCAGTTTGATTATCTAACGAACTGGTTGCTTCATCTAGAATTAATAAGTCTGGATTATCTACAATAGCCCTTGCTATTATTATTCTTTGTTTTTGTCCTCCAGAAATATTTGTACCACTTTCCGATATGACTGTTTCCATGCCTAATGGCATCCTGGAAATATCTTCGAGCAAATTTGCAACTTTGAGTGCCTCTATAAGTTGTTTATCATTTATTTCTCTATTCATTAGAATATTATCTTTTATAGACTTGTTGTAAACAAATGGTTCTTGAGGTACAAAACCAATTTTTTTCTTATATTCATTAATATCAATTTTATGAATATCTTGGTTGTTTATATAAATCTTCCCTTTCGTAGGTTTGTAAATTCCAAGCACCAATCCCAATATAGTTGATTTTCCTGATCCAGTAGCGCCTGCAAATCCAATCTTTTCTCCCTCGTATATTTTAAAAGATATGTCTTCTAAAACATAGTTTTTTTGTCCAGGGAAAGAGAAATATACATTTTCAAATTCTATTGTTTCAATTAGTTGAATCTCTTTTTGTCCCACATATTCCTCTTCATCTTTCTGATCTAAAATATCATTGATTCTTAATAAATTGTTTTTCAAAGTCCCTAAAGTGTTAAATGTATTGAAAAGACTTGAAAAGTTTTGAAAATAGACCCCAGACAATGAAAATATAAATATTAAGAGGCCAATATTTAAATTTTCATTTTTAGAAAATAAGACTGTCATAACTAATAAAACCATAGGTCCAAAAGTGTTTAAAAAATAGATAATAGTCGAATAAATATTATTAACTTTACTTCTGTTAACATAGGAAACTAAAGCATCCTTATTTGTATCCATAAGTAAGTCGCCCATGTATTCTTCTTGTGAATTGGCTTTTATGGAAAATATAGAAGAGAAGGTTTCGTATTCAAGTGATTGTAACCTGGTGTATTCATTTAATTCTAGCTTGTTTTTCAACACGATATCTTTTCGCAATACTGCCAACACCAATCCGAAAATCAAAGAAATAGTTGTTAAAAAAACAAATGAAATAAAATCATTCATTAATACTGCTATTAATAAAACAATGGTTACTATACTGTCTAATATTCCCTTAAAAATAGTATCAAATATTAATTCCCTATTAGATCTTAATAGGGCTAATCTAAATAAAATTAGACTAGAACTCCGAGTTAAGAAAAATTGAAATGGAACTGAAAACAATTTTTTTACAATTTTATGATAATGATTTAAATCCATTCTCTTAACCGTGTGTAGCATAAATGATACTCTAGAATAATAAAGAGCTAGAAGTAAAGGTACTATTAAGAGTAACGAGAGAGTATATTCATTACTAATTGTTTGGTTTTTTTCATAATAACTAGTGAATGATCCTATAAAAGTAGGTATCAATAATATTGATAATGAAAAAATTAATGATATTGAGAATAACAGTATAAATCTTTTTTTATTCTCTAGAAAATAATCAATATATAACTTCCAATTATTGTGTTTCTCCTTCGGTTTAATTTTACTAAAGTTCTCATTAGGAGTACTTGTCAAAGCAAAGTTGGAATACTTTTCCGAAAACTCTTGTTGTGTAAGTTTTATCTTCCCTAGTGCCGGGTCAATTATATAATAATTATTGTTCTTTATTTTATACAAAACAACAAAATGATTATTGTTCCAATATAAGATGATTGGATTTTTTATAATCTCGTCAAGTCTATTTATTCCTACTTCATAAAAATCAACGTTTAAATTGTAAGAGGCTAAAATATCTCCTACCTTTTGTAAAGATAGCCCATCCCTTCCGATATCTTCATATTCTTTTATATCTTTTGGCAACACTTTACAACCAAAATAATTAAGAACTATAGAAGCACAACATAATCCACACTCCGACTCCTGGGACTGAGGAATATATTTTAATTTCCCCATTACTTAACACTCCCTAACAATCTAATAAAAAAATAGATGGTAACCCAGGATTTTCTAATCTAATTAGAGTGTAGAAAAAGCCTGATAAACCTAATCCGTAGTTTATATTGTTATCACAATAAGTTATTCCTACTTTCAGATACTGCTTTTTAAGTACTGCTGATAATTTAGACAATGTAGGCTGATCTATATAATTAAAATTATAAGCATCTAAAAATAAATCCATAACACTTGCTAGTCCATGGCATAACGTTATATTTTCTATCTGATTATTCTCTTTTGACATCAAATCGTTAATCAATCTATTAATTGATGACTTGATCATTTTATCATCTTTAAATTCTTTCGAAAGCCGCATTCTACTTTGCAAAATACCTGGGAGACCATAACATAAATAATAACCTGCTAACTCGCCAGTTCTGGGATCAATATAATTATTGTCTTTTCCCCTAAATTGCTCGTCTTCTTTAATAATTAACTTTTTAATAGTTGAATACAAATTCATATATGGGAAATTCTTTTGAGTTTCATTAAGGGCGAAGATTACCCCCGATAACCCATGAGCCAATCCAGCCCCTAGTATATTTAAATCCCTCTCCAATATTTCATCTTTTATTCTATCTATAATTGAAAATACATCCTCTTGTAAAAAGGTGATTTCTGTATGGTTTGTTTTAATAAAGTCATATATTTTATTAAAAACAACTAAAGATCCTGCCAATCCACTAAAATAGTCAATATTAAGCAGTTTAAAATCCATTTCTTTAATATGGTTAATTGTCCTTTTTATTTCCTCAATATATTCAGGTTCATTATTCAATTTATATAGAGAGAAAGTTATAAACAAATAAGAAGAGAGTCCATCTGTAATATTAATATCTTCGCTATGCAATAATTTATTATCTTTTATTTTAATGATTAAATCGTAAAATGAACTATCAGTATCAGTGATCTTTTTATTACAGTATGCAGATGCTAGTATAGCTCCACCAGTTTCATACAAGTAACCGTTAACATAAGATAAACATGCCATTTCCTCTCTAAAACTAACATGTAAATGATTTTTATCCCTGATTTTCTCTTCTATTTCCTTAATTTTTACTAAAGGAGAGTGTAGCATGGTTTCATCCGGTTTATAATTTGTTTTTCTTTCTGAATTAAAGTCGGATAAGATTAAGCTTGTTTTAATATTATCCAGCTCCAATTCCAAATCAGATTCCTCGAAGTCATTTATTTTCTTTTCTATTTCATTATGCAGATTATCTTCAAAATAATTATAAATTACTTTTCCATTACCTAATACTAAATTTCTATCTCTGATATAAAATATAGGGATGTCCCCTTGTAAAAGTGCTTCTTTTTCATAAGAAAAAATAAGTTCGGGTTCGTTGTCTTTTTTTATGTTACTTATTGCTTCTTCCGCATTATCTTTTTTTAGCATATAAAAAGGCTCTCTTATTAATTTTAATACCCTTTCATAGACGTGAGTTGGCCTATATACATATCTTAATTTTGCATCAGCATTACCTATAACTTTCTGAATTAATTGAATATATTTTTCTTTGGAGTTCAGAATCTTTCGAGTCATGTACTCAAAACCATGAATTAATTCTTTTATGTAATATTGAGGTTCGATTATTTTGTCATCTACTTTTATTAAGTTTTCCTGATCGGAAGTGTAGATATTCAGATTCATTGAGACAAACTTATTGTTTTTAACTTCATAGGAGTTGTAGTCATAAAAGGGATTGATTACTTTGTCCTCCCTCCCAGTTAAGGAGGATATATTCATGTAAGAATTAGATATGGCTATTGGGAAAATTCCTGTTCTGAATATTGAAGAATCTAAACTACCTATAAAGTCTGATACGAGATATAATTCATTTTTCTTATTTATTGGGGCGTAAAAGCATTCTAAATCAATAAAGTAAGGGTTAGTATTTTGTAGGATTACATTTTCATAATGATTATCTGTACTATGTAAAAAGTATAATACGGCTGAAAGTATACCTTTGTTTATGAAAAAAGTTTTTATATCTTTTTCTTGAGCGGGGGAAATATATTTAACTTCTTCACAAAGAGAAAAAGTTTCATAATTATTTATCTCATACCCATACTCATTTATTATATTATTGATGAAATTATTCAGATTGTATTCAACGTCACTATTTCTAGGCTTATAAAAAAAAACTTTTGAAGTACATTGAATTTTTAAAGTAGTTTTTCCACCATTATGGCTATCTCCTTCTCCCATTTTAATATGAGTTATGTTATCCAAATCTAAGTCTTCTGCTATTTCATCTAAGTTTAAAAAGACTTCATTCAAATAATCTACTAGATGATTATGCTTATTTTTTAAATAAGTAGGTAGATAGTTAAATGTACTTCTTACCTCATTTATTAAATCTCCATTGATATACTTTTCGAAATCTTCAATATCAAAATCAATAGAGTGATTATTATATATATAAATATAGATGTAATATACATCTTCACTCAATTGGTTGATTATCTGTCTATTTAAAGAATAAATGACAGAATCACTAACAATTTTATTTGGTTTTAATTCATTTAAAGATTCTTTCGTTAAAATTTCTTTTGTAACTTTCTTTAAATTATTTTCTACGATATTTGTCATTTGTCATTTATCCTTTCTACTATCATACTTTTCAATATAAAACTTAAAGTATATATTGAATCAGTATAAATTAAAGAGGAGCGTTTTATAGCTCCTCCAAATATTAATATTAACCACGGTCCCCACATTTGTTGCTGCAAACTAGTGTCGGACAAAGTGCTACACTTGCTGCTACAGCACAAGGTACAGTTGTAGTTCCACCTTGTTTATCATCTACATTACTTACCTTTTTTAAGGAATTCTCAGCATTCTTGTTCGGTTCAAAGTTTTTTATAAATAAATTCATTTTTTACCCCTCCTTAAATATTATTCAAGTATTACAACCACCGGTACATTCATGCGAGAATGTACAAATCTTTCCATCATTACCTAAATGACATGACAAGTTGTACCAAGGACATTTCCCCCCTTGTACTTCTTGTAATCTTTCATCCTGAAAATCTACTTTCTCCAAGTAATCTTGTTGAGCTACTTTTAATAATTGAGACTTTGACATTTCTTCCACCTCCTTTTCCATATAAAGTTTTTTAAGAGTTTAGTTAATGGATGGTTCTTAATCTTCTGTTAAACATGATTAAAAACCTTCCAAAACTATTATTTTTGGGAATTTCACCCGAAAATATAACAGGACACATAGAGAAGGAAATTCAATCAGGTTATGTAAAGAAAATCATCATTGATAACAATGAGACTCATCTTAAACATACCTTTTTACCTCTTTTAAAAAATAATTGCCATGATATTAATAAATAAAACGTTTTTCTGATTTTTTCAAAATATATACCAAATAAGTACTTAATAGGGTTATATAGTAAGGTATACCTCATCTCACAATAAATGTAAAGTACTGAATTAAGGTATATCATAAAATATAACTTCAGAATGCCAGTAAGATCCTGAATAATACGCTATTTTTCAATATCTTTAATATATAATAAAATAACCATTTTCATACATTTTTCACGCAATATGCCCGTTTGTTGAAGTTCATTTATTTAGCTGATGAATTGGGTGATATATTCCGTCTGACAGAAGGGTATCAGGATCCGTAAATGCTTGGTAATCATTAGTTTGAAGGGGGATTGCTAGTTAGATCTCAATTACATAAAAAGACAAGTAGTACCTTAATTAAAAGGTACTACTTGTCTTTTTAATTAAGTGGATATTTACCTTATTTATATAAAAATAACCTTCGATTGGGTATATAAATTAAACTTTCTACTTATTTTTTATTGAAGAAGTAATAGAAAAAGTGAGTGAAAAAGGCAATGAACACTCCGATCGTTAAAAACGAGGATATTGAGTCTCCGGACATAGCAAATTTATCGATTATTACTCCGTTTTTAAATAATAATGTACAGCAAATAATTGTAAGGAAAAGTGAATTAAAGAAAAGATAATGATTTGTATTTAATTTAGCTCTTAGGAAAATCGTATAAATTAAATTACATATTATAAGTATAAGAACTAGATAGAATATTAGAGTGAGTTCTGTAAATGGTTTATCTAAAAAGCTCGCTATCCACGAATCATCTTGCATTAAAAACAACCTTTCATTTTAAGATGTTTATTATCTATATATTCATAATATATCATTGTTTAATAGTTTAAAACACCATATACTTATAATTGTCCGAAAATATAAAATAAGGGGTTTGGGGAATGTTTAAAAAGGCAATGTTTTATTCGTTTTTCAGTGTTTGGGGGATGATTATCTTTATGGGTTCAGGTGTAAGTGCAGAAATTGATGAAGAAGGTTATGAGTATACTTTAGCAAAAGCTAGTGAAATTGATTTTGCTAAAGAAGATATTTTTGTAGCTTTATATGAGGGAGATCCTACCGATGAAGATGCTCTATATGCAGTTTATACTGATGAAGAATTAGAAAAACGTAAAGAGGATAAAACTATGGAAGATGAAAATATTAATCCTTCTTTAAGGGCAATAAAATCAAAGGGTTTTAGTTCTTATTATAAAAGTTCAAAATGGATAAATAGAAGTGGTGTGGTTTCTTTAAGTATCCAACCAAAGATGAATGCTTGGACTGGTAGTAGCTATGCAGGTAATATATTTAAACAAAAAGATAGATGGGATGTTTTAGTAAAAAAACATTCAGGAAGCAAAAAGTGGAAAAACTCGGCAAGTTTAAAGGCGCAATTAAATTGTCATGCTGATTTAGCAAAATCGGCAAAAACACCTTGGAATTTAGAGCCACACCGAACAACTACAAACTATGCAAAGGTGTTAGCAAAAGCTTGTAATCCCTAATTTTTTATAAGGGTTACATTTCTGTTTTCTCCTTAACGGTAGTTATTTGATGAAATAGAGATAGGGGAATAGAAATGATGTTTTTCTATAGGCAACGGATTTATTGAATCGGACCTATAGTGTGAAATTATGAATAATTGATTTGGGTTATATAAAGGACAAGGATTACCAATAGGTAATCCTTGTCCTTTATGTTATTCAGTCATAGATCCATAATGAACGGTTGATCCTACGTAATGTTTAGCTCCCCTGTTGCTCTCTGAGTAATAATAAGTAACAATTGCTGTTTGCATTGTGGCACTTATTGGGGTGGATTCTACATATTTATATTGAGTATAGTATGTTGTGTCTATATTCAATGCGGCAATTGCAGATGCCACACCTCCACTTCCACTAATTATTTTTGCAGTTATACCGGGAACCCCTCCAACCAATGCTGATGCTATTCCAGCTGCGGTAGTTGCGTCAGTAACGGTATCTCCCTTTGTAGTGGTTGCCTTCCACCATTCTCCACCATTATTTGGTTTTTTATCTATCAATGATCCTGGGCTAGATGGTGGACTTGCGGCATTTACAGGGGAAACGCCTGCTATGGCAATAATGATAGTAAGCATGGTAATGCTTAGGACTTTCCTCCAATTCAACATAAAATTCCCTCCTTTGTGCTCCTACTTCTTTGTGTTTTTCCTCTTTTAAAAGTCACTAAACACTAAATTTCAAAAAGTATTCGATTTTATTTGATTAATGTTTATGATCGAGGGAAAATAAACTATAGAATGAATAAAGTTTTGAGGTGAACTTATGTCAAAGAAGGTTAATTTAATTGGTTTTTTGGGAGTCTTAATTATGATATCCCCTATTATTTACTCTAAATTCACAGGAACATCTGTGGAATCTAATGCGACATTAGTGGTTATTTCCTTAATTATTGGAGGGATTGTTTTAATAGGTAATTTGTTATATTATTTTATTTATAGAAAAAAATAATAATGATGTTTTAAAGAGTAGCTGAAAGCTGCTCTTTTTTCACAAAACGGATTAGATTTATGGGGGGATCTTAAATAGAACAAGGGAAGAACCATTTGAATTATGGAGTATTCAGTGCTTTTTATGGTTCACAGGATAAGGGGAAATGCTATCAATTATATTTGATATCGCGTTTTACAATTCCGTTTAAAAACAGATCTGGCAGGTGAGTAAACAGCATCAAATCAATGTTTACGCAAGGGTGACTCCGTGGAAATAAATTTAATTTGGTCGTGGGGTTGGTTTTAAAGCGAAAAAACCTCTCTTTTCTTCTTTTATTGCTATTTGCTTTTGTGCTTCCAGACTTTCATTATCACGTTCTTTTATGCTATTGTTTATGTATTCCTGTTGCTTGTCCAAGCGACCAGCAAGCCCTTTTATTAATTCATTTTGATTATGTACTAATACTTTCAGTTCTTGTATATCGTTCTTATACGGTGTAACATCGTTATTTATTTCGTTTGTCTCATTGCTATGACTTGTTAGATTAATAACGTTATTAATGGATTCTTCCGGCATTATGCTATACTTCCTTAATGTTGCTGTTTTTAGCTTTAATAAACTAGCTACATCACTTGGACTATATACCTTCATTCGCTCACCACCTTTATATCATTCTATCGTTATGACGATGTAACGTAAACAATCCTCATATTAATATTTCATACTTATAAATATGAGGATTGTTTACTTTCGAGGGGGACTTCTAATAGAATGTCTGGTATGTACATATTTTCTTCTTGGAACCCTTCTACTAATATATATACTTACAGACATTAATCTCTTTACACATCCTCATATTTATCTAAAATATCCTTTAGTTCATACCAATCATCATCTTCAAAAGCATTTATTGCATTGAGTAATTTCATTTTTATTTTTTCGCTGAACATATAAATATCATTTGCAAATTCAATTAATGTTTGTTCTTCTAATTCAAGCAGTATCCCATCAAATAAATATTCATAAACATAATCTGAAATCCCTTCTTCTTGTTCAGGGGAATCTTCTATCATCTTACAAATATATAAAACATTATTTCTTATCCGTTCATATATTTCTTCCAGTAATATTTCCTTTGGAACTTCTATTTCATGTTTATTCAACTCTTCAATCAATCTCTTCTTGTCTTCCAATGACATATTACTTTCTCTATATTTTCTCCTTAACTTCAAAAGATAATCATATTCTTTATCCAATCTTTCAAACGTTTCTTTTTGCAAACGCTGGATCTCTTTCAGGTCATAATCAGAATAATATCCAACTGTAAATATGTGATGCACTAAATTATTTATGTTTTTCCCAATGTAATTTATTTCTTTAGCCACGTTTCCAAAATGTGATAAGTCTAAATCCACAACAAAGAAATCTTTTGCACTACTTTTCAAGAACGATGTCATAGTTTTAAACCCCAATTTCTTTGATCTTTCTTGTATAAATTCTTTTTCCTTTTTAGTAGTCCTGATCTTAATTTCTTCCGTTTTTTTCCCCATGAGAACACCTCACTATTAATTTTAAAACTCGAGCAAAGCGACAACTAAATCATGAAGATTTTCGTCAGAAAAATTCATAGATAGTAGTAAAGGTGTTAGGATTTATCCTAACAAGTCAAAAACCACGTTTTTGGGGTTTGTGGGAACAAACCCGTAGCTTGCCTTACTG
>Ga0209487_1002004_pt1 | contig 16810 bp, 13 predicted proteins | sample Poulit2012_FD_187524 | JGI IMG/M metagenome (GOLD analysis project Ga0209487, IMG submission 187524) | Agricultural soil microbial communities from Georgia to study Nitrogen management - Poultry litter 2012 (SPAdes) (version 2) | ecosystem: Environmental > Terrestrial > Soil > Agricultural land...
AATCAACATTATTTAATCGCTTGACGCGATCCCGCCAGGCACTGGTCGCTGATTTTCCCGGCTTGACCCGCGATCGCCATTATGGCGAAGGGCGGGTTGGATCACGTCCTTATCTGGTAGTGGATACTGGTGGTTTTGAGCCGGTTGCCCGTGTGGGCATCAAAAAAGAAATGGCGCAGCAAACCGAGCAGGCGATTATTGAAGCGGATGCGGTTATATTTCTCGTCGATGTACGAGAGGGAATCCATGCGCTGGATTTTGAAATTGCTGATCATCTGCGCCGCACGGGACAACAGGTGTTTCTGGCCGTGAACAAGGCCGAGGGCATGCAGCACACGGCAGCCGGGGTGGATTTTTATGAGCTCGGGCTGGGTGAACCTCATTTGATCTCTGCTGCCCACGGGGATGGGGTTTATCAGCTTATCGAGCAGGTGCTGGCCACTTTACCAGAGACTGCAGTTACCGATGACACCGAGCAAACAGAGACTGACGAGCTGCCGGAGCGGATCAAATTGGCAGTTGTCGGACGACCCAATGTCGGTAAATCCACCTTTATCAATCAGATTATCGGTGAGGAGCGTCTCGTAGCCTACGATGAGCCGGGTACGACCCGGGATGCCATTGAGGTGGATTTCGACTATCGCGGCATTCCCTATACTTTTATAGACACCGCTGGGGTTCGACGTCGGGGCCGTGTATCAGAGGCAATAGAGAAGTTTTCTGTCATCAAGACCTTACAGGCCATAGAGGCTGCGCATGTGGTCTTGCTCATGCTCGATGCCGAGGCAGAGGTGTCTGAGCAGGATGCCAATATCGCCGGGTTTATTGTCGAGTCTGGCCGAGCACTGACCGTGGCGATCAACAAATGGGACGCGGTTGATGAGTACCGGCGTGAGTGGGCGTTGAGGGATTATCACCGCAAACTGCGTTTTTTGGACTTTGCCAAAATGCATACTATTTCGGTGACACAAAAACAGGGCCTGGCTGCAGTCATGCGTTCAGTACGCACCGCTTATCAGGCAGCATTTACCCAAATGTCCACGCCGGTCTTGACCCGTATTGTTCATCAGGCGGTAGAACAACAGCCGCCTCCGCGACGGGGCCGGACGCGGCCCAAGTTACGCTATGCTCATCAGGGCGGAAAAAACCCGCCCATCGTTGTGGTGCATGGTAGCGGGCTCGATGGTGTACCCGAGTCCTATCGCCGTTATATAGAAGGCAAAATCCGTGAGGCATTCAAATTGCAAGGTACGCCCATGCGGATTGAATTCAGAACAACCCATAACCCCTACGTTTGAGGGAAAATAATGAGTCGTTATTGGAGCGATCATGTGAGCGGGCTAAGCCCGTATGTACCGGGGGAGCAGCCAAAAAAAGAGCAGCTCATCAAACTCAATACCAATGAGCATGCCTTTGGGCCTTCGCCCAAGGTGTTTGAGGCCATACAAGCAAACTTGAATGATCAGTTACGTCTTTATCCGCAGCCCGGGTCGGACGCTCTGGTACAGGCAATTAGTGCTTGTCATGGGGTGGGCAGGGATCAGGTGTTTGTAGGCAATAGCTCAGACGAGGTATTAGCGCATTTGTTTAATGCATTATTCAGAAAGGCCGACAAACCCCTGTGGTTACCGGACATCACCTACAGCTTTTATAAAACTTATTGCAAGTTCTATGACATCGAGCCGCACTTCGTTTCCCTCGATGAACAGCTGCAGATAAACGCGACTGATTATCACGAGGCGCAGCTCAACGGTGCAGGAGGAATCATTTTTGCCAATCCCAATGCCCCCACAGGGCATTATTTGACGCTAGATAAAATAATCCGGATTCTGGCACTCAATCCAGCCATTCCTGTAGTGGTCGACGAGGCCTATATTAATTTTGGTGCCCAATCGGCATTGAGTTTGTTACAGGAGCATGAGAATCTGGTCGTGGTGCACACCCTTTCCAAGGGATATGCGCTGGCCGGGTTGCGGGTAGGCTATGCTTTGGCAAGTGCCGAGATTGTTGCTGGTCTGCAACGTGTCAAGGACAGTTTTAACTCTTATCCGTTGGATAGATTGGCCCAGGCAGGTGCGGTGGCAGCATTAAATGATTCGGACTATTACGATAAAACCAATGCTGCCATCATTGAAAACCGTGACTATTTGACCCAGGCGCTGAGTGCCTGCGATTTTGAGGTCCTCCCTTCGATGGCAAATTTTGTCTTTGCCCGTCCGCGCTGGAGTAGTGCCAAAGCGGTATTCGATACGCTGCGTGAGCAAGGTATCCTGGTGCGTTTTTTTGACCAACCACGGATTAACGAATTTTTGCGAATTACCGTAGGAAATAAGGCCGAGTGTGAGGCCTTGATTACAGCAATTAAAGCGCAAAAAACAAAATGAACCATGCAGCAAGGGGGTTGTCAATGGTATAGTAAGTCTTAGATCCGCAATCAGGGATTCCTGCGCGGTGATGATCCACTTGAATTCTTATTCGTTTCATTTTAATAACAACATAATTGGAGCCTAGCCAATGAGCAACAGAGGGCAAGTATTACAAGACCCATTTTTAAACGCCCTACGCAAGGAACATATCCCCGTGTCAATTTACCTTGTCAATGGTATTAAGTTGCAAGGGCAAATTGAATCATTTGATCAGTATGTCGTGTTGCTACGCAACACTGTGACACAAATGGTGTACAAACATGCCATATCTACAGTGGTCCCAGCACGTCCAGTTTCTTTGAAACCAGAAAATAATGCTGAATAAAGCATTACAAAACAACAGGCCCTACCCCCCCTTGAGAATCAGGGGGTGCGGGCATGTTAAAGAGTTTAGTTCATGAGGGCACAAGTCGTTAGTGTAGATTTGGGTAGTCTGGATTATGCAGCACATGCAGAGGAGTTTCTAATGCTCGCCCGGGGCGCCGGCGCTCGAGTCTGCGATGTTATCCGGGCCAGACGGCGTAGGCCGGATCCGGCCTACTTTGTCGGGCAGGGCAAACTAGAGGAAATTAGCGCCAGCGCTCGCGCCCATGACGTCAGTGTCATTTTATTTGATCAGCCACTGAGCCCGGCGCAGCAACGAAATATTGAGCAGGCAGCACAGGTACGTGTGGTTGACAGGGTGGCCCTGATTCTGGATATTTTTGCGCTGCGGGCCAAAAGCCACGAGGGAAAACTGCAGGTAGAATTGGCACAATTACAACATCTCTCCACGCGCTTGACAGGACGCTGGTCACACTTGGAGCAGCAGCAGGGGGGCATCGGCAGTCGCGGCCCGGGTGAGTCACAGCTTGAATTGGACCGACGCCTGATTGGCCGCAGGGTCAGGACACTGCGAGATCGTTTAGAAAAATTATCAAGGCAACGCAGCACGCAACGTCGCGCACGTATGCGTGGCGATGTGTTTAATGTATCATTGGTAGGTTATACCAATGCGGGCAAGTCGACTTTGTTTAATGCGCTTACCCGTGCAGATGCTTATGCTGCAGACCAGTTGTTTGCGACTTTGGATACCACTTCACGCAGAATCTGGATACATGAGGTGGGGCATGTAGTGCTTTCCGATACGGTAGGGTTTATCAGGGATCTCCCACCTACTTTAATCGCAGCATTCAAGGCTACCTTGGAGGAAACAGTGGATGCAGATTTATTACTCCATGTAGTAGATGCAGCAAATAGCCAGCGCGACGAGCAGGTTTTGGAAGTCAATAAGGTCCTTAAGGACATCGGGGCTGACGAGGTGCCGTTAATATTGGTTTACAACAAAATCGACCAAACCGACTTTGAGCCACGGATAGAGCGTGATGATCGTGGTAACATTACGCGTGTTTTTGTTAGTTCAATAGAACGTACCGGGTTAGACGATTTACGTTCGGCAATCGTTGAAGCAAGTAAAGTATCGGAAAAGAATGCGATTCATATCAAGAATATTTAATCTCAATGATCCTGGCTGGGGACGTGATGGCGACAAAAAAGATGATGCCAAACAGCCATCTCAACACCCCTCAGACAGGCAAGACGGCCCACCTGATTTAGATGAGGTATGGCGCGATTTTAACCGTCGCTTGTCGGCTTTGTTCGGTGGCAAACGTAATCAACCGCCCCGACCCCCTTCAGGGGGAGGGGGTGGGGGCCGCCGGCCTCGTTTGCCCAAGGGATCTCCCAAGATATTTCTCGCCTTGTTCATCGCGGTCGTTGGTCTGTGGATGGCGAGCGGCTTTATTGTGGTGCAGGAGGGGCAGGTTGCCGTTGTCACTCGTTTCGGTCAGTATGTCCGGACTCTGAGTCCCGGGTTGCAGTGGCACTGGCCGAGTCCGATCGAGGAAAGCCAAACGGTTAACATCGCTCAGCTACGTACATTTGAAATTGGGTTCAGAGGCTCCTCTCGCAACAAGGTCTTGACAGAGTCCCTGATGTTGACGGCTGATGAAAGTATCGTCGATATACAGTTTGTGGTGCAATATCGCTTACTGCAAACCGGTGCACCCGATTATCTATTTAACACCAGTGACCCCGATGAGTCGGTTCGCCAGGCAGTGGAAACCGCCATGCGCGAGATAGTCGGTAAAAAGCCCATGGACTTTGTGCTGTATTCTGGGCGTACCGAGGTGGCTTCCGAGGTACAACAGCTGGCACAGTCCATTTTAGATCGCTACGGAACTGGTATTCAAATCAGTACGGTTGCCATTCAGAACGTGCAGCCTCCAGAGCAGGTGCTCGCAGCCTTTGATGATGCTGTCAAAGCCGGGCAGGACCGTGAGCGTCAGATTAACGAGGGGAATGCCTACGCCAACCAGGTCTTGCCTGAGGCCTTTGGACAGGTAGCCCGCATGATCCAGGATGCAGAGGGATATAAGGCTCGCGTTGTCGGTAGTGCCCGAGGGGATGCTGCACGCTTTAGCAGTGTGTTGGGCGAGTACGCCAAGGCACCGGGTGTGATGCGCGACCGTCTCTATCTGAGCACCTTTGAGGACATCATGAAGCAGGCCAGCAAGGTAATGGTCGATGTTGATCAGGGCAATAACATGTTGTATTTGCCGCTAGATCAGGTGACTCGTTCGGTGGAGGGCAGAAGTGAGAGCCGTTCTGGTGATGCGCGTCATGCTGCAGGCAGCAGCGCAGCCAACAGCTCGGGGGGGGCCTCCAGCTCATCTCAAGGCAGCGGCTCTGAGTCCGCAGCGCGAAGCTCAACGAGCAGCTCGAGCAACTCCCTTGTGAACCCTTACTCGCCGTATTCGCGCTAGGAGAGCAACCAAATGCAACGATTTTTACCCGTTCTCATTGTCGGGGCCATTATATTGGCCATTTTATCCACATGCGTATTCATTGTGCGCGAGCGTGATTCTGCCTTGGTATTTGCCTTGGGTGAGGTCAAAGAAACCATCACCACACCAGGTCTGTATTTCAAGCTTCCTCCACCATTTCAAAATGTGGTTTTTCTGGATAAGCGTTTACAAACCATCGAGGCCAATGACCCTGAGCGTATTCAAACAGCAGAAAAGAAAAACTTGCTGATCGACTCCTACGTCAAATGGCGTATCGCCGATCCAAGGGAATTTTACGTTACTTTCGGTGCGACGGATAGGGGAGCGGTAGAGCGCTTGCAGGCGCAAATTCGCGATGCGCTTAACGCCGCAGTTAACGTGCGCACCGTCAAAGAGGTGGTTTCTGATCAGCGAGATCAGATTATGCGCGAGGTTCTCGAGTCGGTAGAAGAGCGCGCCAAGCCCTTTGGTGTGGACGTGGTTGATGTGCGTTTGAGACGCATTGATTTCGCTCCCGAGATTTCCGAGTCTGTTTACCGTCGCATGGAGGCAGAGCGTAAACAGGAGGCGAACCGGTTACGTGCCACAGGGGCGGCCGAGAGCGAGCGAATCCGGGCTGAAGCCGATCGGGAGCGCGAAGAGCTGATTGCCGAGGCCTATGCACAGGCGGAGTCTGTACGTGGTGAAGGGGATGCGGAAGCAGCGGCAATTTATGCCGAAGCCTTCAGTGAGGATCCCGAGTTTTACCGCTTTTACCGCAGCCTGGAGGCCTACCGTTCTGCCTTTGATTCTGAGTCGGATGTCCTTGTGATTGGGCCAGAGTCTGAGTTTTTCCGTTACTGGAAAGAAACGGCCGAGCAACCCGGTAGTGAGGAGAGCAAGCAGCGGGCAGAGCCTTCTATTGAGGGCGCTTTGCTTGTAGACTAAAGTAGGCAGGAGCCGGTAAGCGCTCCCTGTAGTAAATGGTTTGACAAGTTTGATGCTTGGCGACTTGGCGGAGCGCTACCCCCAAGTCGCCTTTTATTGTTAGCCTATCAGGGCTTGATCTTTAAGCAGCACGAGGCTGAGTGAATGTTAAATTGGTTGTTGCCAGAGAATATGGCAGATGTATTGCCAGCAGAGGCCAGGCGCCTTGAGGAGTTGCGCCGTAAATTGCTGGACCTCTATCATAGCTATGGGTTTGAGCTGGTTGCCCCGCCGCTTGCTGAGTATTTGGAATCACTGCAGGCAATCTCGGGGACCCGCCTCAATCTGCGCACCAACAAACTCATCGATCAGCTATCCGGCCGTACCATGGGTGTGCGGGCGGACATGACGCCCCAGGTGGCGAGAATTGATGCCCACCTGTTAAACCGTCCGGGTGTAACCCGCCTATGTTATTGTGGGCCTGTACTGCATGCCAAACCCGAAGGTTTGTTGTATGAGCGAGAGCTTTTGCAGATAGGTGCTGAAATTTACGGCTATGCTGCGGTAGAGGCGGATATAGAAGTGATTCGTCTGGCATTGGCTAGCGTCGCCAAGGTTGGCGTTGAGCAGCCCCGCCTGGATTTGAACCTGCCCGCCATTGCCTATGCAATTATTCAACAAGATCCTGTTTTAAACCAGCAAATACAGTATGTATTTGATTTGCTCAGTGCCAAGGACAATCCCAGTCTGCAGGCTCTGGCGCAGATGTTTCCCGGTGCGAATACAAAGGTCATCAAACAGTTATTAACCCTGACAACATTGTATGGGCAAGCACTACCAACCCTGGAGCGGGCTCGTGCGGTGTTGCCCAATCTGCCGGAAATTTCACATGCCCTGGAACGACTGGAGCTGATTATCCGTGCTTTTTCAGGGCAGGTACTCACCCTTGATTTGGCGGACATGGGCACAAGCTACGGCTATCATACTGGCGTCGTATTTTGTGTATATGCTCAAGGCTGGGCAAATGCATTGGTCAGGGGTGGGCGTTATGATGGTATTGGCAAGCTATACGGCAGGGATCGCCCTGCTACAGGATTTAGTTTAGACTTGAGGATGCTTTCCACGGGACTGCCTCAGGCACGTCCTGCACGAGCCGTCAGGGCCCCTTGGGGGACTGATCAGGAATTATTGTCGCTCATCCGGCAGTTGCGGGCACAGGGCCATGTCGTAATACAGCTATTGCCTGATGAGCAGCCCAGCTCTGATGAGTTCTCAATTGATCGTCAGATAATACAAGAGGATAACAGGTGGGTGGTGCAGTCCGTACCCTCATCTGCATAAACAAATCAATATCAAGGTTTAACTTAGGCCATTGTAGTTGGAGGCCGTTTTCGAGCGTTTGTAACATGAGCAAAAACATTGTCATCATTGGTACTCAGTGGGGAGATGAAGGGAAAGGCAAGATCGTTGATTGGCTTGCTGAGTCTGCCCAGGGTGTGGTTCGTTTTCAAGGCGGGCATAATGCCGGTCATACACTATGGATAAATGGTCAGAAAACTGTCTTGCGACTGATCCCGTCGGGTATCATGCACCCGCATGTCACTTGCTATATCGGCAATGGGGTGGTGTTATCTCCCGATGCGTTATTAGCTGAAATAGCCGAGCTTGAAGCTGCGCACGTCGATGTCCGTGAGCGTTTGCAGATTTCTGCCGCCTGCCCGTTGATTTTGCCTTATCATGTGGCCCTTGACCAGGCGCGTGAGGCTAAAATGGCAGCTGCCAAAATTGGTACGACCGGGCGCGGTATCGGTCCTGCTTATGAGGACAAGGTCGCCCGGCGAGCGCTGCGAGTACAAGATCTGTTTGACCTGCAGAGCTTTGAAAACAAGCTTGAGCAGGTATTGGATTATCATAATTTTGTCTTGACCCGTTATCTTGATGCGCCCGCCGTTACGGCTGACAGCATACTGGACAAGGCCGGCTATTACGCCGAGCAGCTAGAGCCCATGGTGGCGGATGTAAGTCACAACCTGTTTACTGCGGGCCGCAACGGCGATAAGCTCTTGTTCGAGGGTGCGCAAGGCGCTTTGCTGGACATCGATCATGGCACCTATCCCTATGTAACCAGCAGTAATTGTCTGTCGGGTGCGGCCAGCGCTGGTTGCGGTGTGGGGCCGGATCAGCTCAATTACGTGCTGGGTATCGCCAAATGCTACGTGACTCGTGTGGGCAGTGGGCCTTTCCCCACTGAGCTGGATAATGATATAGGCCTTCGTCTAGCCGAGGTGGGCAAGGAATTCGGTTCAGTAACTGGACGTCCCCGCCGATGTGGCTGGTTTGATGCCGCCGCGATGAAGCGTTCAGTCATGCTTAATGGTATTTCAGGGTTATGCATGACCAAACTGGATGTGCTCGATGGGCTGGATACCCTGCAAATAGGGGTGGGTTATCGCTATAAGGGCAAGTTTTTGGATGTTTTACCCTATGGGGCGCAGGCAGTGGCCGAGGCCGAGCCTGTTTTGGAGGAAATGCCCGGGTGGCTTGAGCCGACCGTCGGTGTGACAGAGTACGACAAACTACCCGTCAATGCTCGTCGTTATCTGGAGCGTATCGCTGAATTATGCGACGTACCCATTGATATGGTGTCCACCGGACCGGACAGAAATGAGACTATTGTGCTCAGGGATCCCTTTGGTTCGTAATAGCCCATGGGCAAAAGGGGTGCTAAATACGTTTAAAAAAGGTAATATGTTTTTCCTTTAGAACAAGGTTATGAGTAAAGGAACACAACATGAGTCTGCCGCCGAGTACAGATACAGACCTGTGGATTAGCTGGGACGAATATCATGATCTGATTGGACAGCTTGCCCTGCAAGTGCATCAATCAGGGTGGAAATTTGACAAGATTGTCTGCCTGGCACGAGGCGGGATGCGCGTGGGGGATGTCATTTCCCGCATTTACGATGTGCCTTTGGGCATCCTGGCGACCAGCAGCTACCGTGAAGCGGCGGGCACGGTACAGGGGCAGTTGGATATTGCCCAATACATTACCATTACTCGGGGCACTCTTGACGGTAATGTGCTCTTGGTAGATGACATGGTTGATACCGGCCTGACTTTTGGCCGGGTTCGGGATCATCTACGTGCGGAGTTTCCCGACATCGTCGAGTTGCGTACCGCTGTATTGTGGTGGAAAGGACACTCCAGCTTTGAGCCGGATTATTATATCTCCCATTTGCCTACCAACCCCTGGATACACCAGCCCTTTGAGGATTACGACAGTATCCGACCTCATCAGTTGGAAGCATGGTTGCGTAAAGGCAGGCGCGAGCAATAGTTTTGACTGACTTATTTTTTGCATGTTAATATGGTCTATTACTTGTTTTTGGGTTTAACTGATAAATTAGAGGTATTATGACAGTTGTTAAGGTAAGAGATAACGAGCCGTTTGAGGTTGCCATGCGGCGTTTTAAGCGTTCGGTCGAAAGAACAGGTCTACTAACCGAACTACGTTCACGCGAATACTATGAAAAGCCAACTGCTGAGCGCAAGCGCAAGCGCGCCGCAGCGATTAAGCGTCACTATAAGCGTTTACGCAGTCAACAGTTGCCTCCCCGCCTATATTGATACCAGAGTCTTTTGTACAGGAACTGCTCGCACGCGTTGATATTGGCGAAATAGTAGGTCGTCATGTGCAGTTGCGTAAACGGGGGGCCAATCTCATTGGCTTATGTCCATTTCATAGCGAAAACACCCCATCGTTTACGATAAGTCCAGCCAAACAGTTTTACCATTGCTTTGGCTGTGGACAAAGCGGCAATGCGATAAGCTTCTACATACAGTTTTTGGGATTAAGCTTTCCAGAGGCCGTCCGCACCTTGGCTCAGGAGGTCGGCCTGCAGGTACCGCAGTCCCCTAAAAGCCCACAACAAAGGCGCATAGAAAAAGAACAGCGGGAAATACGCTCATTCCATGAGCGTTTATTGCATCAGGCGCAGACTTTTTATCAGGATCAGCTCAGACAGGAGCTGCCAGCACTTAGATATTTGCGTGACCGGGGCATCAGCTCAGATACGATTCAGCGTTTTGAGCTGGGCTGGGCGCCCAATGAATGGCAAGCGCTTGCCCGCATCTTTGATTCCTATCAGGCACCCGAGTTGCTCGAGGTCGGTCTGGTTGCCGAGGGCCGTGAGGGCCGGCGCTATGACCGGTTGCGTGGTCGTATTGTCTTTCCCATTAAAAATCAACGTGGCCATACCATAGGTTTTGGCGGTCGGCTTATTGGCGAAGGACAGCCCAAGTATCTGAATTCACCTGAGACTCCTTTATTTTCCAAGGGAAGCGAGCTTTACGGCATCTGGGAGTCGCGGCAAAGCATACACCGGGCCGGTTATGCTCTGGTAGTTGAGGGCTACATGGATGTCATCGCCTTGGCAGAGCAAGGGCTGAGCAATGTTGTGGCAACATTGGGTACGGCGACGACCAGTCAGCATCTACAGCGTTTGACCCGTTTAACGAACAAAATCATTTTTTGTTTTGATGGGGATGATGCGGGTCGCCAGGCGGCATGGCGCGCTCTGGAAAATGCACTGCCGCATGTACGCGACGATTTGGCATTGCATTTCATGTTTTTACCGCAAGGGGAAGACCCTGACTCATTTGCCCGCACCCATGGACTAGACGCATTTAATGAGCAAGTTCAACAAGCCCCTGCCTTTTCAGAGTTTTTCCTGCAGGAGTGGGCACGTCGATTTGATTTAAAGCTGGTAGAGGGACGTGCCGCCTGTGTGCATGAGGCCTTGCCCTACTTGGCACAGCTGCCCGAGAGCAATTTCAGCAAGCAGCTTTGTCAGGCATTTGCGCAATCTGTACGTTTGACCTTTGATGAACTCACCGTGCAGCTGAGCCAGCAAAAAGAGCAGACCCAACAGGCAGCAGCACAGCAGGCAAGCAGGGCATCAGGGAGGGCACACAGCCGTGAGGGGGGGCAGCACAGATGGGCAGGAGCGCAGCAGGGCACTGAAAAGCACCATCACCGGCCTGCAGTGCATGCTTTTCAGTACAGCCGCCGCTATCCGACAAGACAAGTCGTGCCTCTGGCGAAACGATTACTGCAATTATTGGTCGCACACCCGCAATTGAGCACGCGCTTAAGTGCTGATCAACTTGAAATTATCGTACAAAGCCCCCATCTGTTATATGTACAGGAGTTGATTGCCTTGATAAATGATACGGGCTGTGCGCACGGTGGGGCGGTTTTGCAGGTCCTGGACCCACAAAGCGAGTTGGCTGTTCAACTCAAGGAAATTACCTCTGCAGTAGATGAGCAAGAAGCGCTCCCTGATCCTCATGCTGAATGGGATGATGCCCTGAAGCGAGTAGAGATTGATGTGATCAAGACGGAGCAACTAAAACTAATAGAAGATGGTCTGAAAAAAGATGCAGAAAGGCAAAGATATCAGTTCTTGACGCGTAGATTAGCGGAATTGACTACTGCAACATGAACTTAACTAAAGTAAACTTGAAACAGACGGTGGAGCAATGACCGGCAAGTACATGCGTGAGGATGCTAATCAATCAGCCCTCGACAGAGCATAGGGAAAACCCATTACATTCAGCGCATAATCCAGCACATGTATCTGCTGATGGTTATTGACTTCAATGCAAATATTTTAACTGTCCTGCAACATATCCCATAGATATGTCAAGCGTCAATGGAATCCAATATGACACAATCGACTGGTAAACCAACAACGACTGAGAATTCGACGACTATTGCTTATGCTGAGGCATCGGGCGATAAGAGTACGTCGGTTCAGGTCGAGGAAGCCAATCAGGGCACACAAGGAAGCAAAACAGCAGCCAAGAAAGCGGCCAAAAAAGCCACAGCGAAAAAGGCAGCTAAAAAAGCTACCGTTAAAAAAGCAGCCAAGAAAGCTACGGCTAAAAAAGCGGCCAAAAAGGCAACGGCCAAGAAAGCCGCCAAGAAGGCCGCCAAAAAAGCAGTGAAAAAGGCAGCAGCCAAAAAGGCAACTGCGAAAAAAACCACGGCTAAAAAGGCGGCTAAAAAAGCAGCCAAGAAGGCTGCTAAAAAGGCAGTCGCACGTAAACGCGCAAGCCAGGCTGTGGATATCGATGATGACTATATCGACGATGAGGATATGGAGGATATTCCTGAGCCTCAGCCAGCTGCGACCAAGCGGGGGGCAAAACGCGCCCGTACCGAGCGGGATGTTTTCGGTGGCCGGGGTCAGCTCACTCCAGAGGAGCAAGAAGCCCGCAGAAACAGATTAAAGGCTCTAATCAAACTGGGCAAGGAGCGGGGTTATCTTACCTATGGCGAGATTAACGACCATCTGCCCGATGATTTGGTGGACGCCGATGCGATAGAGCGAATCATCACCACCTTTGGTGATATGGGTATCTCTGTTTATGACCAGGCCCCTGATGCTGAAACCCTGCTGATGAGTGATGGCGTCACTGTCATTTCTGCAGATGATGATGTAGAAGAAGAGGCGGATGCAGCGCTGACTACGGTAGACTCGGATTTTGGCCGAACTACTGATCCGGTACGCATGTACATGCGTGAAATGGGTTCTGTCGAGCTCTTGACCCGTGAGGGCGAGATTGAGATTGCCAAGCGCATTGAGGATGGGCTCAAAGATATGGTCATGGCCATTGCAGCCTGCCCCACGACAGTCAATGAGGTACTCGCCTACATCAATGAGGTCCGTGAGGGTAATATGCCCATCGATGATGTTGTCGACGGACTGATAGATGACGACGGCGAGGAGTATGCTGGTGCAGGTGCCAAGAGCGAAGACGGTGAGGAAGGGCCAGCAGGGGGCATGAGTAGCTCCCAGCTTGAATACCTGCATGAAAAATCCCTCAAGAAGTTCGCACTCATCCAAGAGTGGTTTGACAAGATGCGCGTAGCCTTTGAGTCCGAAGGCTATGACAGTCCGGGTTATATAGAGGCACGTGAAAAAATTCTCGAAGAGTTCATGGGCATACGCTTTGCTGCCAAGATGGTGGAAAAGCTGACAGACACCATGCGTGAGCGCGTAGCAGAAATCCGTGGTCATGAGCGCCAGATTATGCAGATTTGCGTAAATCGGGTGGGTATGCCGCGTTCGCATTTCATCAAAAGCTTTCCTGACAATGAAACCAATTTGCAATGGGCAGAGGATGAGCTGGCTAAAAACCCTCCTTATGCGGAGGATTTGGAGCGCTACGTTCCTGCAATTCAAGAGTTGCAAAGCTATTTGCAGGAAATTCAGCGCAGTGTGGTGCTGCCTTTGAGTGATTTCAAGGAAGCCTACAAGCGTATGCTTTCGGGTGAGGCCAAAGCCAGACGTGCCAAGCGTGATATGACAGAGGCCAACCTGCGTTTGGTGATTTCCATTGCAAAAAAATATACCAACCGTGGGCTACAATTCTTGGATCTGATCCAGGAAGGCAACATTGGGCTGATGAAGGCAGTAGACAAGTTCGAATACCGTCGGGGCTATAAGTTCTCAACCTATGCCACCTGGTGGATTCGACAAGCCATTACACGCTCGATTGCGGATCAGGCACGGACGATCCGGATTCCTGTGCACATGATCGAAACGATTAATAAAATGAACAGAATCAATCGTCAGATTTTGCAAGAAACCGGTGAGGAGCCAGATCCCGCTACATTGGCTCAAAAGATGGATCTTCCTGAGGATCGGGTACGTAAAATTCTCAAAATTGCCAAAGAGCCTATTTCCATGGAAACCCCCATTGGCGATGACGACGATTCGCATTTGGGCGATTTCATCGAGGACTTCAACACGACCTCGCCTGTTGACTCGGCGTTGCACGGCTCAATGCAAGAGGTGGTAAAGGAGGTGCTGGATTCGCTTACACCGCGCGAAGCAAAAGTATTGCGGATGCGTTTTGGCATCGAAATGAGCACCGATCAAACGCTGGAGGAAGTAGGCAAGCAGTTTGATGTTACGCGTGAACGGATTCGACAAATTGAAGCCAAGGCGTTACGTAAATTGCGCCACCCCAGTCGGGCAGACAAGCTGAAATCCTTCCTCGAAGGAAAATAACCTAGCGCATAGCAACTAAAACCCAGGCTCTTGGTAGCCTGGGTTTTTTTATTATTTAATATAAATGCAGAGTGCGTTTTACGAATAATATTTTTTTGTATAGAATAAGAATATATAAAATTATAGATTGTATTGACAGCGAGGGTGTTATGAAAAATCAGATAAAAAGGGGCGCTATTTGCTATGGTATTGCGGCGGCCTTTGGCTATTGGGCTATGGCGGGTGTGGCATGGGCAGACCAACCAGATGCTGAGGCGATTGAGCGCGGCAAGGCCGCTACGGTTGCTTGTGTGGCTTGCCACCAGGCTGATGGCAGTGGCATGAATAACGAGGGTGCCGAGTCCTGGCCGCGACTCACTGGTTTGCATCCGGATTATATTGTTGCTCAGCTGCAGGATTACCGTGAGGGGCGTCGCTCCAACCCGTCGATGGAGCCCTTTGCCAAAATGCTGAGTGATAATCAGCTTGGTGATGTCGCCGCATACTATGCCAGTTTGGAGGTGGTAGAGAGCAAACCGGCACAGGGGGTCGACCCCGAGGTGTTGGAGCGTGGTCGGGAGCTTGCATTGAACGGCGACTGGGATCGTTATATAGTGGCCTGTGTAAGCTGCCATGGCCCCGGCAACCATGGGGTAGGGAGCATCTTTCCAAACATCTCCGGACAGCATCCGGCCTACATTGCCACTCAGCTCAAGGCCTGGAAAAATGGTGAGCGGGATAATGATTCTCTTGGCTTGATGAAGAGTATTGCAAAGCGGATGACTGATGATGATATTCATGCTGTTTCCGCATGGTTGGGTCAGCAGCCTGTGCTGTCCACAGAACAGTCAAATTAGTCAGGAGAACCGGCATGTTTGAGAAAGTGAAACAATTTAGCCTAAAGCAAGGCTTATTACTGGCTTTAGGGGCGTCGTTGGTGATGCCTGCAGTAGCAATTGATCGTTATACAGGTATCGTTGATGGGAATATCGACTCTGATTTGAAAGAATTCATAGAGCATGTAGCCCCCGGCGCACCCTTGCCACAGGAGGGCGAGTTTGTGCATATTCCGCCTGCAATTGACGCCCTGGAGAATGAGGATATACATCCCAAACTCAAGGAAGCAATCCGTCGCGGGCATGATTTATTTGTCAATACACAACAGTTGCGCGGCGAAAACGTGTTTAACAGCATGAATTGCGTTAGCTGCCACCTGGGCGATGGGCGGCTACCTTTTTCGGGTCCCGTATGGCCAGCAGCCGTGGTATTACCAGATTTCAGGCCGAAAAATGATCATGTAAACTCCCTTGAGGAGCGCATTGCCGGCTGCTTCAGCTATTCCATGAATGGACAGCCACCTGCCTATGGTAGCGATGATATGCTGGCTATGTCTGCGTATATACAGTGGCTGGCAAAGGGGGTGCCAATGTATGAGTCCAACACGATGTACGGTCGGGGCTTTCCACGCTTGGAGGAGCCCGAGCTCAAGCCGGATGCACTGCGTGGCAAGGAGGTCTACGCAGCAAAGTGTGCAGTGTGTCATGCTGAGGATGGAGCGGGTGTTGTAGTAGATGGCGAGGTGGTATTTCCGGCACTATGGGGGGATGACTCCTATAACTGGGGCGCAGGTATCGTACGTTTGTTTACCTTGGCATCTTTTATCAAATACAATATGCCATTGGGACAACCCAACACGATCAGCGTTCAGGACGCCTGGGATTTATCGCAATATATCAACAGTCAGGAACGTCCTCAGGACCCTCGCTATACAGGGGATGTAGTGGAGACTCGGGAAAAGTATCTGGATACTTTTCATAAGCACTCCCTGTATGGGCTGGAGATCGATGGAAAACTACTGGGTGATAATGACAATGTCGGGCACAAGGACTTCCTGAGACCCAAGCTACTGGATCATTCACGTGATTTTTCAACTCAGACAGATAAAAAATAACGTTCGCTGAGGTTGTAATTTGTTAAAGGCTACGCTAAAAAGCGTAGCCTTTTTCAATTTATCGGCATCGGTGTGGATAACGCTTAGGCGCAGTATGTAACCAGTTGGTTCCGTAATGTTACAAAGATGAAAAGCTTCAAATACAGTAGTCTCCTGGGGCTCGGGCTGTGTAACAGCCCTGTTCAGGAGTGTGGAGGAGGGGTGAACAATATATTATATAAAGGCCGTAATAATGCGAATACCCTTAAGCCTTGGCGTAATGGATGCTTACATGTGGAAACTTGCCAGTGCCCGGGGGTTTTAGCGATGATGGGTAGACTACTAATTTTTAGGAGGTGCACATGCCCTTTAGTATCAAACGTTTGTCTACCGCTGTTTTATTTGCTGTAACCTTGGGTACCGCTTCGGCGTTGTCATACGCACAACCCACACCTCCTGCTGCCCCTGCTGCCCCTGAAGTCGTCCAGCCTACTGACGAGGAGCTTGAGCGTTATATCGGCGCAGCACAAAAGGTTGCTGCAGTCGCACAGGAGTATCAGCCGCAATTGGAGCAAGCCTCTGATGACGCTGCGCGCCAACAAATCATGCAAGAAGCAGATGAGAAAATGGTCGCCGCTGTAGAAGAAGATGGATTGTCAGTCG
>Ga0209487_1002005_pt1 | contig 16810 bp, 12 predicted proteins | sample Poulit2012_FD_187524 | JGI IMG/M metagenome (GOLD analysis project Ga0209487, IMG submission 187524) | Agricultural soil microbial communities from Georgia to study Nitrogen management - Poultry litter 2012 (SPAdes) (version 2) | ecosystem: Environmental > Terrestrial > Soil > Agricultural land...
GTGCGGGTACCGCTCAGGCGCGCAGGTCTGCCAAGTCGTGCAGGAGCGCGGCGATCGCGTCCTCATCGGCCACCCGCACGTGCGCGGCCGACGGCGCGGTCCCCACCTTCACACCCAGGTCGCCCTCGGCCAGGGTGCTCAGGACGGTCTCGTCGGTCACGTCGTCACCGGCGAAGAACACCGCCACCGGCCGGCCCGTCAATTCGGTGCGCATCCGGTGGCGTAAGGTCGCCACCGCCGCGCCCTTGGTGGCTTGCACCACCGGGATCTCCACCACCTGATTACCCGGCTGGGCGTAGGTGCCCGGCCAGCTTCCCGGGCCGGCCAGCGCGAACGCCAGCGCTCGCTCCGCGGCCTGGGCATCGGCCACCGGGCGGGTGTGCAACGCAGCGGCAGCGGGCTTGTGTTCCACCCAGGCCCCGTCGAACTCTGGTTCGGCGGCGATCTTCTCCAGCGCGGCGCTCACGCGGTCCAGCAGGTCACGCTGCTCAGGCGTCAACTCGAACGGCAGCAACTCCACGGTGCCGGCCTCGGTGACTTCCGCCGTCTGCGCCCCGTGGCTGCCGACCAGCCAGGTGCCCGGCGGCGGACCGGCCAAGACCCCCAGATCCTGGGCCGGGCGGCCGGACACCAGCGCGAGTTGCACCCCTGGGGCGCTCGCCAAGCGTTTCAGCGCCCGGGCCGCTTCCGGGATCGGTCGCGACTGGGTGGGGTCCTCGATCAGGGGGGCGAGCACGCCGTCGAAGTCCAGGGCCACAAGAATGTGCTCGGCCCGGGTGAAATCGGTGAGTCGGCGGCGTAACTCATCGGCGGGAGTCGGCGGGTTGTCCCCGGCGTCGGGGGGCGTCATCGGTCTTCGGTGATCGACTGCAGCGTGTCCAGGAACCGGCGGGCCCAAGCGTTCACATCGTTCTCCATCACCCGCTTACGCAGGGCGCGCATCCGCCGTCGGCCCTCCCGCGAGGGCATCTCGATGGCGCGCATGATCGCAGACTTGGACCCCTCGATGTCATGGGGGTTGATCAGCAGGGCCTGGGTCAGTTCCCCCGCGGCGCCGGTGAACTCGCTCAGCACCAGCACCCCGCCCAGGTCGTAACGGGCGGCCACGTACTCCTTGGCCACCAGGTTCATCCCGTCCCGCAGGGAGGTCACCAGCATGACGTCGGCGGCAAGGTACAGCGCCGCCATCTCCTCCATGGGGTAGGAGTGGTGCAGGTAGTTGATCGCCGCCCCGCCCAGGATGCCGAACTCACCGTTGATGCGCCCGACGGTCTCCTCGATCTGGTGGCGCAGTTCCTGGTACTGCTCCACCCGCTCCCGGCTGGGGCTGGCCACCTGCACCAGCACCGTCTCCGGCGCGGTGACCCGGCCTTCCTTGAGCAGTTCCTCGAAGATCTTCAGCCGGTGCCGGATGCCCTTGGTGTAGTCCAGCCGGTCCACGCCGAGCAGCATCACCTCGGGGTCGCCCAACTCGGTGCGGATCTCCTTGGCGCGAGCCTGCACCGACTCGCTGCGGGCCAGGGCCTCGAACTGTTCGGAGTCGATGGAGATGGGGAAGGTGGCCGCGCGCACCTGGCGGGGTTCGCCGGTGTTTGCGCCGTACCCGGCTTCGGCGCGGGGGTCGACGACGATCACGTTCCCACGGGTGCTGTGCGGGCTGAACCGGCGCACCGCGCGCAGGAAGTTGGCCGCGTCCCCGTTGCGTTGGAAGCCCACCAAGTCCGCCCCGAGCAGACCGGCGATGATCTCTGCGCGCCAGGTCATCTGGGCGAACAATTCCACCGGGGGGAAGGGGATGTGGTTGAAGAACCCGATGCGCAGGTCCGGGCGCAGCTCGCGCAGCATCGCCGGCACGAGTTGGAGTTGGTAGTCCTGCACCCACACCACCGCGCCCTCGGCGGCCGCGCGGGCCGCCTCCTCGGCGAATCGCTGGTTCACCTCGCGGTAGGTGTTCCACCAGTGCCGGTGGTACTCCGGGGGCACGATGACGTCGTGATACAGCGGCCACAGGGTGGCGTTGGAGAAACCCTCGTAATAGTCGGCCAGTTCCTCCTCGCTGAGGCGGATCGGGTGCAACTGGATACCGTCGGCCTCGAACGGGCCGAGTTCCTGATCGGCGCTGCCGGGCCATCCCACCCAGGCCCCGCCGCTGGTGCGCATCAACGGCGCCAACGCGGTCACCAGTCCGCCGGGGGAGCGGGTCCACTCCACCTGTCCGTCCTCGTCGAGTGAGGCATCCACGGGCAACCGGTTGGCAACGACGACGAAGTCGTGACCTCCACCCTGGCGACCGGACTGTAACGAACTGCGGCCCATTGTTCTCCAGTGTTCGGACGGATTTGTTGACTTTTTCGTTACCTTATCCGGTGCCGTCCGGGCGTGCATGTGCCCGTCAGTTCGTGATTTGGCTTGCGGGCGCCGCTGCGGGCGGGGATCCGGAGCGGCTGCGGGTACGTTGACGGATATGGAAACGCGTCCGGATCACATGCCGGCCCGCCGGGAGGTGGGCGGGTACCGGCTGCTCGACGTGCTGGGGTCGGGCGGGATGGGCACGGTCTATGAGGCGCTGGACGGCGAGGGCCGCGCCGTGGCGTTGAAGCTGCTGCATCCGGGCATCAGCGCCGACCCCTCCGCCCGGGCCCGGTTACAGCGGGAGATCGCTGCGCTGCACCGGGTGCGCGGACCGCATGTGGCTCGGGTGCTGGACGCCGAATCGGACTCGGCCGAGGCCTTCATCGTCACCGAACTGGTGGACGGGCAGACGCTGGATGAGTCGGTGCGCGAGCACGGGCCGTTGGACGAGGTGGAACTGGCCGACCTTGCCGACGGGTTGGCCGATGCGTTGGAAGCGATCCACGGCGCCGGGGTGGTGCACCGGGACCTGAAGCCGGGCAACGTGATGCTCACCGACTCCGGGCCGGTGGTGATCGACTTCGGCATCTCCCAATTGGCCGACGACGCTCGCCTCACCCAAACGGGGCTGGTCACCGGCACCCCCGGTTACGTTGATCCGGCGGTGATGCGCGGCGCGGCGCCCGGCCCCACCGGGGACTGGTGGGGATGGGCCGCGGTGCTGCTGTACGCCGCCACCGGCCGCCCACCGTTCGGCAAGGGACCCCTGGCGGCGGTGCTGGGCCGAGTGGAAACCGGCCGCCCCGACCTGGAGGGAGTGCCCGAACCGTTGGCGCCGGTGCTGCGCGCCGCGCTGCACCCCGACCCCGACCAGCGCCTACACCCCCAGCAGGTGCGCCGGGGACTGGGTGAGTTCGCCCTCGGCCATGCCCCCACAGTGGTGCTGGGCCCCGATGCTCACGGCATGGATGCTGGCGCGGATGGTGACCCCACCGTGCGGGCGCCAGTGGCCTCCGGACCCACGATCCCGGCCCCGGCACACCCGCCGGTGCCCCCGCCCGCGGCCTATCCCCCGCCCCGCACCAGCGCCTGGGGTGGGGAGCCGGTGCCATACCCGGGCCAGGAACCGGTGCCTGCCGGGCAGACGCCGGACGGGTCGCAATGGCGGCAGGCTCCGGTCACCCCGTCCCCGGTGCCGCAGCAGCCGGCGCCGTTACCGCCCGCGGGGTACCCGCAGCAGATGGAGCAGGTGCCGGTATGGGCGCGGCCCCCGAGGCCGCGCCCTGCGGTCGTGGGCGCCTTGTTCCTGGCGGTGGTGGGGCTCGGCACGGTGTGGCCGATCTGGACGCTGCTGGTGCTCGTGATGGTGGTGGCCCTCACCGGTGCGGTCGGGATGGGGTCGGAGAACCTGCGCGAACGCCGGCTGCGGCTCGGTCCCCGCCGCTCGGACATGGCCAGGGTGATCGCGGGACTGCCCTGGTACTTGATCTCCGGAATCCTGCTGACGGTGCCCGGGGTGCTGGTGGGCGGGCTCGCAGCCGTGGTGATCTGGGCGCTGGGGGCTTCGCGATTCCCGCACACCGCGATCGTCGCGACGGCGATGGCGGTGTTGACCTTGTTGTTGTGGTGGACGCCCTCCAGCGGTAGCGCCAGGGCGGGCACGCGCAGGTTGCTGGGTACGCTCGCACCGAACGCCCGCTTGGCGCGGGTGTGGGCCGGGCTGGGGCTGCTGGTGGCGCTCGCGATGGCGGTGGCGGTGCTCGGCTTCGGGGCGACGGTGGTGTGGGACCCGGCGCCGCCGCCACCGGTGCCGCAGTTCTGAAAAGCAAATTCGGCCGTCGGCCATGATCGGCCAGTGGCCAGTACCACAACGCATGCGCCTGTGTGGAGCGCGCCATAAGACGTATCCTGACCTGAGGTCAATTACTTCCTGACCTGAGGTCAATTACTCTCCGTCGCCTGAGCGCGACGCCCGCCCCGCGAAAGGATCTCCTGCGTTGGCTCCGAAGACCGTCGACAAGAATGCTCGCCGGGAGGCAGCCCGCCGCCAGGCTGAGGCGCTGCGTAACCAGGCCAAGGCCCAGGAGCGTAAGCAGCGGATGATCATCGCCATCATCGCCGTGGTGGTGGTCGGACTGCTGGCGGTGGCCGGGTACATCATCTGGGACTCCTCCCAGCGCACCCTGCTGAGCGAGTTCGAGGGCGAGGTCCCCGCCGGCTCGAACGAACACGGCGGGATCGAGGTTGGCGCCGGTGGGGTGGGCAGCCCGAACGAGGACGCCAGCACCGTACAGGTGTACCTGGACTTCGCCTGCCCCTACTGCGCGCAGTTCGAGCAGGTCAACGGTGAAGATCTGCAGCAGATGGCCGCCGACGGTGAGGTCACCGTGGCTTACCACCCGGTGGCCTACCTGGGTGAGTACTCGTTGCGTTCGGCTGCCGCCATGGCCGCTGTGGCCGATCGGTCCCCGGAGCACATGGAGGACTTCGCCGAGCACGTGTTCATGAACCTGGACCCGAACGCCACCGATGAGCAACTGCAGGAGGCCGCGCGCGCCGTTGGCGTTCCCGAGGACGTAGCGGTCACCATCACCGACGGTGAGTTCACCGAGTGGGCCGAGACCGCCAGTGAACAAGCCCGCAGGGACGGCGCCCGCGGCACCCCGTCGATCGCCCTGGACGGCACCATGTTGGAGCCGGAGCAGGACGACGTGAACTGGCTCAACGCCGGAGAGTTGCCGGAGTACCTGCGCGCCCAGGGCTGATCCTCCGGGCCCAGGGCCAGCCGTCTGGTGATCCAAGGCAATCCACCCGGTGAGGATCTGGCAGACTCAGTAGTGATCCTGCGGTAGCCGGTGGCATCACACCGCGAGCCGCCGCAGGGCCCGCCACCTTAGCTCAGTTGGTAGAGCACCCGCCTTGTAAGCGGACGGTCGTCGGTTCGAGTCCGACAGGTGGCTCCAATTTTGAAGGGTCGGTGTACCCGAAAGTGTAGCCAGTGGAAGCGTGCGGAAGACCGCGGTCACGCCACGGGTAGTGCTGTCCCGGCCGACGTTGATGGGCACGGGCGTCTGGACCCACAGGGTGCTGTCTTGGCAGCGTTCGGCGGTGAGGACGCCGCATTGGCAGAGCCAGCCGGTGTGGTAGGGCTCGCCGGCGGAGCAGATGCATCCGAGTGGGCGCTACGCAACGGGAGACAGTTGAGAAAAGGAACGCCGGCGGAGAACACTTCGTGGAAGTTGCTAAGGAACGACGCTAAGCGCCTAGCCTGGACATGTAGATCTCGGCTTTGGGGGCGTGCAGAGATGCGAACGACGCGATGGGCAGTGCTATCGGCGGTAGTGACCGCCGCCGCCGTTGTGGGCGGCTGCAGTACTGGCGATGAGCCTGCGGTGGAACAGAACGAGCCTGCGCAGGAAGCGAGTCAGGATCCTTCCCCGGCTGCCCCGCCGTCGGATCGCGATGTGGATGGCTCCGCAGACCAGCCATCGGATGACTCCACCGACACCGCCACAACGACGGAGCAGCCGTCACCCGGATTCGAAGACGTTCCTGAGGGGTACTACGTCGTCGATAACGGACGCGCGATGGTGGCGGAGCGAGCCGGTGCCGGGTGCGAGGGAATGCCGGGTTTGGAACCGCGGCCAGACGATGATGAGCATCGCGTCCACGGGTACTGGTACTCGCAGTTGCGCGACGTCGGCCCGATTGCTCGTGCGACCGGCGAAGCGATTTACGACGACGACGGCCAGCCAGTCGCCTACGTCGCCGCACCCGGGGATACGATGCGCGCGATCGCTGCCCGGTTCTGCATCGACCATTACCCCTACTTGGAGTGGATCAACGCCATCCGCCGCGGGGACCGCACATCAATCATGGATACCGCGTCTATGACCCTCTACGCGGGGGACACGATCAATCTCAACCCGTACACGATTGCCACGGTCGGGGATGAGAATGGCGTCGTCCGGGACAACGCCATCGACTTCCACATCCCGCCACAGCACTGAGCGGCCGCCCGGAGGCGGTGGCACAGCAGGAGACTTCGGCAAGGGATTCTAGAGTGACCTTCGTGCCGCTCCCAGGGATTGCGACCTTCGTGCCGCTCCCAAGGGAACTGGCTGGCGGACCCTGCGACATTTCACCGGTCAACAGATCTTGGTGCACGGTTGTCCGCTCGGGTCGAAGAGGCAAGGTCTCCGTCCGTCCTCTACGCTCCCGGAAGCGGGATCGGTACACGCGCCCCCGGCCCGGGGCCGGCCCTGGTCGAGTGGTGACGGCGACCATCCAACACTGAGGGACCGCGGTGATCGCAGCGAACCCGCTGGTTAGTGAGTGACGACCTAGTGATGCAGGTGAGTACGGTGACGGACGGGCGGCTGGGAAAGGGTTTGCGCAGGCACGAACTCATCACCGATGCGCTTCAGATCGTCAAAACCACGCTGGCGGCCACAGCGGCTTGGCTTCTTGCAACCGAGGTCTTCCACACCGAGTTGCCGTTCCTGGCGCCGTGGACCGCGCTGCTCACCGTGCATGCCACCGTCTACCGCTCGATCAACCGGGGATTGCAGACCACGATCTCCTCGGCCATCGGCGTCGGGCTGTCCTTCCTCATCGGTGCCTACCTGGGCGTGAACGCATGGACCTTCGCCCTGGCGCTGCTGGTGGGCATGATCGCCTCGAGGCTCAAATGGATCCGCGACGAGGGTGTGGCGATCGCCACCACCGCCATCTTCATCCTCGGCAGCGGTTTCGGTGAACAGGCCCCACTGCTCATCGATCGGCTCATTGAGGTGGCGCTCGGCGTCGGCGTCGGGTTGGTGGTGAACCTGCTCCTGGTGCCGCCGCTGCGGGACCAGCAGGCTGCGCGGTACGTGGACAGCGTCAACAGCCGGATGGGGGAGGTGATGATCGACATCGCCGAGGATCTGAACACCTCCTGGAACACCGAGAGCGCCGATGCCTGGGTGGAGGAGACCGTCTCCATCGACCGGGAGGTGGACGCGGCTTGGGAGTCGGTGATGTTCGCCCGCGAGAGCCGCCGTGCCAACCCCCGCCTGCGCGGCTCGCTGCGACGACGAAACGGGTCACCCAAGCGCGATTCCCAGAGCACCGACTATGAGCAGATCCTCGAACGGCTCACCGAAGGGGTCTCCCACCTGCGCCACCTGGCCCGCACGCTGCGGGAATCCACGATTGCCGAAAGCCACTGGGGAGACGTCTTCCGCGAACGATGGACCGACTTGGTGCGCGCCACCGGTGAGGCGATCAAGGATCCCGACGCCGAGGTCGATCAGATCAATCGGGACCTCACGGCGCTTATCACCGACCTGTCCGAGCAGGGGAGTCTGCTGGATGCTGACTGGCCGATCTACGGCTCCCTGCTCACCAGCCTGCGGCACATGACCTTGCTCATCGACGACGTCGCATCTGCCCGCGAGGCACGCGACAGCGAGCAGCCCAATCCCTCATGAGCCGCTCCGCCCAGCGGTCCGTTGCCCCCGACTCGGTCTCCGTTGCCCCCAACTCGGTCTCCGCTGACCCCGACTCGGTCTCCGCTGACCCCGGCCAGGTCAACGCCCGATCGAGCAGGCATCCGGCCGGGCCGGTAGCGTGGGCACGCAGTCGTTGATCCCAGGAAGGAACGTACTGATGGCAAACCCGCTCCGGATCGGCATCGCAGGGTACGGCAACCTCGGTAAGGGTGCGGCTGCGGCGGTCGGGCAGAACCCGGACATGGTGCTGCACGGCATCTTCAGCCGGCGTGACCCAGCCACGCTGGACGTTCCCGCAGAAGGTGCCCCGGTGTACCGGCTGGATGAGGTGCTGGACCACAAGGACAGCATCGACGTGCTGATCCTGTGCGGCGGATCCAAGGACGACCTGCCCGAACAGGGCCCCGACCTCGCAGCGCACTTCACCACGGTGGACTCCTTCGACACCCACGCCCGCATCCCGGAGTACTTCGCCGCCGTCGACGCTCCCGCCCGCGCAGCCGGCACCACCCCGATCATCTCCGTGGGCTGGGACCCGGGCATGTTCTCCCTCAACCGGCTCTTCGGCGAGGCCCTGTTGCCGCAGGGGGAGACCTACTCATTCTGGGGCAAGGGGCTGAGCCAGGGGCATTCCGATGCGGTGCGCCGCGTGCCCGGTGTCGCAGCCGGCGTGCAGTACACGATCCCGGCCGACGACGCGATCGCAGCCGTGCGCAGCGGTGAGCGTCCGCAGTTGAGCACCCGGGAGAAACACCGGCGGGAGTGCTACGTGGTGCTCGCCGACGGCGCGGATGCGGCCGAGGTGGAACAGGCGATCGTCACGATGCCCCACTACTTCGCCGACTACGACACCACGGTGCACTTCATCACCGCCGAAGAACTGGAACGCGACCACGCCGCGATGCCTCACGGCGGGTTCGTGATCCGCAGCGGTACCACCGGGGGAGGCCACGGCCACGTAGTGGAATACCGCCTTGAGTTGCAGAGCAACCCCGAGTACACCGCCAGCGTGCTGGTGGCCTACGCGCGCGCCGCGGCCCGGTTGAACGCCCAAGGGATCGTCGGCGCGCACACGGTGCTGGACGTGCCCCCGGCGCTGTTATCACCCAAGCCGGTGGAGCAACTGCGCGCTGAACTACTTTGAGGCCCACCCGGGCTCCGGCCGCGCGATTGCCGGGGAGCCGATTGCTGGCGGCGTGATTGCCGGGGGCCGATTGCTGGCGGGGCGATTGCCGCTCGGGCGATTGCGAGCGGTCGGCGCCGTGGCTTCGCCGTAGGCTTGAACGCCAGTCTCCTACCAGGCGTTGACCGCGTCTGCCTCGACCGCCAGCAGCCCCTGTGCGCGGCGGCCAGCCCGGCATAGCCCAGGAAGTGAGGCAGGAACCGCGGGACCACGACACCGTCGTAGACCACCTTCAAACCCCCGCGCGCCAGCGCTCCGGCGGCCGCAGCCGCGGCGGCGGTAACCACCTCGCTCTGTTCGCGTGCGTGGGGTGACCAAGGGGCGCTCGCACCGTTGCGCAACATCGCGAAGAACACATCGCCCGGTACCAACGCCGCTGTGTTTCCCGAGGCCGCGATCCGTTCGGCCACCGTGGATTTGCCCGCTCCCGGCGGCCCGGTGATCACCAGGAGATCCATCGCAGCGAGTGTGGCCGGTGTCGGCCGCCGGGGCAAGATTCGGGTGCGCCTCGGTAGAAAGCGCGGCGAGGACGAGGGTGGACACGATGCCGGCCGGGACGGGACGGGGGCTCAGCCCGCGGACGGTTCACCGAGCGCCGCGGAGACGGCTGCGGTCGCGCGGACCAGCGCCTCCCCGCAGCGCCGCTGCCGCTCTTCATCGAGCCGGTAGGTGGGCACCAGTGTGCTCATCGCGGCGACCACGCGGCCGCCGGCCTCCACCGGCGCGCAGATCGCGGTGACGTCGTCCTCCACGCCTTGGGTCACCACCACATATCCCTGCTCCGGGGTCTGCCCACCCAGCACCGCCCCCACCGCAGAACCCGCCCGCGGCACCGTGCGGCCCACCCAGTTGCTGTGCCGCACCGAGAAGGTTCCCTCCACGATGCTGATATACAGCGCGGTGTCCCCGATTCCCGGCACCGCCAGGTACACCGACTCCCCGGTGGCCTCCACCACCGATTGCATCGGCTCGGCGCTGAGCGGTACGAGCATCTCGCGGCTGAATGACCTTGCGCCCAACTGGATCAGGCGCGGGCCCGGTTCGTAGGCGCTGTCCGGGCCGCGGGTGAGGAAGTCGGATGCCTCCAGGGTGCGCATCAGCCGCAGTGCGGTACTAGCCGGCAGGCCGGCATCCTGGGCGGCGTCGGTCAAGGTGGCCCGGCCACGGTCACACACCGCGGCCAGCAATGTCAGGGCACGCTGGACCGACCGGGTCGAAGGTTCGCTCACTGGTGTCTGCTCCTCGTCCCGTCGCTGTCCTGCCGCCGACTCACGCTGTCGCCTTGTCGCCCGTGCCGCCGGCCTGCCGCTCTCTTGCCCCCACGCCGTCCCCGATAACAGTGCGCACCGCTTCATCGATCAACCGGGCGGCTGTCTTGGCGGTGCGGCCATCCAGATCGAGGGAAGGGTTCAACTCCACCACATCCATGAGCGCCAACTTGCCCGTCGCGGCCGCTGCCCGCACGGCGGCCACCACCAGCGGGATCGGCACTCCGAGGGCCGCCGGAGCGGACACCCCCGGCGCCACAGCGGCCGGCAAGAGATCCAGGTCGATGGTCAGATAGAGCACGTCGAGATCGGCGGCGAAATCGGCCACGAACTGCTTGATCCCAGCGGCGCCGGCGTCGATACACTCCAGGTCGGTCCACCACCGAACCCCGAGCCGGCGGGCTTGGTCGAACAACGCCCCGGTGTTCGCTGGTTCAGCGATGCCCAGGACGGCGTAATTCAGTTCCCGCCCCGCGGCCGCCTCGGCCTCGGCCATTTGCAGGAACGGAGTGCCCGACGTCGGGCGGTCCTCGGTGCGCAAGTCGAAGTGGGCGTCCAGATTCAGCACGCCCCACCGCGGGCGCCTGCCGTCGTCGTCGGTCCGCATGCGCTCGGCCTCGAGCAACCCGTGGTAGGAGGACCACGCGGTTTCGTGCCCGCCGCCGAGCACGACTGTCAACTGCACACCGGGGGTGTCCAGGGCTTCGGTGATCACTCGGGCTGCCTCGGCTTGGCCGGCTTCCAGGTCCTGCCCGATCGTGACGGCGTCACCGTGGTCGCGGATCGTCATATCGCCGGTGGCCAACCGGCCGTGCGCCGCCATCGGCGCCAGGGCCCGGCGAAGCGCCTCCGGACCTTCGGCTGCACCGACACGCCCCTGATTGCGGCGCACGCCCTCATCGGTGCGGAAGCCCACCAGGCCGACGTGCGGTTGGTCATCCCCGGTGGCTGCGTCCTGATCGCCACCGCTGGCAAACGCGGGCGGCTCACCATCGTGGGTAGTCGTCGACGTGACGACCTTATGCCAGCGTGCGTGCTCGGGCCCGTCACCGTCGTCGCGCCCGGCCCACGGAGTCGGTGGTGTGTTCGGCATCTGGCTCTCCTCGGGTTGTGGTCGTGTGTCGTGAGTGGGTGGCTCGTGGCTCGTGGCTCGTGACTAGGTGGTTCGTGGCGATGATCTCATCAGTGCTCTGCCGTCAATCGGGCCGCGAAACGGGCTGCGGTGCGGACGACCGGGTCGCAGCACCGATGGCCCGGCCGGGCCGGACCGTCGATGCGGCTTGACTGTGATGGCCATCATAGTTTTTACTGTGCGGAAGTTGAAACCCGTACCGCGAAAACCGATGGAGATCCTCGGCTGCCCGACAGCCGCCAAGGTCCATCAGGTCCCGGCGCATGTGCTCAGGCGCGGCGCCGCGTTGATCGAATGAGAGGCAGAACCGTGGCTCAGTCCTTCACCCAGCACGATCCGTCCAGACGGATCCGGGCCGCCCGCGGCACCGAACTGTCCGCGAAGTCCTGGCAGACCGAGGCGCCGCTGCGAATGCTGATGAACAACCTGGACCCCGAGGTCGCCGAGCGTCCGGAGGATCTGGTGGTCTACGGCGGCACCGGCCGGGCCGCCCGCAGTTGGGAGGCCTATGACGCGACCGTGGCGACTCTGCGGGATCTGGAGGATGACGAGACGCTCCTGGTCCAGTCCGGTAAACCCGTGGGCGTTATTCGCACCAACCGGTGGGCCCCGCGGGTGCTGCTGGCCAACTCCAACCTGGTGGGGGACTGGGCCACCTGGGAGGAGTTCCGCCGGCTCGAGGCCGAGGGGCTCATGGTCTACGGGCAGATGACCGCCGGTTCGTGGATCTACATCGCCACGCAGGGGATTCTGCAGGGCACCTTCGAGACGTTCGCGGCGGTGGCGCGCAAGCGCTTCGGCGGGTCCCTGGCCGGCACGCTGACGCTGACCGGTGGTGCCGGAGGGATGGGTGGCGCCCAGCCGCTGGCGGTGACGCTGAACGGCGGCGCGGTGCTCATCGTGGACGTCTCCGAGGACCGGCTGCGGCGCAGGCAGGGCAAACGCTACTGCGATGAGATCGAGTCGGATCTGGATGTGGCGATCGAGAAGGTCATGGCGGCCAAACGCGACAAGCGTGCCCTCTCGGTGGGGTATGTCGGCAACGCCGCGGAGGTCTTTCCCGAACTGCTGCGCCGCCACCGGGCCGGACAGGTGGAGGTGGACATCGTCACCGACCAGACCTCCGCCCACGACCCGCTGTCCTACCTGCCGATGGAATACAGCGTGCAGGAATGGGAACGGGAGGCCAAAGCCGACCCCGAGGGATTCACCAAGAAGGCCCGGGAGTCCATGGCCCGGCACGTGCAGGCCATGGTGGAGTTCCAGGATGAGGGCGCCGAGGTGTTCGACTACGGCAACTCCATCCGGGATGAGGCCCGCAAGGGTGGGTACTCCCGGGCGTTCGAGTTCCCCGGGTTCGTGCCCGCCTACATCCGTCCGCTGTTCTGCGAGGGTCTGGGGCCCTTCCGGTGGGTAGCGCTGTCGGGGGATCCGGAGGACATCCGGGTGACAGATGCGGCGATCAAGGAACTGTTCCCCGACAACACCCATCTGCACACCTGGCTGGACGCTGCCGCTGAGCACGTGGAATTCGAGGGGCTGCCGGCCCGGATCTGCTGGCTCGGCTACGGCGAACGGCACCAGGCCGGGCTGCTGTTCAACCGGCTGGTGGCCGAGGGCAAGGTCTCTGCCCCGATCGTCATCGGCCGCGACCACCTGGACTCCGGTTCGGTTGCCTCCCCGTATCGGGAGACCGAGGGCATGCTCGACGGGTCGGATGCGGTCGCCGACTGGCCGTTGCTGAACGCGTTGACCGCGGCCAGTTCCGGGGCCACCTGGGTGTCCATCCACCACGGCGGCGGGGTGGGCATCGGCCGGTCCATCCACGCCGGCCAGGTCGGGGTGGCCGACGGTACCGAACTGGCCGCCGCCAAGTTGGAGGCGCTGCTCACCAACGACCCGGCGATGGGGATCTTCCGGCACGTCGACGCCGGTTATGACAAGGCCCGTGAGGTGGCCGCCGAACGTGGCGTGCGGGTGCCGATGATCGAGGAGACGAGCAAGTGAGCGACCACGAAACTCCCGCTCCCGCGGCCGGCCACCGCCCGGCCGGCCGGGACAGCGAGCGCCAGCAGGACCCGCGCGACGAAGGGCGCCTCCAGCGTGGCGTGACCCCGACCGGGCCGGCCATCGGCAGCCAGATCAAGCAGCAACGAGCCGCAGCCGCTGCTACCAAGGCCTCCGGAGAACCAGTGCGCCCGCGTGCGCCGTGGCGGTTCTTCTTGTACTCCGGCATCGGGGTCTTCATGTTCTTCGTCCCGATCCCGCTGCGGGGGGAGACCACGATCCCCCTGGACCATCTGGTCAACGCAGTCACCGATCTGCTCGGCGAAGTAGCCCAGTACGTGGTGTTGGCGATCATCCTGGGCGGAGCGATCTACCCGTTCGCCACCGGCCGCTGGTGGCAACGGCGCACGAGTACCGTCTTCGCGCTGTTGAACGTCGTGGGCCTGGTTGCGGCGCTGATGGTGGTGTTCGACTTCGGCCCGGCGTTCCTGCACGACCCGGACCTGGGACCGTTCCTTTACAACGCCTTGGTGATCTCGGTGGGCCTGATCGTGCCCATCGGTGCGATCTTCCTGGCCCTGCTCGTCGGCTTCGGCCTGATGGACTGGCTCGGGGTGCTGGTGCGTCCGCTGATGCGTCCGGTCTGGCACACCCCCGGCCGCTCGGCGGTGGACGCCGTCGCCTCCTTCGTCGGCAGTTACGCCGTCGGGCTGCTCATCACCAAACGACAGTACGAACGCGGCCGCTACACCGCGAAAGAAGCGGCAATCATCGCCACCGGCTTCTCCACCGTCTCGGCCACCTTCATGGTGATCGTGGCCCGCACGTTGGACCTGATGGACATGTGGCTGTGGTACTTCTTCTTGGCCCTCGTGGTCACATTCGCCGTCACCGCCATCACTGTGCGGATCCCGCCGCTGCGCACCATTCCGGACGAATGCGCCCCGGGTGTCACGCCCGACCCCGAACCGCCGGTCACCACCGGGCGGATGACGGCGGCCTGGCGGGCGGCCGGAGCGGTGCTGAACGAGGCCCAAAGCCTGCCCAGAACCGTTATCACGACGTTCCGCGAGGGCCTGGTGCTGGCCAGTCAGATCCTGCCCTCGATCATGTCGGTGGGATTGATCGCGTTGTCGCTCGCAGTGTTTACGCCGCTGTTCGAGTGGGTCGGCTACATCTTCCTGCCGTTCACCTGGGCGTTGCAGATCCCCGAACCGCAGTTGGCCGCCACCGCCTCTGCGCTCGGTGTGGCGGAGATGTTCCTACCGGCCACCCTGGTCGCGGGGGCGGAGTCGGAGGTGCTGCGCCTGGTGATCGCGATCGTGTCGGTCTCCCAGGTGATCTTCTTCTCCGCAGTGGTGCCGGCGATCCTGGCCACCGGCTTGCCGATCAAGGTGTGGCAGATGGTGGTGATCTGGGCGCAGCGGGTGATCCTGTCGCTGATCATCGCCACGCCACTGGCGTACCTGGTGGTGATGATCACGTGACGCTGCCTGGGAACCGGGGATGTTCCGTTCCGGGACGCGGGCCTGTCCGGCACCGGAACCCGCGCTCTGGCTGCCGACGAGGTCGCCCCGACACGAAACTGCGGACGCCCGAAGTGTCCGAGCCCGCACTGAGAGCGAGGATGTGAAGCCATGTCCACCACACTGATCACCAATATCGGGGAACTGACCACCATCGACCCCGACGGCCGGGTGCTACGCGAAGCGGCCGTCGTCGTCGAGCATGATCGGATCGCGTGGATCGGCCCGGCTGCCGAGGCACCCGCTGCCGATCAGCGGGTCGACGCCGGCGGGCGGGCCATGCTGCCCGGGTGGGTGGACTCCCACACCCACTTGGTATTCGCCGGGGACCGCAGCGCAGAGTTCGAAGCACGCATGGCCGGCCAGTCCTACGCCGCAGGCGGGATCAACGTCACCACCGAGGCCACCCGGGCGGCCGGCGACGGTGAACTCACCACGCTGGTCGCGGGTCGGGTGCGCGACGCGCTGCGCGGGGGCACCACCTACATGGAGACCAAGACCGGCTACGGCCTCGATGTGGACGAGGAGGCCCGGCACGCCCGGGTCGCCGCCGAGCAGGTGGACACCGTCACCTTCCTCGGGGCGCACCTGGTGCCACAGGGTGTCGACGCCGATACCTACGTGGACTTGGTGCGCGGCCCGATGCTGCAGGCCGCCCTGCCGTACGTGCAGTGGGCCGATGTGTTCTGTGAGACCGGGGCATTCGACGCCGACCAGTCCCGGGCGGTGCTGGCCGCCTGTGCCGAGGCCGGGCTGGGTCTGCGGGTGCACGGGAACCAACTGGGCCAAGGGCCCGGAGTGCAGGTCGCGGTGGAGGCGGGGGCCGCCAGCGTGGACCACGTGAACTACCTAACCAACGCCGATGTGGATCTGCTGGCGGGTACGTGGGAGAACTGGGACCACCAGGCCGTAAGCGGCACCGCGGGCACGGTGGCCACCTGCCTGCCGGCGTGTGACCTGTCCACCCGTCAGCCGTTGGCGCCCGGCACGGAACTGCTGGAGGCCGGGGTGGAGATCGCCCTGGCGTCCAACTGCAACCCCGGCACCAGTTACACCACGTCGATGAACTTCAACGTGACCACAGCGGTGCTGCAGATGCACCTGACGCTCGCGCAGGCGCTGCGTGCGGCGACGTTGGGCGGGGCGATCGCGCTGGGTGTGCAGGATGAAGTGGGCTCGATCGAGGTCGGCAAACGCGCGGATCTGCATTTGCTGGATGCACCCGCGGCGATCCATCTGGCCTACCGGCCGGGGATGCCCCTGACACACTCGGTGTGGCGGGCCGGACGGCAGGTCTGGTCCGCGCCACACTGACCCTCACCCCGCACCAGCACGGAAGGAGCCCGGTAAGGACGCCATGACCCCCGTCGCCCTCGATCCCGATCACCTCCAGTTGGCCGATGTGCTCGCCGTCGCCCGGCACCATGCGCCGGTGGAGATCCCAGACGCGACCCTGGAGCGGGTGCGGCAAGCCCGGCAGGCCGTCGAGAAACTCGCCGACCACGACCGACCGGTGTACGGCGTGTCCACCGGCTTCGGCGCCCTGGCTCAACGGCACATCCCCACCGCACTGCGCACCCAGTTGCAGAAGTCGCTGATCCGTTCGCACGCCGCCGGGGTTGGTGAACCGGTGGAACGGGAAGTGGTGCGGGCACTGATGCTGCTGCGGGCCCGCACCCTGGCCACCGGCCGTACGGGCGTGCGCCCGCAGGTGCTGACCACCTATGTGCAGATCCTGAACGCCGGGATCACCCCGGTGGTACATGAACACGGTTCCTTGGGGTGCTCCGGTGACCTGGCGCCGCTGGCCGCGTGCGCGCTGGTGTTGATGGGTGAAGGGGAGGTGC
>Ga0209487_1002007_pt1 | contig 16783 bp, 15 predicted proteins | sample Poulit2012_FD_187524 | JGI IMG/M metagenome (GOLD analysis project Ga0209487, IMG submission 187524) | Agricultural soil microbial communities from Georgia to study Nitrogen management - Poultry litter 2012 (SPAdes) (version 2) | ecosystem: Environmental > Terrestrial > Soil > Agricultural land...
GAATGACAAACGGAATCATCATCTTGGACTTTGGTTCAAAACTCAATCAGTTAATCGCGAGAAAAATCAGAAATTTCGGTGTATATTCAGAAATACTCCCTTACCACACTCCAATCGAAGAGGTTTTAAAAAAGCAACCGAAAGGAATCATTTTGTCAGGCCAAGGTTCATCAGTTTTATCGGAAGATGCAACTTTGATAGAGAAAAAATTGTTAGATATGGACATTCCGATTTTAGGGATTGGATATGGTATGCATTTGATTGCGCATCTGATGGGAGCAAAGCTTGAGAAAATTGAATCAGAGGATGTGAAAGTAGAAGATTTCAATGTGTCAGTTACTTCTGAATTGTTTGAAAATATTCCAGAAACTTCATCGGTTTGGATTTCAGATTTCGATAAAATAGTTTCTCTTCCAGAAGGATTTATTTCTGCCGGAGAAATTTCTACCCATACAGCAGCAATTATCAATGAAGCCAAAAGAATTTATGGAGTTCAATTTCATCCAGAAGTTCAAGGAAGTGATTTTGGAGGTCATATCATAGAAAATTTTATTTTTAGAATTTGCGAAGCAAATAAAAACTGGGATGTTGAAACTTTTATCCAAACTCAAACCCAAAGAATAAAAGAAATCGTTGGTGATGATAAGGTGATTTTGGGAATGTCAGGTGGAGTTGATTCATCTGTTGCTGCAGTTTTGATTCATCATGCGATAGGCGATAATCTGCATGGAATATTTGTAGATACTGGTTTGCTTAGAAAAGATGAGGGGAAAAAAGTCATGGAATTGTATGGTGAGCACTTTAAAATGAATTTAAAATTGATAGATGCAAAAGATCAATTTTTATCGAAACTAAAAGGTGTAACGGATCCTGAAGAAAAAAGAAAAATCATCGGCCATGAATTTGTGGAAGTTTTCAATTTGGAATCTAAGAAATTTCAAGATGCAAAGTTTTTGGCTCAAGGAACAATTTATCCAGATATCATAGAATCACAATCTGTTAAAAATTCAGCCGTAGCAGTAAAGTCGCATCACAATGTTGGAGGATTGCCGGAGGATATGAAATTAGAGCTTCTAGAGCCTTTAAAAGATTTATTCAAAGATGATGTTAGGAAAGTTGGAATAGCGTTGGGTTTACCAGAAGAAATGGTCAATCGCCATCCTTTCCCAGGTCCAGGATTAGGAATTAGAATTTTGGGTGAAATTACTGAGGAGAAAATTAGAATTCTTCAAGAAGCTGACAATATTTTTATTGAAGAATTATATAAAAACGATTTATATGATTCGGTAAGTCAAGCTTTCGTTGTGCTTTTACCTATAAAATCTGTAGGAATTACTAACGATAAAAGGACTTATGAATATACCGCAGTTTTGCGTTCTGCAGATTCTGTTGATTTTATGTCGGCAACTTGGTCAAAATTACCTTATGACTTTATTGATAAGGTTTCGAAGCGTATTATCAAGGAAGTCAATGGAATAAATCGATTGGTTTATGATGTAACCTCAAAGCCACCTGCAACAATTGAATGGGAATAATAAAAAACATTGAAAATAATTTGGAGGTATAAAAAAAACACCTATATTTGCAATCGAAATTTACAAAGAGACCCGTGGTGTAACGGTAGCACACCAGGTTTTGGTCCTGTTTGTCGGGGTTCGAATCCCTGCGGGTCTACAAATTGAATTTTCAATAAAAGGTGTAAGCGTCTAAAATGAGTGTCTGTCCTCGTTTTGACGCTTTTTTGTTTAATTCTAATACCTTTAAATATGCACCTTTTTAGTCCGAAATATTCATATTTGGAAACAAAGCTGGAGACAAGCAGAAAATTTGTTTCTAAAATGAAATATAGAATTGCTCCAAGATCTGATGTAAATAAAAACGGTAAATCATTACTCTATTTAGTTCTTACAAATGGAAATGAAAAAAAAGCCATTAATCTGAACCTTTATGTGAAAAAAGAGGAATGGTCTTTTAAGGATCAAAGACTGAAACCGAAAAAACTTACTAAAAAAGCTGAAGCTATAAACATTCACGTTGGACAGCTTGAAGCGAAAATTGAGAGTATCAAGCTGGATTATTTTATAAGAAATCAAGTTTTGACGATTGACAAATTCATCGATGAATTGAATTCTGGATTTTCTCGTGTTGATTTTCTTCAGTTTGCTGAATCTGTATGCCGTCAGGAGGATGGTGTACTGGCAAAACGCAGCAATATGAAAAGAAGATCGGTAATTGAAAAAATTAGGATGTATAAGAAGGTGGTTCTATTCTCTGATATCGATAAGGCATTCATCCAGGGTTATATCAGATTTTGGAAGAAGCAACATATTATAGATGGTAAAAAAGTCGGTGGAAATAAAATGACCACAATCAATTCTGATCTTAAAGTAATAAAGAAATGGCTGAGAATTGCGAAAAAGAATGCAATTCGACTCAATATAGATATAGATGATATTGTAGTTGGTTCTACATCCGGATCTCGAGAATATTTAACCGATAAAGAATTGATCCTTCTTACTGAATTTTATTTCTCAAAGTTTATGAGTGATCGATATAAATTGACGGTTGGTATTTTCCTTTTTGGATGTTTTACTTCACTTCGAATTTCTGATATGAAGCAATTGAAAAGAGAAGACTTCGAAGCAAATGTAAATGGTCGGCCTACTAAAAAGTTCACCGTTACAAAAACAAAGAAAACGCACATCATCAAGTTCAATGAAAGTGCATTGAAAATAGTAAAAGAAAATCCTGATTTATTTAAAGTTTGGAAATCCGAACAGAAAATGAATCAGGAGATTAAAGAAGTTATGAAGATATTAAAGATAAAGAAAAACATTTCATTGCATTGTGCAAGACATACATTTGCTACGAATTATCTTCGATTAGGTGGAAAAGTGGAAGTTTTGCAAAAGATACTTGGACACAGCTCTATTAACGAAACGATGATATATGTACGAATTTATGAATCTGAAAAAGAAAACAGTATTGATCTACTGGACAACTTATTCAACTAAACTTTGGATGAATAAGCCTGAATTTCGATTTCTTCAACATCTTTCGTTCTTCGTCGGTTGAGCGTATGCACGAACATAAGATTGTTAAACGCAAACAGCTTTGATTTGCGTTTGATTGGGATTAGAAGATTTGGTTTCGATTTAATCGTCCATGAAAACAAAACAGCATGTATCATATAATGTAACCAAAATTTCCACTCTTTTTGATATAAATTCAAAGTGTCGAGCTCCGGAGTTGCATTCGTCCAGTTGTCGTTTTCTTTTAATCCCCGATAGTCAACCAGCATCATTTTATCATCACCTTCTGTGATTTGAACGGCCGTTCTTATTCCATCTTTATCAATGATCGGTAATGGAATTCCATTGATCGTGATTTCTTGAGTATCTTCCTTTTTGGTGAAATCATCGATGATGAAGCCGTTTTTGTCAGCGTAAATTTTAGGGAAATGATAATCTTCGTATTCACCCTCGTATTGCAGTATGAATGATTTATCAGGTTCAAACCGTCTTCTTTTTTCTAAAACTTCAAAATCTTTAAGGTTTATTTCTTTAGATTCTTCAATTTCTTTTGAAATTAAATTCATCCAAAGCTCGTTTCCATTTCTGATGTCCAAATCATAATTTTTCAAACGTTTTGGAAACTTAAAAAAATCACCAACGGTCATATCTGGAAGCTTCGAAGCCAACTGGACATTTGAAAAGTCAGCAACGAACGGCACCATTTCACCATTTTCATCAGTTAAATATAAAGTAGTAATAGTCACATCCATTGGATTGTCTCCACTGCCTATACTTATCGACACACCTTCAAATGTCAAATCGTTTTCGAGTTGATCAGTAGTCACCCAAAAGTTGATCATCGTTGATTGTCCAGGCGTATATGAATAAATTACTTCATCGTTTAATTTGATAGTTGCCCATAAAACATTACCATGAACATAACCATGAAAATGAAAATAACCTCTATGATTCAACTGCGATTCATCCAACCAAGTTTCTTTATAAACCCCTAGACCAATAGATTCAACATCCGTTAGACTTTCTAAGCCAATAATCCAATTTGCTGGTGCAGGAATCCCCTCAAATTCTGCAAGCTTCTTACCGGAAAAGATGATTTTATGTTTCAAGTCTTCGTCGTTTAGAATATCGCCTTTCAGAACGAATCCTGCATCTTCGACTACTTTTTTTAATACATATAAATAATATGGTAACGGATAAACTATGTTTCGATTGATAGTATTGTGGCCGTCCGGTATATTATGCACGAATACACCGCTTACTCTTTTATTGATCGTTCCACCCCAACCGTTGAACATCGGATCGTCATTGTAGTAATCCGAATGAATGGCTGGGAAATTATAATTGACTTCTGGATAAGTTTTGGTTACAATTGTATTCGCATGAGTTCTCATATTTCCACCCTCTGGAAGCACTACGTCCATTTCTATTTCTGAAATCAATTTGTTCCAATTTGGTAACGCTTCAATTCCATATCTGATTGTAAGAAGCAAGCCATTTCCTGCTTCTTCAATTTCCAAAATTGCATCTTCAATAGCTCCATCTTTTTCCAATTTGCCATGCAAAATAGTATCAGTTGTAGCTAAATTATCATGTTTGAATTTCTGAAAATAATCAACCTGATCATAAGGCATTTCGAATGGAAATGATGATATCAAAAAGAATTCATCTTTGAACCAGGTATTTTCTTCCACCCAATTTAACTCAAGATGTGAAACGTCCAATTCAAATTCTTGGTGTATAAATCTCGTCCTCATGTATTTTATTTATTTCAAATTCGATTGAATATTCTATTCTATTATTTTCTGTATCAAAATTAATGATATCTGCAGTAACTGGGATCATCTCAATATCTCTGATTGATTCGGAAGAATACGGAACTGTGAGCATGAGATTACTTCGTCTTGACATTAAAAATGCTCGTTTTGACTGAATGATTTCATTCACGATGAAGGATTCATCTGACATGATAAATCCTGTGTTTATTCTAATTGTTTGACGTGTCCTGGTATTAATTTTATGAGTTACCAAAACTTCATTTCTGATTAAATTGGTCAATTCATGACTATATTCTGGACTGGCTTGAACTGCACCTCTGAATTCAAATAGTTCGAATGTTTTATAACTCGTTTCGTAAGCAACTAACAGCGAATGTTTTTCTTGCATTCCAACTAAAAACGTTTTCTTCACTGATATGCCAGGATATTGGAAAGTTATCACATCACCAATTTTCACATTGCCTAAATCGACGGTTGCGGTTACAAAATAACCTTCTCGCAATCCGAGAGCTTGACCATCTGGAACTATTTCTTTTCTAAATACGCCGTTTACTTCCATTCTTACATTCTTTATGTCATCAAATGGTGGCTTGTAAATATTTAAAGAAACCATAGCCGATGGGCTGATCATCCTTTCAATGGATGGTCTATGTTCTGCCCAAAATGGAACATCGATTCTTCTTATGTTGAGAGGATTTCGGCCAATTAAATATTTTTGCAACGGAATAAGATCTTGATTTAGGATAGTAAAATCACTGTAGCGGATTTCAACTGCTGTCATTCTGAGCTCTAATGGTGTGTAATTTCCTTTTAACTTATTGGTAAATTGGAATAAATCTTTAGAAAAAAAGTAATCTTCCATTTCCTTTCCTAAATTAATACTGGCTTTATAGTCAACAAATGACAAGTCAAATTGCAAATCAAATTCACGATGCAACGAAGCTTTATCGTCGAACACTCTTACATTTATATATAGCTTTAAAAAGCTTTTTTCGGTGGTAGTTTGATAAAAAACAAGCTCATCGTTGTCTCGAGTGAAATGCAGTTCTTTGTCATAATCTTCATCGAATCCAGCATTTATCACATAGTTTACCGGTACTAAAATCGGATCATCTCCTGGAATAGTTACGGTAATGTTTCCACTATAATTTTTGTCTGGTGTCGTTGCTTGATCAGCAGCTTTAATTTTGATAACATGACCACCTCCTAAAGGTTCATGACTGACTAAACTCAAAAACGATGGCAAAGCTGCAGAAACTCCTATATTAGTTGAAGCAACATACAATGTCTGCTCATCTGCTTCTTTCACATTTCGAATGGCTTCGAAATGCATTGAAGTAGGGAACACATACTCATTTTCATCAGCTGTAACCGCTAACACAATGATAGTTTCAGCTTCAAATTCACCATTCTCACTGAAAGCTCTCAATTTCAAATGATAAAGTCCATCATCATAATTATTGACAATATTTGTCAACTTTATAATAACATTGGTATTACCAGTACCTTCAATTTCAGGAATATTCTGATCATTGATAGTAAACAACATCGATGGATCATTGTGTAGATACCATTTTCCCGAATAATTTATATTGATCATATGGTTCAAGAACGGAACGCCGCCTTTCTGATGCCTATAAAAGTAAATTGATGGTGTAATAGTCAAACTCATTATCGCTTGTTTTTATTTCTATGTGAATTGTAATCGTCAATATCTTCTTTCAGCCTTTTTGCTGTCTCCATGGTTCGTGATAGTTTTGCTTCGATTGGATTATCTCTCAAATCTTTCAAAACTTCAACTAATTCATTGATAGCTGGAGTGAGCATCATGATAGCCATATCACTGTCATCTGGAGTAGATGGAGCAGGATCAGGGCGAGTTTCTCCACCGTCAAAATAACCTTCATTTGGTCTTGATATTGAAGTTGGATTCATTCCACGCCTACGAGCTTCAATGAACTCTTCCATTTGGGCAATGATTGGATCTCTACGCAAATATTCAGGAATTACATACTCGTTGGCATGCACCGGACCGTCTGCTAACTCTCGACCATATTCATCTCTGATTCCACTTCCACGAGTTTCACCACCTCCAAAATATCCTTGTGGTTTTCGAGGTTTTTGGCCAAGTATCAAACCTGCTTGAATGGCTCCAATTCCTGCAACGATTCCTGCGAGTACTGGATTTGGTGGTGTCATGGCTAATGCACTTGTAATACCGACGGCTGTATTTATTGCCGCTTGTGCAAGACCCATTTGCCATTCCTGCATCGCTGACTCGTATTCCATTTCAGCTCGTTTCTTATCCAATTCAGCATCAAGTTTTGCTACTTTTGCGTTGTAAACCTCTTGCGAAATATAGCCTTCTTCAAGTTGACTTGCTAATGCTTCCTTTTTTCGATTGGTATTCTGAGTGAAAGCATCCATCTCCATCTGCATGTTTCGCTGTTGTGCTTGATAGAACATATTCCAAGCTGACATTAACGCTTGAACGCTCATTTGTGCCAACTTTATTTTTCCAGACATAGTGTCAAGATTCTCAAAAGTTGACTGCCATTCGTCAGCGGTGAAACCGAAAATATCTATAAAAGAACCTAATCTTTTATTTTCTGCTGCAGGATCTTCATTGTCTCCAGTTGGTTCGTTGAGCTGTGAGAGTTTGTTCTTCAATTCATCGATGAATAAAAGAACTTGTTCACGCTGTTCCTCGCTGAATAATGCTCCGAATGGAGTTTCAGCTAACATATCATTCGAAGCAATCAGATCGTTCAAAGTTTGGATTTGCTTCTGTAATTCTTCTGATTGAAGTTCGTAAGTTTCTTTGCTTTGTGCAAGAACGATTTCAGATTTAGCTTTCTCGAAATCTTTTAATTTTGAAAGTTCTTCATCCGAATAGTTGTACTGATCTCTCAGTAAACTTTTCGCAGCTTCTAAATCTTTTATGCCCTTCAACTCGTTATTGTGTCGAGTTTCAAGGTTCATCAAATCACGCTCAAATTGTTTTTCTCTGTCCTCGATCTCTTTTTTCTGATCTTCGAACATTTTAGTTTGAGTATCAAGCCAAATCTTTCTTCTTTTCAGATTAGTTGTTTCCTCTGATAAAAGAATGATTTCATTCTTTTCGTCTATGATTTTAATTTGTTCAGACGCTAATCTTCTGTATTCGTTAGCTTCCTGATGGTGGCCGTGTGAAGCTTCTTCTCTTGCTTTATCTTCTAACTCATTTATCAGTTGATTTCTTGCCTCAATTTCGATTCGAAGATCATTAATTCTATCAGCGTTTTGTGCTTCCAATTTGGCAACCTCTTTCTCATAGCCTTCATCCATTTGCTCAATACGTTCATCTCTTGCTTGCCTTTGCATTTTGAGAAGCTCAGCGTTTTTCTCTTTTTCAGTTGCAAGTATATCATTCCAGATTTGTTCCAGGTGCTTTTTGATTTTCTCTTTTTCTTTATCATCAACTCCTATATTAAAATCGAATTCTTCACCCATTCCATCACTACCTGAATCAACGCCTAACAATAACGCACGTCTTTCTTTCAGAGATTTCAATAAAGATTCATTGTTTTTCACAATGTTTTTAGCGACTTCTGTGTCAATTTTCGAATAAACTTCAATTCTTTTTTCTACAAGACCTATTTCTTCATCAATGTTTTGAATTTGTTCTTTTTTAAATTGTCCGATTTGCTTTTCTACATCAAGGTTTGACTTTAGAGTGTTTTGTAATGCTCTTTGTCTTTTTTCTAATTCTTCAATAGATTTAGTTAGTCTTATATATTCACGATTCTCTTCATAAATCATATCAAAACCTCCATCACGTGTTTTTCTTGGTGTAGGAGTATCAGAATATCTTTCAACATTTTGCAATTTAGCACGTTCATTCGCTAATTTATTTTCTACTTGATAAAGTTCAATTTGTGTTTTAACAACATCAGCTGCTGCTTCTTCAGATACTTGCAAAAGAGCCTTTACTCTTGCTACTTCTTGAAGTCGTGCAATATATCTATCATAAACAGCGGTCAAACCTTTGATGTTGAATTCTTCATCTTTTAAAAATCCATTGAATTCCGGAGCTATCTTAATTAATTCCTGATACGCTCTTTTTCTACTTTCCAGACTTATATTTTCATCTTTTATAACATTGATCAAACTTTTGATTTGATTCACTGTTCCGGATATACTTTTCGCTGCACTCTGATTGGCTTGTTCTAAATGTTGAGCAAAATTCTTTTGTGCATTTGCAGCATCATCAGCTCCTTTCTTAAACATTTGATAAGCAGCGTATGCTGCAGTCAATAAACTAATAACTACACCCAATGGATTCATTCGAAGTGTCATATTGAACAAACGAAGTGAAGCAGTTGCTCGATTTACATTTCTACGAAATAATTGGATAACTGCGTTGAAAATTAGCACTATTCCAGTCCATATTTTTTGAGCTGCAGCTGCGCCACGTGTCGCAAGTGTATTCAAAGCAACTGATGCTGTATGTTTTCCGGTCAATATAGTTGCTAATTGAGTAGCTGCATGATAACTCACAAACGAAGCAATCAAAACTCCAAAAATTCTAATAGAAAAAGTAAGCGTTTTTTGAAGTCTATTCATTTCGTGATCTGCTTTATCGGTTGCTCCGATTAGCATCGCAAACCATTCTACAAGTGATTCAACAAAATCAACCACACGATCAGCCGTAACGAACTCAACAAATGTTTTATTGATTTTCTCAACAGTTGCTGCAAGGTTTTCGTTCTTTACGTTAAATTCATTTGCCATCGACGTTCCTTCTTCCATTGCTCTCGTTGAAATTTCCAAACTTTGTCTAAATCTATCATTTGCTGATGATCCAGCACCGATGATTTTATTAACTCCATCTGCAGAAACGCCTAAACTATCTAAAACTTTTGCAGTTTTAACTCCGGATTTATCTACTTGCTGCATAGATTTTGTGAACTGAAGGAAGAATTCAACCGGGCTTTCATCGATAAGAGCTTCAACTGTTTCTTTAGTTACGCCCATAATTTCAGCAAAAGCACCTGCATTTTTTGCAGCTGTTTGTATCAAAATAGAGTAAGATCTACCAGCTACTTGTGCTTCAATACCACTTTCTTCGAACGCCGCACCCAATGCCAAAGCTTCAGCAACCGACGGCTTCAATGCATCCGGTAACGAACCAACACGAGTAGCAAATTCTGCAAGGTTTTTCTCTGTAGCAACTCCAGAAGCTCCCAACTCGTTGATAGCCGAACCGATTGCATTATAAGCTTCTGCAACTCCCATTTGTCTTGTTTCCTGGAACAATCCTCTCAGTTTACCTAAAACGTTTGCAACCTCTGAAGCATCGGCAAACGTATCACCTAAAGCAACGTTTGCTTTGTCCAAAGCTTCTGTGAATGCGAATATTTCTTCTTTTGCCAACCCAATTCGTCCACCTTCAGTTGCAATCGCTAATAAGTCTTCACGAGATGAACGTGTGTCGATTTTATCAAGTTCTTTGGTCAATTCACGAACTTCAGCTCGTGTCATTCCAGTTGTTTTCATAACATCAGCTTGAAGGTCGGCCAGTTCAGCTGCTAAATCTTTTATACGTCTGAATTCTTGCGTTATTCTATTCACACCCAAACCAACACCAAAGGCAGCAACCAAGGCTCCAGCGTTTTTAGTCAGTCTTTCCATCAATGATGGCAGGCCGTTCATTTCAGCTCGAATCTCGTTGTAGTATTTCTTAACCTTTTGAAGTTCAGCATTCTTTTTTACGTATTCATCTGTACCTCGTTCAAGCCTACTTACTTCTCTACGAAGTCTATTCATTTCGTTTCTTACGTTATTGAAAGAGTGCTTTACCTCTTTGTCATTAACGAAAATTCTTATCGATCTATTGATACTTTTATTGGACATTTCCTCTCAATTCAAATAATTTACCTGCAGCGTACAACATTTCATCACCTCTTATGCTTGAGATTTCGTCTGCGAATCCTTCTGAAATGTGATCAGGGATTTCTAAAGAAGGAATTTTGGAAGCTAATTTGAATGGATGCTCCTTTCGAGTGAAAGTGTTTCCAGATTTGGAGCGGAAAGTATGTGCCTTTCTCATTTTATCAACTCCGAAATGCTGAATGAATGGAACATGTGTAGTTCTAACTACTACAGATCTAACGTGTAAATCTCTAAATGATACTCTGTATCGTACTCTAAATGTTTCTCCAGTACGTTTCTGAAGAACAGAAATTTGTTGTTTGAAATTGTCTCTTAGTAGAATGGCATATTTTCTACCAACCGCCCTTTCTTCACTTATAAAATCTCGACCTCGCATAATTGTGATATTTAAACAGCAATTTATAAGGCAAACGGCTTTTTTACAAGGACACAAAAAAAGGCCGCCAATTTGAGCGACCCGAGGTTCATTAATTAAGTGAAATTTTAGATTTTCTTGAAGTACCAGAAGAATTTAACATCATCAAATTCTTTCGTTTCAGAAGTCTGTTCATTTATTACTTCTACTTTTCGCTCGTATTGAGGAATATATCCAAGCTCTTCGAGCGCTTGGAGTACATCATACTCATCAAATGCAGTTGAAGGAATGATCGTGCACAAATCAACATATATGCCGTAAGTGCTTATTCTAACATCATACCCATCTGGGCTTCCTGGTTTATATATCTGACTAATCAGATTCTTTATTCGATCTCCTGTATTTATCATAATTGTTTGGAAAATTAGTAAATTCTTTGTTTTCGATTCCATGTTTAGATTCGTGTTCTAATTTATGGAAAAAACCAATCAATAAGTCTCTGATTTTATTTCCTTTAGAATCAACAGCTGGTAAATGAGCTGCTAAAAAGATTTTGATATCCTTGAATTCAATTCCACTAAAGGTCAGTGTATTTACTATTTCATCAGTTTCTTTTCTCAATAAATCATCGAATGACTCCATTATGAGAACTTCAACTATTTCTTCAGGAGATAATTTCAACAGATCATCATAGTATCTTCTATTTCTGTATTCAGATGCTTTCATAATTAACCGGTTTTCTGTTATACCTTTCAGCTTCTAATTCCATAGCTTGTCTGATTTTTTTACCAGTTTTTTCTATGATAACTGTATTGTCTGGCAGTGAATCAAATTTAGAATAATAAACCATGATATCATGAATCTTATCACAAAATGCATGATGATTTATTAAATGTTTGAGTCCCATAAGTTCAATCGCTATATATTCAGGCGATTGTACATTTTCACACATACTGAATGAAATAACTTTATCAAGATACTTAAATACAGCACCTAAGCCAAATAAGTAATCAATTGCATCCCTATGAAGTGTTTTAGGAATGGCTAAATATCCATCTTGGATTGTCTGGGTTGTGGTTTCTAAATTTTTCATGACTCTGAATTTATTAGTTCTTTAATGTCCTCTAACCATCGTTCAATGGCTTCTTGTAAACTGATTGTTTCCATAGTGTTTGGATTAAAGGTTTTCTTTGTTAAATAAGTTCAACTGATTTCTGATGGCTCTTGTTTTTTCGTTTTTGGCAGAATTGAACTCCCTTTCTGCTTCGAAGTAAGAAGCGACCATTTCTGGTGTGGGTGAGAGCAACATTTTTTCTTTGAGTGCTTCCATTTTTACGCGTGCTGCTTCTTGGCGTGTGTGTGCTTGCCAGTGTTCTTTGTAATGACCAAACATGATTTCATCTAAAGTGGAGAAAACCCAAACACGAAAATTAACATCTAACCAGGCTGCAAAATCTAAAGCCAATCGACGGTCAAAATAAATTCCCATGTGACCACGATTTTCAACAATTTTAAAATCTGAACGACCCCCATTTGGGGTTTGTTCAACTTCTGAACGACCACCATTTGGTGTTCGTTCAAGTGCAGAAATAAATTCTTTTGTTGACTGAGTTTTTAGATACACATCTGTTCTTTTCCCAAAAACTTTTGCCATTTCGGTTGCGTTGACCATTACGTTTTCCTGATCTGGGTTTACCAAAAAATGAATTTCGGTGTCTTCGTAAATAAATTGGATTGATTTCATAATATTATGTTTTATAAATTATAATCATAGCGCAAATATTATACTTAAAAATAATATAAACAAATATTTTATTACTTTTTGGTATAATTATTTTCAATCAATACTATTTTTAAACTATATTTGTACTATAACAAACAAGATATGCTACGGATCAAAGAGATTTTAAAGGAAAAAAACATCACTCAAATAGAACTTGCGGAGAAAATAGGAATCACTCAAGTTGGATTAAGTAGAATGATCAATGGCAATCCAACCGCTGACTCACTTGCTAAAATCGCTGAAGCTTTGGATGTAGATATCCGTGAATTATTTGAGCCGACCAAGGATGATGACAATATACCTATATATATAAAGGATGGAGAAAGCCTGAAAGAGATAGGGCAAATAAAAAAAGGAAGCGTGTGAGGCTTCCTTTTTTTGTAGTCTTTTATTTAAATTACTTTGCTTTTAGTCTTTCGTAAAACTCAAGCGTTTCTTTGATTCCTTGCTTTTGATTTTCTGTAATCTTACTGCTTGCGGTTGATTTGCCTGAGAATTGGAATTCAACTTGTTCTTTAGAATTAGCAATTTTCTGTAAAATGTTTAAGAGATTTTCGTCAACCGGCGTGTCAAAATATTCTGTGACATTTGCGGATGTAGATACATCAGTACCTGATGCCAATGGTTCATATGATAGTTTTTCACCATCAATCAAAAAAGTGATTTTGTCAGCAAACACCCAATAACTGCCAATGTAATTATTTTTAAATCTTAAATACATATCTCCAGTATCTTTCACTCCTATATATAATCTGGTTTTGTTAGTTGCCAAAGAGCGTTTTGTGATAAATGTAATTCCTTTGAATTTGTCTCGTTTAAAATACCATCCTCTTTTATCGGACTTTGTCAAGCTGTTCAAATCAATGGATTTTGTGTCTGTGAATTTTAAATTGCTTAATTCGTTAACATGCTTAGATATCATGTCTTTTAAATCTAAATCAGAGGTGCTACTCTGAATGGAATCAAGTGTTTTGGTAAGCAAATCCCGTTGTGCAGAATTTGAGACGCTCATTTTTGAAATTTCACTAAACATAAATCTGTTTCTTGTATCTACTTCTTGAGCAAAGATGATACTCGAAAAAAAGGTGAATAATAATAAAAATATTTTTCTCATGGTTAAAAATTTTAGTTTCCTCAAATATAGTAAAAAAAGGGAGTGTGTGAGCTCCCTTTTTTGTTTGTCTTAAGATACATTTGGTTATTTTCGAAAAACAATTCAATATATTTTTTTTCATTTCTTCGCATTTCATAACTGTACACGAATGTACAATTAATTTGAAAAAAAAAGCCCCGAAGGGCTTAGCAAGCAATATAAACAAAACGATTAGCAATAATCTTTATCGGTCCAGAAGTCTTTTTCGACTATCAACGGTGTTGGTAATATTAAGTCTAAAGTAAATTCTATTCCAAACAGCGTATGTGGTGTCTTGTACGTTACTTCTGTATAGTTAACGCTCTTTTTATCGAATGCATTTCTTAACCATTCTACATCGGACATTGGATGGCTGTCTTGCTGCATTCGTGCAATTACTTGCAATCCTAAATATTCCGCTTGATCTATCATTTCAATGTGCTTCTCAAAATCATTCGTATTATTAGATCGATACAAAATCGAAAACGAAATTGTACGTGGTCCAATCGTGCGTTGCTTGTTTCCGTCCAGTTTGCCAACGTAACTAAAAAACACCAAAATAGGATCATCTTTTAGAGTTGTTCTCGATAAAGTGTTGAGTAATTCTCGTTCGGAAATACTTACATAAGTTTTTATATGCTCTGTAGAATTTACTAAATGTTTGAAGTAGTTATCTACTAATTTAAAATATCTGTCTTTCATCGTCGATTTCTTTTAAGTTCTAAATCACGTTCACGTGCTTGTTTTATAGTTTCCTGTGCTGTGGTAAAGAATGCATAAGCATTCGTTTTCATAGTGCTTTCTCGTGGTCCAAACGGCTGATTGTCGCCCATGAACATGGCATTGATCATTGGGATTAAAGAGCTGTATCTTGGTTTGTCTGCTACCTTGGTGTCTTTTTTCGGATTCTTTGGTTTTGGAAAGATTAAAGGAAATCTGGAAAACATATAATTTACCGATCCTTTATAAGCCAACCCAACCGAAAGCTTTATGTCTTCGTCAATTTTTGGAAGCAAAGCACCACGGCTTACAACTATTTCCTGATCAAATTCTTCTCTTTTAAATGCTCCGGTGTGTGTTTTGAATTTAGGTCGATACAATGTAGTTACTAACCTATCAAGTGCTTTATCGTCTTTGCTCGTTGCCCAGTCGAAATAGAATTTATAAGTGAAATTTAATTCCTCGATACTTATATCAGACAAACGATCAGTTGGCCCATAATACGTTTTACCTTTAATTTTTACTTCCTTCGGGAATTTGAACAATTCAAGTTCTTCATAAATAAAGCTGGAGTAGGAGTAGAGTTCACTTACAGGTACTTGACTGATCAATATATAAAATTTAAAAAGTTCTTTCATTCTCTTCCATGATAAGACTTTTTTTGTCGGACAAAATAGATAGAACAAAATAGCAAAATGCACTCCTTTCGTTCCTTCTTCAGATTTCAATAGAAGATCAGAAATTCGAGCACGTTGATATTCGTTGAGTTCGTTCCAGCTTTCTGCTATTTTAAATTTTAGTTTCATTTAAATATTTTCTTTAATATAAATTTAGGTGTGATTCCAAAAATCCAAAGGACCAGGACAACTAAAAAAAGAAACTTATAAATATTACCCCAAAGCTTCTGCCAGAAGTTCAATGTTATTTTTTCGGTGTGTATTTGTTTTTCGACTTCTACTTCTTTTATTACTTCAACATATTGCACATCCTTTTCTTTTTCTTCTTTTTTCTCATGTATTGAATCTTTCACCTCTCGAGATTTAGCGAGGAAAAATTCAATGTCGTAGCCATGGAATTTGCTATTGTATTTCCATTTGTAATAGTTATCACCGGATTTAAACGTTCCAAATCCTCCTACTTCTGTTGAATCTTTCGGACATGGAAGAAAAGTATTGGCGTCAATTTCTTGGCTTTCTTTTACTTCTCGCTGGATAAAAACTGTATCGGTTACTGTCTTTTCGTAGGCGATGGAATCTGTTATGTATTCCTTTTCTTTTACAGTGACATATTCTGTCACTTTGCAAGATGCCAGGAAGATTAAGGTTGATATTAATAAGAAAGCTCTCATTTGTTTCGGTCGTATTTAATTGCTATTCTTTCAATTAGATCTAATATTTCCTCTTCTTTTTCTAAGAAGACTTTCAAATCCGTCTGGATGAATCCGAACTCTATTAAAACCGCCGATCCTTTCATATTCAAAATTCCAAGACGTGAATGCTGCGATTGTGATTCGACTTTCACTCCTCGATTTCTGATATTCATTATATTAGAAAGTCCGTCAACAATTTCCTTTGCTGCAGCTTTCGAATCACGTCCTGCATGTCTGCTTATAAAAGCTTCTGTTCCTGACGCTTTACCTGTAGCCGACGAATTCATGTGAAAAGAGAGAGTGATATCTCCCGTTTCTAAGAGTGGACGAATCCTGTTTTGAAACTGTCTATTCGTTTCGTGGTCTTTATCTTCAATAAAGGTATGTCCACGTTTCGCTAATCGTGCTGCTAACTTTCTTCTGAAGTTACGCATCAGCTCAAATTCAGTATTTCCATTATGGACAGCTCCGGGATCTTTCAAGTGATGCCCAGCGTCCAGAATTATTTTTTCTGGTGCAAATACTTTAATCATCTTTATCTTTATTTTTATTTTTTCCTTTCAAATCATTCGGGTTAAGCGTTTCGTTCCAAAGCTTCAATCGTTCCATCCAAGCCTTTGGTGGGAACTTCTCGCCCGAAACGATATAGATGTTCTCAAATGCACTTATAGCTGGGTACA
>Ga0209487_1002008_pt1 | contig 16781 bp, 10 predicted proteins | sample Poulit2012_FD_187524 | JGI IMG/M metagenome (GOLD analysis project Ga0209487, IMG submission 187524) | Agricultural soil microbial communities from Georgia to study Nitrogen management - Poultry litter 2012 (SPAdes) (version 2) | ecosystem: Environmental > Terrestrial > Soil > Agricultural land...
AGCAGCGTGATGAACGGCTCTGGAGGAAATTACAGAACAAGTGGGACTTGACCCAAGCGCCACAACTAGCGTTGACTTCAGAGCGGCGTTAGACTACCGCAGATGTCTCGCCGACCTCCGATCCCCTCTGTCTTAGTTGTTATCCCAGCTCGGGGCGGCTCAAAGGGCATACCGCGCAAGAATCTCCGTAGCCTTGGTGGTAAGCCTCTGATTGCCTACTCGATATCCACCGCCAAACAATCAGCGTACGTGTCCGACGTAGTGGTATCCAGTGATGATGATGAAATCCTGACTGTTGCCAGCAAGTATGGTGCTGCCACCCATTTGCGGAGCCCTGACATTGCTGATGACCTGACGACATTGGATCCAGTCATTTACTCAGCTTACGAATGGGCCCGAACCGCGTTCGGTAAGGATTACAGCCTGATAATAACCATGCAGCCCACCTCCCCCCTGCTCAGCGTAGAGTCATTGGACGCCGCAATCCAAAAGCTGCTTGAAAATGAACAGGTGGACACGGTTATTTCCGCACGTGACGACACACACCTGGCCTGGCGGAAGCAAGATGGTAAATTTGTCCCAGACTACGCGAAGCGGGTGAACCGTCAGGAGCTGCCGGCAAGGTACCGAGAGACCGGCGGACTCGTGGCGACACGCAGTAGCGTAATCACGCCGGAATCACGCATTGGCCCTAAAGTTGACCTGCTTGTGCTCAATCAGCGCGAAGCGATCGACATTGACACGTATGAAGACTGGTCGCTCTGTGAATACCACCTGCGACGGAAACGCCTGCTGTTTGTGGTATCCGGTTACAGGGAGATCGGCTTGGGGCACGTCTACAACACGCTGCTCATTGCGAATGACATCCTCAAACATGAAGTGCTGTTCTTGGTCGACGATCGTAGCCAAATGGCTTACGACCGAATCGCCGACAGAAACTATCCCGTGTACATGCAGCAATCGCCCAACATTGTGGATGACATCCGGCGACTTGATCCTGATCTGGTCATTAACGATCGACTCTCAACCACGGAAGAGTACATGCAGGCCTTGAAGAATCTGGCCGTACCCACGATCAACTTCGAGGATGAAGGGCCCGGGGCCCGGCTGGCGGATGTAGTCATCAACGCCATCTACCCAGAACCGAGCATCAACACAGGCCGCTACTACGGCCACCGCTACTTCTGCCTGAGAGACGAATTTCTCCTCACAAAACCGAAAACCTTCCGCCCCACCGTCGAACGGGTCCTGATAACTTTCGGAGGCGTTGACCCGAACAACTACACCCACAAGGTGTTATCAGCCATCTCAGACTATTGCCAAGAAGCAGACATCGAGATAGATGTCGTCGCCGGCTTCGGCTACAATAACTACGACTCGATCTCTGGTTTCCCTGGCAACATCCATCGTGATGTTGGCCGAATCTCAGACTTCATGGCAGCAGCAGACCTGGTTTTCACGTCCGCCGGCCGCACCGTGTTCGAAATCGCTGCGGTACAAACACCTGCAGTAGTACTCGCCCAGAACGAGCGTGAACTCACCCACACCTTCGCATCTGCCGAGAACGGCTTCCTCAATCTCGGCCTGGGCCACAAAGTCAGTAACGCCGACCTGCTGCAACACTTCAGGCAACTCGTTGAATCAGCAGCAGTGCGGCGTCACATGTCGGAACTCATGAGTCGAATCAACCTCAGTGAAGGTCGTCGCAATGTTCTGAAACTGATTGATCAAGTATTGGAGCAAGACTGATGTCTGAATCAGCAATCAAACAACTGTTCGAGACCTGGGCCGCTCAGCCGGACAAGGACAACCGGGCTGCTACCCGTCCCTACATAATTGCTGAAGCAGGCGTCAACCACGAAGGAGATATGGAAACGGCCATCCGCCTGATAGAACTTGCGGCACAGGGTGGAGCTGACGCGATCAAATTCCAGACATACAAGGCGAGCACGCTCGCAGCCAGAAACTCGCCTGCTTACTGGGATCTCAACCAGGAGCCGACCAAGACCCAGTTCGAGCTGTTCCAGAAACATGATTCATTCGGACAGCGCGAGTACGAGAAACTCAAACTTCATTGCGATGCGGTCGGTATCGAATTTATCAGCACCCCATTCGACGCCGAGTCAGCAGAGTTCCTTAACCAACTCATGCCCGTATTCAAGATCTCATCTTCCGACATCACCAACAAACCATTTATCGAGCAGGTCGCCAGCTACGGAAAACCGATCATCCTCTCAACCGGTGCCAGCGACAAGGCAGAAATCACTCGCGCCAAAAACTGGATTGAGGACAAAGGCGCTCCCGTAGCTCTGCTGCACTGTGTTCTGAATTACCCAACCGCAGACGAGAAGGCGCATCTGGGGAGAATCAACGGGCTTCAACGCGCCTTTCCCGACACGATAATCGGTTACTCAGATCACACCTTCCCGTCAGATATGGAAACCTGCCTGGTGGCGACAGCGATGGGGGCCCGCATAATAGAGAAGCACTTCTCGCAGGACAAAACACTGCCAGGCAACGACCACTACCACGCTATGGACGCGGACGACCTGAGACTTTTCAACCAGCGGCTGGACCGTCTCGTTTCCTTGGCAGGCAGTTCCGAACTGACTCTGCTGCCAGAAGAAGACGAAGCCCGGTTGAACGCACGGCGCAGCCTCGTGACTGCCCGCGCACTTACAGCCGGAGAACAGATATCAGCAGCTGACCTCATACCCAAGAGACCTGCTCATGGAATCAGTCCCGCGCACATCGACGATGTGATCGGCCGCACCGTAGTAAAAAACATACCTGAAGACGAACTTCTCCAATGGGACATGCTCGAGTGAACGACACGTATGTTCTGTTGACGGGTGCCCGAAACAATGCTGGCGACTTCCTCATTGGGCACCGCGCACGTTCTCTGCTGCAAAAGTATCGTCCCGATCGGAAGATACAGGATTTCGAGGCATGGAAGCCCCTGACTGATGAGCAAGTGGACCTGATTAATCGTTCAAGAGCTCTGCTGCTCACCGGAGGGCCGGCACTGCAAAAAGGTTTCTGGCCTAAGGTCTATCCATTGGTCAACAACTTGGACCAGATTAAGGTGCCCATTATCACTTTCGGCCTGGGCTGGAAATCCGTTGCTGCTGACGCACGGGCGGTCAACACTTACTCGTTCTCACCGAAATCACTGGAACTCCTCAATCGCATAGCTAGCAACGGGTACAGCTCCAGCGTCCGCGACTACCATACCTGGGAAGTGCTGAAGCGGCTTGGCCTGGACAACTTTCAGATGACAGGCTGCCCTGCACTGTACGAACCCGAGAACTTTGATACCCCGGTACGCGTACCTTCCGAACCGACCAACGTAGTCTTCTCGATGGGGGTGGAAGCCGCACGCAGCGCAAGAATCCTTGAACAGTCACGCGAACTCATCAAGGAATTGGCCCTGAAGTTCGGCACCGAACGCTTCAAAGTTGCGTTTCACCACTCCCTGGACGACCGATACGTTAAAGCTTACGGCAAGACATCACCAGTCAGCGACATGCAACTCGCCATGGCTGCGTGGCTTGACACTCAAGGTATCAATTACGTGGACATATCCGGCGAACTCAATAAGATGCTGGACCTTTACGGCAGAGCTGACCTTCACATCGGTTATCGAATCCACGCGCATATACTGATGCTCAGCCTCTCGAAACCGAGCATCGTCATAAGTGAGGACGGTCGCGGGATCGCACTCAGGAACGTCACCGGCGGACTGAACTTCGATGCATTCACGGAAGTGGATACTGGTCTCCTCGCAAAAGCTGCACGGCGACTGGGATCAGCACGGGATCGGTACGGGACAGACCCTGGGCTGCCACAGAAAATAATTGACTACCTGACCGCAGAACTAAGCCAACCGGCACAAATGCTGGTGCCACGCTCAGCTATCAACAATCACTTCTCAAGAATGCACGCTTTCCTGAAGGGTCTGCCCTGAGCACCAGGTCTAAATATGTTTAGACGGTTGCTCTCAAGCGATCTGCTGCAGGGATTCGCAATCTATTTCGGTACCAGTGTTCTCAATAGGGCACTGCCCTTTCTGCTCCTCCCCCTGCTGACCGCATACCTTGGCACGGAGCAGTACGGAGTCCTATCTCTCTATCAAGCGATTCTTGCCATTGCTCTGCCAATTATCGGCATGAACATGAGCGTCAATGTTACACGGATCTTCTTCAAAGAGCCCCGGGAAGTAATCGCTCAGACGGTCAGCGCAGTTCTCGCAGTGCTTTCATGCAGCGTTGCAGCACTCACCCTGATTGCCGTTCTGGTTGCAACCTTCCGTGGCGGAATTATGGGAATTCCCCCCTTCTGGCTGATCGCAATCCCCCTGATCGTAGGAGCTACATCCGTCAATGATTTGGGACTGACCATCCTCAGGAATCAGCAACGGGCATTCAACTACGGAGTACTGGAAATCTCCAAAACCGCATTGGAACTTGGTATCACGCTGTACCTGGTCATTCAGCTGCAGCAGGGCTGGGAAGGGCGAGTCGCTGGCATCGCAATCAGCTCCATCGTGTTGGGTAGCATATCTGCACACCGTCTCTGGAAGTCAAAACTCATTTCCCGAGTTCTGACCCGTGACCGCGTCAACTCGGTCCTCAGATTGTCACTGCCATTTATCCCGCATGCACTGGGTACTGCTCTGATATCAATGAGCGACCGGTTCTTCATCGGCCAGTTGCTGGACACAAGCGCCGTTGGCATATATGCAGCTGGCGCACAGCTCGGCATGATAATGAGCGTGATAGTTACGTCTTTCAACCGCAGCTGGTCACCCTGGTTCTTCAAGACACTGGCAATAAACACTGACCAGGCCCGCAAACGCATTGTCCAAGTTACCTATATGGGCTTTGGCACCTATCTTCTCATCGCAGTAATTTTAAGCGCCTTCGCAAGCTGGCTGTTCCTGAAGATGACAGCGGAGGAATTCCACTCCGGAATAACGGTCATTCCGTGGATAACTTTTGGCTACGCCATGCAGGGGATGTATACACTGGTGTTTGGTTACGCAGTCCACGCTGCACGCACCCACCAACTTGCACTCATTACTGCCACCGTTACGGTCATCACCTTGGCGCTGAACTACTGGTTGATCTCCACGAACGGAATTGTTGGTGCTGCGCAGACCACCTTCGCAGCCTACGCCCTGATGTTCGCTGGTACCTGGTGGCTGGCGAACAGCATTTACAAGATGCCTTGGTTCACTTTCCGATGATGGCCTCAACCAGTTTGTAGGTGAGAAACAGCGCCAGCCAGCAACCGGTTACTGTCCGTGGCTATACTTCCTCCACCGTTAGAATCCAAGTCGGCGGCCAGGGCACTTCAAACGGCTGACCTGCTGCTGAATCAAGGAGTTCAAATACGGAGAAGCCGTTTGCCGTATTTGTCCTGGCCTCTGAATATGGGTCAGTGCCCGCTACAATTTCCGACAACAGCTGAGCCGCCAGATGACTTGACTGGCCCTCATAAACGGTACCTAGGCTTGCGCAGAACCAAGTCGCCTTCTGTCTGGCCACTTTTGTGTCGTGGTTTCCGGAGTGAGCAAACTCTTCAATAGCCTCGCTCAATTCGCGATGGTCATTTACGAACCGACTTATCCCCGCTGCTGCAAAGCCGTAATAATCCTCGAACTGGCGGCCAAAAGCGAACCCAAAGGCTCTGACGTTCAGCAAGACTGCCTCAAGCACGATACTGCTGTCGCCAGCAACTATCGCATCAACCTGTGAGAGGAAGTCGAAGGACGTCTCGCGATTGGCGTCTGACAGGGACACCGGACGGGCACCCAGCAGGTCGGCCCATGGGCGGTCATCTCTTGGGTGAGGCCTCAACACAATACTGAACTCGGGCCTGTCCTTGTTGATCTGGTCGATCAGTTCTATTACTTCCGCAGCTTTGTCAAGCATATTCGTGCAAATGCCCAATTTCCAAGGGGCATTCGAGTTAGGAGGCCTGGCGTGCCTGATGAACCTGTCAGCACGTGGAATCCCGACCAGAAATGACGCACATGAACTGGGGCCCGCCTTCTTATACTTTTCAAGCATGTCGCGACCTTCCAATAGCGCATAGTCAAAGGAGAGGGGCGGGAAAGCAGCGGTGACTGACGCATGTGGAATGTATACCGTCGTGATACCCTCATGCTCGGCCGCCAGGCGCACAACACGATTGCGCATATTGTGATCGTTGGCCAGCACCAGGACCTTCGGCCGTAACCTCCGGAGGTGGAGTCTGGCGGTCACGTAGTAGCCGTGAGTAAGCAATATCTCGTTCCCGATATGACGGTAGGCCTTCCTAAGATAACCCTGCGCCGTCCTGAAGTTGCGTAAGAACACGGGCAGGTAGCGCAGGCTTTCAACGTAGGCCCGGAATGTCGGAAATGCGCCCTGTCCCAAGCCCGAAACGGACAACTCACCTGCATCCGGCAGCAGCTCCGCAACCGGACTTACGGCGACCTGCTGATTCCGGCTTTCAATGAAGAAGAGGACCGAAACCGGTTTCGGCAACCGTTTATCACGCCTGAGCTCCCGAACGAAGCTCTTGAGCATTTGTGCAGCGTACAACAGCGCACAACGTAAGACCCCCCGAACCTGAAAGTTGCTATCCCGATTGAGAAAACCAAGGCGTTCGGAAGTGTAGAGGTAGTTCAGATCATTTACATCGAGTTCTCGGGCTTCAGCTCGTAATCTGGCTTTGTCCGGCCAATCGTTCCGCGACACAGAACGAAGACTAGCATGAGCAACTTCAGGCCTAAGGGGTCTTCAATTCCGACGTGGTGAACTTCGCGCATCGGCTATCATGAAACGCAGTGAGTCAGGCGACCTACGAGCGCAGAGCCAACGGGCGAAGAGTGCACAGAAGTGGCTACGCTGCTTTACCCATAAACTTCAACGGGTCAACGGTAACAATGGGGGCTTTGATCATCATAGCTCTCAGCCCATTGATGCAGCACCTCGTGCCTGCTGCGGACGGGGATACCTTTGACGTTTCCAGTCTCGTCATCCTGCTTGTCGCAGTGATATCGGCCTTTCTCTCCTCGCAGCTTCGAACTGGCTCTTTAACGATATCCGTTGCCATGCTGCTGGCTATAGGCGTCAGCCTGACTGGTTCTCTGCACGCATTCGGCTCTGACTCACCCGTGGCAGCGCTGAGTGAATCAGCCAAAGTGTTTGCAGGTCTCAGTTTATTTTTGCTGTTACCCATAGCCTCTCGAATCACTCTTAAAGATCAGACTATAAAGTTATTTTACTGGTTGCTCGTCTTTTCCGCTGCGACGCACGTGACCGTCGCCCTCCTTCAAGTATTCGGTTACGTCGACTTCACATACTTTCAACGAGCCGGAGGTATCACGGCGGGACGCCCTTCCGGCGGCTATTTTCACCCTGTATCGCTGGCATTCTTCCTTTTGTTTGTCGCACTCTTCACGAACTTGCTTGCGGACCGCAACTTAATTGGAAGATTCCAGCGAGTCGCCTTAGTAGTGCTCTCGATCGCCGGCGTACTGCTGACGACCCATCGTGCCTCACTGGCAGTACTGCTGCTGGGCTTGACGCTTTATTTGTTACTCGTCCTGTTCAAACGTTCGCGCATTCGGATGACATACGTTCTGCTTGTACTGACGCTGTTTCTCGCCGCAGGCACAGTCTTCTACCTGGTTCCGGCTGGAAATGCGCCCCCATTGCTAACCGGATTGACGGGCTTTATAAGTGAAACCACCTTCGACCCATTGAATGAAGGGCAGTTCTTGCGTGGCCGAGGCATGCGCTGGGCCCGGACGATTGAGTTCATGCGTGAGGCACCCTTACTGGTCAAGCTTTTTGGTGTAGGCCATCAACCCATGGACCCCCACAGTGACTACTTGAGGCTCCTTTTGGTCAACGGCTGGATTGGCTTGGTAGCTATTGCTTTTTCAATCAAGCTGGTAGCGTTTTGGCTTTGGCAGCGCTTAACGGACTCAGGCAGGCTACATCTCATGGTACTGATTTCAGTGACCGCCATCCTCTCCATTACCGTTAAACCCAGCACATACACTTACTACATGTGGCTGGCGGCTGCATTCTGCATACTTCTTCTCCAGTTGTACCCCCGGACAGCCCCTGCACGTCGCGACCAGACTGAATCTATGACAGTGGTGACTGAACCACGAACTATGTCTTCCGCGTTGAAGTGAAACCCACTGTCAAGCCTACGGTCACTTTCCTTATAGGAGCGGCTTCGGTCGTGTTTCCGGCGGTGACCTTCACTGTAGTAGCTGGACTCTTCTTGCTCTGGAAGAAGCCAGCGTTCAGACTACCGCGCTCCCTGATTTCGGGAGCCGTTCTGCTGCTGATCGCCGGAGCACTGCCACAAACTTCAATTGCCTGGCAGAGTGGCTTCCAGGACCTGATCTGCGTTTTCATATTCTGGGCAGCAGCAAACATGAGGCGGCAAATCACCCCATTCCGCGGTCAAGCCGCGGCTGGAATGACAACCGCGCTGGTAGGGATGTTGATGCTGACCACACTGCAGGTGCTGTTAGCACCCGGTACACGGCCCACTGGTTGGCTGTATGAGCCCAATATCTGGGCTACCTCAACACTCATGCCTCTGGCAATGGTCCTGTTCACGATGAACCGACGTGGAGTGATTGCCATCGTGGCAATGTTGGCAGCTTTCGGTCTTATTTGGCTGACCGGGAGTCGGACAGCGCTCTTCGCTCTGATGCCGCTGATGCTTGTGACATTGCTTGCTGCAGTGAAAGGCAGCACAGCCAGTAGACGAGTATTGATCTATTGCGTTGTCGCACTGGCCGCAGTCGGGGGCCTGTTGCAAATTGCACCGGGATTCGGATCCGCCACCAGTTCGAGGTTGCTGGGGTTGTGGAGTGCGGTAAAGGAAACGATCCTTCCGCTCCCTACTTCACCAGCACAGGGTCAGGTCCCGAACCTGTTATCGATGTCGGAGCTGCTGCTTTCCGATGTTTGGAGCAGGAACGGCGTAGCTTTGGAGCGGACCAGTTCCACGGTGGAACCTGCTGAGTATTTGCTTGAAAAGATCAGCGCAGAGGGTTTTGCTCGAGTCCATCAGCGTGTTTCGCTGGAAGCCAACGAGCCTTACACACTCTCAGCAGACTTTCGGATACCAGAATCAGACTGGCGGAGCGGCTTTGCTGCCACGAGAGTCACAAGCGACGATGGACCCCTTCTGACGTTCAGTGCGGGTTTTGGTCCAGATGGTGCAAGGGTCTACAGTTCGGTAGGCGTCGAAGTGTCCGCCATTCATGAAACAGTACTGGACGGTGGCTGGACGCGCTTGAGCGTTACGTTCCAGGTGCAACCATCGGTTGGTTCTGGCGTTTGGCGACTGGGAATTGCTCCGGATCTCATGCGACGACCCAGTTCTGCCGCTGTGCTTATCCGAGCGATTCAGTTGGAACGCGGCCGGATAGCTACCCCCTATCAGGCGACCACGATCGAGCATCTTAATCAGCGTCAGGCGCACCAGGCGGCTCGTGGCCGGCTGGCCTACTGGCAATCAGGGTTGGCCGGCTTTCTGGAATCTCCGTGGTTTGGCCAACAGACACCATTCCGTGATTTCCACTCAAACCGGCTTGGCGTGTCCACAGCGGGGGGCCTTCCCGACCATTCACACAATCTTCTGCTGCAAACTCTGTACCAAGGAGGTGTACTTGCTGGAATCGGCCTTGTTCTACTTCTCTTCGGAGCTGTTTCCCGCATTCGTTTGTGGACCCCTGTGGCTGTCGCTTTGATGGCAAGCTTGCTGATTCTGACTACCTTCGATCTGACATTCTGGAGTCAATCGGTCAGCTACGCAGCATTTGCCCTTTTTGGATTGCACGCTGGCGAGGGCCGTACCTTTGGCAGCTCGTGATGTCGGGCTGATCCGGTGACTTGCGTATACTGTCGGGGGCCTGGAGCGGAGGCGCAATACACGGGTTTTACATCATTGGAGCATCCCACTTGAAACTCCAATTGGCATTCATGGATAGAGGATTCACGTCGATTGAAACCTGATCAACATTCTACGGCCACCCACGTCCTGATCATCGTGGAGAACCTACCAGTACCTGCTGACCGACGCGTCTGGCTTGAGGCGACCACATTGAAGCAGGCGGGCTATGAGGTCAGCGTAATCTGCCCGACTGGACGTGGCTACGAAAGAACGTATGAAGTCCTGGATGGAATCCACGTCTACCGCCATCCACTGAAGGAAGCAGCGTCTCCAGCGGCATACATCTCCGAGTACCTGACAGCCCTCTATCACGAACTCAGGCTTGCGGCACGTGTCTGGCGTCGTCGACCCTTCCAGATCGTCCACATCTGCAATCCGCCTGATCTGCTTTTCCTGGTGGCAGCCTGGTTCAGGGTTTTCCATGGAGCCCGCGTCATCTTTGATCATCACGACCTGAGCCCCGAGCTCTACGTCACTAAGTACGGCAAGAAAGGGCTCATACATTCAGCACTAAAGCTGTTTGAATGGTTGACTTTCCGCACTGCGCATACCGTGATTTCCACCAATGAGTCTTATAGAAAGATAGCTTTAAGTCGTGGAGGCAAGTCGAACAAGGACGTATTCGTTGTCCGCAGTGGTCCGGACATCCAGAACTTTGTGCGGAATGACGACATCCCGCCGACCCCGGGAGTGACCGTGGGTTATGTCGGAGTTGTAGCAGAACAGGATGGCGTTGAGCTGCTGATAGATGCAATGAAGCATCTGGTAAGTATGGCCCCCGAACTGCAAATTAACCTGGTAGTGGTGGGTGATGGCCCCTCGCTCGAAGCGCTCAAAATTCGCACTCAGAACTCAGGCCTCAGCGACTTGGTCACTTTCACTGGTTTCCTGACCGGCCAGCAGTTCCTCGATACCGTTTCTACTTTCGACATCGGTGTCTGCCCGGATCCAAAGAATCCCTACAATGACAAGTGCACGATGAACAAGATTCTGGAGTATATGGCACTTGGCATTCCGGTAGTTCAATTCGACTTGACTGAAGGCCGTTACTCGGCAGCAAATGCATCGTTATATGCTGAGCCAAACAGCCCACATTCTTTAGCCGAGAGAATTCTGGAACTCGCCCGTGATGCAGAAGCACGGGAGGTCATGGGGCAGCTGGGAAGAGAACGCATGCGGACTAAGCTGAGCTGGGAACATTCAGCTCCTAATTTACTGAACGCCTATTCGCACACTTTCACCGAGGCCTCGGGACTGAAATCCTGATGATGCCGCGTTTGAGCATTGTTGTTCCCGTATATAACGACTTTGCCGCCTTGCAAAAATGCCTGGATGCCCTGCAGTCACAATTGGCTGTCCACGGCCCTGAAGTTGAGTGCCTCGTCGTGGATAACGGGTCCGAAGCCAGTCTCGACGAGATCGCTGAACGGTTTCCAGAAGTCACTTTTCTGGAGGAACTGACACCGGGCTCATATGCCGCGCGAAATGCCGGGGTTCGCCAGGCAACGGGCGAGTTTATTGCGTTCACGGACTCTGACTGTATTCCGGAAGAAGACTGGGTTGAAGCTATTCTGGAGGTCACTTCGAGCTTCCCAAGTATTGACCTGCATGTAGGCGATATCGTCCTCTTCGCGGATTCGGACGGCGGAAAGACTGTAGATCGACGGGTGATCGCATATGAACTGGCGACTGCATTCCGACAGGAGTACTACGCCAATTACGTTCATTTCGGGCCCACTGCGAACCTTATTGTCAGACGAGTCACATTTGAGAAATTGCAGGGCTTTGATCAGTCCCTGAAGTCGGGTGCAGACAAGAAATTTGGTCAGAATGCCTGGCAGGCCGGTTTCAAGATACGGTTTTCCCCAGAGTGTGTAGTCAGGCATCCCACAAGAAGCACTCTGATCCAGCTGGAAAACAAGATCAGGCGCATCGTTGGTGGTGACTACCTCAAGGCTGTAAATAAGCCACAGAAAATAATGGCCAACTTGACGCGTTATATTCTCCTTCGCCCAGGGAACTCATTACGCCTGATTTGGACAAGAGCCGGAATGTCGGTACACGACCGGATGGCAGCTTCCGAGGTGGTTTTTCGAGCCATCGGCTGGCAGGTAAGCGAGCACCAGCGATTGCGGTCCGGCGGACAGGCCCAACGCTGATCGCTATGCGGGCCATCGACTACAAACCGCCCCTATGCGGCCATCGGAACTTCCTTCGCTGGAACTTGGCGAGTGCTCGGGCCCATCAGCCAGGGAGAATTGTGACCAGAGCGATAAGTAAAGGAAACATAACTGCCAAGTGGCTCAGGTGTGGAGTGGCGAAACACGGGTCGGGGATTCGGCATCTGCGTCTCTTCTCAGCATCGATTCCAGGTCACGTAAAGACTGATTGGACAGAATGCGCCTGAATCAGGCCAACCGATGTGGCCCCGCCCTGGCGATAGGACTTGGTCTGGGGTTCGCACTGATTCCGACGATTGGCCCGTTTTTGGCCGTACTCCTACTGATTGGCCAGCCGTTCCCACTCCGTCGTTCAGACGCAATTTGGGGGCTGGTAGCCCTGGCTATCGGTTTGCCTGGCGTCATCAACAGTGGCTTTTCGGGTTTACTGTCGGGTGCCGGTCCAATCCTTGCAGCGTGGCTCGTCTACCGCGCATTCAGTCAGCTGCCCGCGACGCAGGATAGTCGCCTCTATCGCTTCTTAAGCATCGGCCTTCTGGTGGGCTTGGCCGCCACGGTGTTCCTTGGCTGGCTGCAGAACGCAAACTTGTCGTTTGAGTACCGTACCGTTGCCCAAGCCATTACCTGGGAAACAAACCCAGCCCTATACGGTCACACAGTGTTGATTCTGGGTGCGGTTATTTCGTTGCTGGTTCCTTTCGTCCGCATTCGCATCATTGCGCTCGCCGTCGCAGCTTTCGGCGTGTTGGTGTCCGGCAGCCGCGAAGCTGGCTTGGCATGGCTCATCTTTGCTCTGCTCATGCCACTCGTCGATACTTCCATGCGACAGGCCCGTCGCATACCGCGCTATTACATGTTCATCAGTGCGCTGCTGCTCGTCCTGGCCGGCCTGGGCACCCTTCTCGGATGGGGACGCACCGGCTTCCTCGTTGATGTAATCCAGCTGCCAACTTCCGAACGGAATCTGATACAAAGCTCGGAGTTTCCAGACACTGAAGTCTGGTACAGCTACGGCGTCTCTATCACCACTGACGAGCTTAAGTTACCGGACCAGACGCTCACCAGCATGACCGTTATCAAAGACGATGCTGATGGCTGGGTCCGCCTGCAGCAGGTCGTGGATCTGGAAGCCGGAACGCCTTATACAGCAAGCGCCTGGATGCGCTCAGACGACAAGGACGTCCGCTATGGCATTCAAGCATGGGCGGAACTTCGGGATGACACCACCTTCTCCGCAGTTGCGACTAAACGCGAGAATGCGTGGACCGCCAGTGCCACTGCCCCGGCCCGCATCATCCAGTTCGGTACAGCGGAAACCTTCGGTGACTGGCAGCGGAACTGGTTCTCGTTCGTCTTTGAATCGGAGCAATCTCCCGTCCAGATGTTCATCGGGCTCGCGCCTGATAACCGTATGGTCACTGGGACATCCGCCCAGTTCGCGGGCTTTCAGGTGGAACGAGGAGAGTCGCCCACGGCCTACGTGCCCGGCTCAGCCACGCGCGGCATAGGGCTGGGGTCCGGTCGTCTGCCCTTCTGGTCAGCCGCTTGGCAGGGTTTCACAGAGTCACCGCTGATCGGTAACCCAGAGTCGTTTCCCTTTTACTACGCCAGCCAGAGTGGCCAGCGGGTCCGTATCCAGGAACCCCCGGCCCACGCGCATAACCAGTACCTGAACGTTCTTTACGAAGGGGGCCTGCTCGGCTTCATCGGCCTGCTGCTGTTCATCCTCACACTTGCCTGGCCAGCCATCAATCGTCGGGATCTGCCGGTACTGCTATTGCTGGGCGTAGTCTTGCTCGCCAATTTCTTCGATACAACCCTGTTCTACGGTGGCGTCTTGTATCCGCTTGCGGCGGTGCTGGGCTGGCGTACAACCACACTCGAGTACCAGACTGAACGGGAGCAGCAACGTGTGGCGAGGTTCTTGAACAGTGCAGGTCTTGTGCTGGCTTCCCTCTCTGCTCCGCTGTTGTCGGCCGGCGCTGTCGCACTGGCAGCTGGTCTGTCGAACCATGCGTCAACGGGTGCGTTCACAGTACCTACCTTCGTGAGCCGCCCGGAGTTCTACTACGCCTGCCTGCTCTGGCCAGCGTTCGCGTGGCGCGAAGGGCTCTTCCCTGGCTACGGAATATCAGCTCCGCAGCAGCTCAGGCGGCAGGTCACGGCCAGTGTCCTGGCTGCCCTCGTATTCGCCGTTGTTGCGTCTCAGTTCCCGGTCAGCTTTGAGATCACCTTCCTGCAGATACTTGCCATCAGCCTATTGGCCGTTTTGTCCATGCCCGTTCTGCATGCACTTATACGCCGCCTCCTTCTCAGCACCGGCATTTGGGGCGAAGAAGTGGTCATCCTCGGTGCGGGCCAAGGTGGCAGCAGAACGACACAGGCGCTTGTCAGCAACCGCCTGAACGGGCTGAATCCTATCGCCATCTTCGATGACAACACCCGGAAGCATGGCACCAGTATCGCTGGAATTCCTGTCATCGGGTCCCTTGATGCCGCAGCTCCTTACGCGCACGCCCGCGGGATCAACCACGCAATCGTCGCCATTCCCACCATGCGAACGGATCTGATCGGCCGCTTCATGGACGTCACCGGTCGCAGGTTCAAACGGGTTCAGTTCATACCGGATCTCCCCGGCCTCCCTGCCGAAGACGTGAACGCCAGCAACCTGGATGGCATGCTCGCCATCGAGATCAACAACGGGTTGTTCTCCGTGCCGAACCAGGTGGGCAAGCGCTTCATTGACCTGGTTGGCGCCAGCGTCGCAAGCGTACTGCTGGCAATACCCCTCGCTGTCATCTACATCCTCATCCGGCGTGGCTCGCCTGGCGGGGCATTCTACAAAGGCGAACGCATCGGCAAGGACGGCAAACCGTTCCAGTGCCTGAAGTTCCGCACCATGTACGCCGATGCCGACGAACGGCTCGTCCAGATGATGGCGGAGGATGAGGCCATCCGTGAGGAGTACGAGCGCTACCACAAGCTCGAGAACGACCCGCGAATCACTCCTATCGGTGCGTTTCTGCGCAAGTACAGCCTGGATGAACTTCCTCAGCTGTTCAACGTGCTTAAAGGCGAGATGTCACTCGTTGGCGCACGGCCTTACCTGGTCCGGGAGCGGCCGGTGATGGGGGCGTACGCTGATATTATCCTGCAGGCGAAGCCTGGCATGACTGGCCTCTGGCAGGTGTCGGGGCGCAACGAGTTATCGTTTGCGGAACGCCTCGAGCTGGAATCGCACTACGTGCGCAACTGGACCATCTGGTGGGACATCATCATCATGGCGCAGACCGTCGAGGCTTTAGCATCGCGTCGGGGAGCAAAGTGAACCACCCAGGACCGAGGTCGAGCAGCTACGATGGTTCCCGTTTCTGCGGGTGAGGGCAGCAGCCACTTACCGCAGTGACGAACTGGCCAGACTGATCTTGGACTCGACCAATTCTCTACAGGCCCAGATCCGGATGCCAGTCAGTACGCCCGGGCCATACGAAATGGACGACTTCGACTGAGCGGTCAGCGCCCGATGCCCACGTATTCGAAGCCCGCTGCCTCTGCATCTGACGCATGCAGCAGATTACGCGCGTCCATCAGCACGTTCCCGCGCATCGATTCCCGCATCGCCTTCAGCGGCACACGACGGTACTCATCCCAGTCCGTCACCACGACAACCGCATCGCACCCCTGAGCCAGCTCAACCGGATCACTCGCGTACTCCACCGGCAGATCCGGATACAGCCGCTTCGCGTTATCCATCGCCACCGGGTCATGCACCCGCACGTGCGCTCCACGCTCGGTCAGGTGCTCGATCAGGGTGAGCGCGGGCGCGTCCCGCAGGTCGTCAGTGTTCGCCTTGAACGCCAGGCCCATGAGGCCGATCGTCCGCCCACGCAGCACCTTCAGCTTCTCCTGAAGGCGGTCCACCACATGCAGCCGCTGCCGCTCGTTGACCTCGATCGCCTTCTTCACGATCTGCATCTCGTAATCGTAGTTCTCCGCCGTCGCCACGATCGCCCGGGTGTCCTTACCGAAGCAGCTGCCACCCCAGCCGATACCAGCCTGCAGGAACCGCGGACCTATCCGCTGGTCCAGTCCGATCGCCCGTGCCACCTCGGTGATGTCGGCATCCACCCGTTCCGCCAGGCGCGCAAACTCGTTGATGAAACTGATCTTCGTCGCCAGGAACGAGTTCGCGGCGTACTTCGTCAGCTCCGCACTCGTCGCGGTCGTCGTGATGAACGGCGGCAGCGGGTAACGTTCCGGCCGCGGTGTGCCCTGCGGCGGATCGAACGTCTGCTCGATCAGCGGCTGGTACAGCTCACGCAGGATGTTGAACGCCGCCGTGCTGTCAGAACCGACCACGATCCGGTCCGGGTAGAACGTGTCATGGATCGCCATGCCCTCGGCCAGGAACTCCGGGTTCGAGGCAACATAGACCGTGGCCTCGACACCACGCTTCTGCAACTCGCGCTCGATGATCGACTCGACATGACGCGCACTGCCGATCGGTACGGTCGACTTGTTCACCACCACGAGCTCCGCACCCGGCTGGATGCGCTGCGCCACCTCGGTCGCTGCGGCGTCCACGTACTGCATGTCCGCGTCGCCGTTGCCCTTCGTCGGGGT
>Ga0209487_1002009_pt1 | contig 16777 bp, 14 predicted proteins | sample Poulit2012_FD_187524 | JGI IMG/M metagenome (GOLD analysis project Ga0209487, IMG submission 187524) | Agricultural soil microbial communities from Georgia to study Nitrogen management - Poultry litter 2012 (SPAdes) (version 2) | ecosystem: Environmental > Terrestrial > Soil > Agricultural land...
GACGGCACCCATATCAAAACGGAACTTCTCGCCGCCCCATTCTTGAACCGCAAAATGGTCATAGGGGGCAATGCGTTCATCAAAGCAAATTACCGACTTCACGCGAACTAGTTCCCGGTTGTTATCCGGAAGCCTGAAACGCGCCCACAGCGCATTAGCGTGTGAGTTGGGGTGCGCCAAACGCTCCTCAACTCACATTTAAACCTGGGACGGGCAGGCGAGGGCCGCACACGGCAGCGCGGCAGGAGCGGGCAGGCAGCAGGCGCGGCACACGGCGGCCAGTGGACATGCAAAAGCGGGCCCGAACCACCAAAGGTTCGGGCCCGCTTTTTTGAGCCTTAACGTGCTGCTAATCCAAAGATTAGAAGCCCATACCGCCCATGCCACCCATGTCAGGTGCACCGGCGTCGCCGCCTGCGCCTGCGGGCTCCGGCTTATCAGCAACGACTGCCTCGGTGGTCAAGAACAGACCAGCGATGGAAGCCGCGTTCTGCAGCGCGGAACGGGTGACCTTGACCGGATCGGCAACGCCGGCAGCCAGCAGGTCTTCGTATGCACCGGACGCGGCGTTCAGGCCGTGACCAGCTTCGAGACCGCGGACGTGCTCGACAACGACGCCGCCTTCGAGACCGGCGTTAATCGCGATCTGCTTCAGCGGTGCCTCGATGGCAACCTTGATGATGTTGGCACCAGTGGTTTCGTCATCATCAGACAGTTCGAGGGTGTCGAATGCCTTCTCGCCAGCCTGAATCAGGGCAACGCCGCCGCCGGCGACGATTCCTTCTTCAACAGCTGCCTTGGCGTTACGCACGGCATCTTCGATGCGGTGCTTGCGTTCCTTCAACTCGACCTCGGTAGCGGCACCGGCACGAATGACGGCCACACCACCGGCGAGCTTGGCCAGGCGTTCCTGGAGCTTCTCGCGGTCGTAGTCAGAGTCGGAGTTTTCGATCTCGCTGCGGATCTGGCTGACGCGGCCGGCAATCTGCTCGGCGTCGCCCGCACCCTCAACGATGGTCGTCTCGTCCTTGGTGACAACAACCTTGCGGGCCTTACCCAGCAGGGAGATGTCAGCGTTTTCGAGCTTCAAGCCCACGTCTTCAGAGATGACCTGGCCACCGGTGAGGATCGCAATGTCCTGCAGCATGGCCTTACGGCGGTCACCGAAGCCCGGAGCCTTAACAGCAACGGACTTGAAGGTGCCACGGATCTTGTTCACAACGAGAGTTGCCAGGGCTTCGCCCTCGACATCTTCGGCAATGATGAACAGCGGGCTGGAGGACTGCATTACCTTCTCGAGCAGGGGCACGAGGTCCTTGACGTTGGAGATCTTGCCTTCAACGAGCAGGACGTAGGCGTCTTCCAGAACTGCTTCCTGACGCTCAGCATCGGTGACGAAGTAAGCGGACAGGTAGCCCTTATCGAAGCGCATACCCTCGGTCAGTTCGAGTTCCAAGCCCAGGGCGTTGGATTCCTCAACCGTGATTACGCCTTCCTTGCCCACCTTATCCATCGCTTCCGCGATGAGTTCCCCAATGTGGGGGTCGGCGGCGGAAATGCCAGCGGTAGCAGCAATCTGCTCCTTGGTTTCAATTTCCGTGGCGGAGTTCAAGAGTTCCGAGCTGACGGCCTCAACCGCGGCATCGATCCCGCGCTTGAGCGCTACGGGGTTGGCGCCTGCGGCAACGTTACGCAGACCCTCGCGAACCATGGCCTGAGCCAGAACGGTTGCGGTGGTCGTGCCGTCACCGGCGACGTCATCGGTTTTCTTGGCAACTTCCTTGACGAGCTCGGCACCGATCTTTTCGTACGGATCTTCGAGTTCGATTTCGCGGGCGATCGACACACCATCGTTCGTGATGGTGGGTGCGCCCCACTTCTTGTCTAGTACCACGTTGCGACCCTTGGGTCCCAACGTGACCTTTACGGCGTCGGCGAGGCTGTTCAAGCCGCGCTCGAGTCCACGCCGAGCCTCCTCAGCGAAGGCAATCATCTTAGCCATGCGTGCGGTCCTCCCGCTCGTACAGATTTGGGTTCTGCCAGTGGCGCCCGCGACGGACGGCACCCAAACATGAGCGTTCCTTTCTCGCCCTTGCTTGAAATGCCTCGCCTACCGGCATCGTAATTATCACTCTCATGGCGAGAGTGCTAAGTATTTTTTAGCACTCTCACCCCGAGAGTGCAAGCTCGGCTAATTCAGGTCTTCCCAAATTTCGACGATTATGCTGTCGCCGGGCTCGGGATCTTCGACCACATCATCGATGCCCAAAACCTGCGCGACCTGTTCCGCGGTCGGCTTCAATTCTTCGTGGGTGTACTTCACAACGGACTTGGCACGCGTGCCGCCGCCCCGATAATTATCGGGCGCTACGGAACTAAATCCATCCGCCTGCAGGGTCTCTGAGCTCACGCCAGCCAAACCAGATATGCCCGTCGCGTTCAATACCTGGACACGAACTTCACGGTCCACCGGTGCAGGGGGCTCCGCATCGGGTTCCTCTTCGGCTTCGTCCGCATCGGGCTCTTCTTCTTCACCTTCGCCCTCGCCTTCGGTGCCTTCGCCCGCATCGGGCTCGGGGCTGTCCGCATCACCGGTGGGTTGGGTCGGAGCCGGCTCATCATCGTTGAAGAGTCCGCCCATATCGGCGTCGTTTTGCGACAGGTAGAAGACAATTCCGAATGCAATTAGCGGCACAACGAGGAGCACCACAATCCAGGGCGCGACCTTCCGCGCGGTGGATCGTTCAGCTCGATGGACGCCTTCTGGGCCCCCGGCAGAGCCGGCGACGTCGAATTCATCCTCGGGGTATGGGTAGTCCTTGCGTGCACTCACGGCTTACAGGCTAGTGCCTATATCTTGCGTTGCGTTACTCCCATACCCGATAGGCGTAACACCTATTACTGGTGCGATTAGGAATGCAGATTTAGCCGACGGGCGGAACGCGCACGATGGCGCTGATCACGCATCCGACGTAGCCGCTTGACGAGCATCGGGTCATAGGCGAGCGCGGCCGGGTTATCCAGCAGGGAATTTAAGATTTGGTAGTACCGAGTCGCATTTAAATCAAAGAGTTCGCTGATCGCGTCGTCTTTAGCGCCGGCGTAACGCCACCACTGCCGCTCGAAGTCTAGAATTTGCGCGTCGCGTTCGGACAGGTCGGCGGTTGCAGTACTGCTCAAAGCAGCGGCCTCCATGATCCTCCTTCGCCCGATGGGCATTTTCCAGTTGCCATACTAGGCCCTAAATTACATCCTTGTCATTATGGGGTGGTCAGTTCCCCAGCAAGTGATTGAGGTGCGAAGTGCAGAGCCAGAACCGCCCCGATCTGCTCGACCTCGTGCATCCCTCCTGGGTTCCGGTGTTCGAACCACATCGCGCCACCCTGAACCAGATTTGGGGCCAGCTCGAAGTTGAGCGCGCACAGGGCCACCAAATCTTGCCCGCGGCGCCCGCTATTTTGCGTGCTTTCCGTCAGCCCCTGGACCGGGTGCGCGTCATCATCGTGGGCCAAGACCCCTACCCCACGCCCGGCCACGCGACCGGACTCGCCTTCAGCACCGCCGCCGATGTCACGCCCCTGCCAGCGAGCCTGCGTAATATCGCCCACGAATTGCAAACGGACGTCGGCGCGCACCTCAAAAACGGGGACCTCAGTCATTGGGAACACCAGGGGGTGCTGCTGCTAAATCGCGCGCTGACCGTGCGGGCAGGTGCCGCCGGTTCGCATCGCGGGCTGGGTTGGCAGGAGATCACCTCCGCCGCTCTGGCCGCTTTAGGACGGCGCCTCGCACCCTTGGTCGCGATCCTGTGGGGTCGGCAGGCGCAACAGTTGCGTCCCCTGCTCGGCGCGCACCCGGTCTTAAATGCCCCACATCCCAGCCCGCTTTCCGCCCATCGCGGGTTTTTCGGTTCGCGCCCCTTTTCGCAGACCAACGAACTGCTCATCCAGTTCGGCCTAAGCCCCATCGAATGGTGAGCGGGACCTCGGAACAGATGCTGCGGCGTCCTTAATGAATATGACAACATTAATTGTTATGAGCGCTGAACTTTCTCCCGCGCCGAAATGGCGCAAATACGTTGCCATCGGGGATTCCTTTACCGAGGGTCTCAACGATGTGGATCCACAAAATCCGGAAGCGTTCCGCGGGTGGGCGGATCTGCTGGCCGCGAACCTGCACGCCCGGATCACCGCAGTCGAGCCTCAGGCGCAGTTCAATTACGCGAATCTGGCCATTCGCGGGCGGCTAACTGCCGATATTGTCGGGCCCCAGCTTGACGCCGCGTTAGCGCTGCAGCCCGATTTGGTGTCAATGGTCGGGGGCGGGAACGATATTTTGCGCCCCCAGGTCAACCCGGACATTTTGGCGCTGCGTCTGGAGCGGGCCGTGATTGCGATCCGCAAAACGGGGGCCGATGTCCTGCTGGCCACGGGGATGGACACGAAAGAAAGTCCGATCGTCAGTAAAACTCGCGGCCGCACCGCACTGCTGAACGCCAATATTTGGTCCATTGCGCGCCGCCACGGCGCCTATGTGCTCGACCTGTGGGGAATGCGGGCGCTGCGCGATTGGCGCATGTGGTCGCAGGACCGGATTCACTTAACGACCGACGGCCATAAACGCGTTACGCAGGCCGCCCTGGTGGCCCTCGGGCTCGAAGCCGATGACCCCAACTGGGATGTCCCGCTCGAACCCGAAGCGCTGCAGTCGCGGCTGGAGCGGATGCAAGAAGACGCCGAATGGTTCAAAACGCATGTGTTCCCGTGGGCTACGCGGCGACTGCGCGGCCGCTCCTCGGGGGATGATCGGGTCGCAAAGCGCCCAGAATGGACCGAACTGTAATTCGAAGAGAGCCGCCTGTCGGATTCGAACCGACGACCCTTCGCTTACAAGGCGAACGCTCTGGCCATCTGAGCTAAGGCGGCAAGTGGGGCAGTTAAGTAACTGCTCCAGACGCATATCTTGCCAGGTGCCCGCCCGCGCGTGAAATCGGGTGGGCACCTGGCAGATGCGCGTTTCGGGCTATTAGTTGATTTGTTCCAAAACTAGGCGCTTCACTTCACCGGGCACGGACCAGTTTCCGCCCAGATCATCGGCAATATCTTTTTCGTTGATCCGCACGGTCGGGGTGCCGGTGACTCCATCGTTTGACGAGGCGTACTGGCTGATGGCATCGACGTAGTCGGTGAATTCCTCGTTCATGATGCACTGGCGCACCGAGTCGGGCGCACCGGCGGCCGCGGCGATGTCGGCGATCTCTTCGTTCGTCAAACCGGGAGAGTTCTCTTCCGGCTGGTTGGCGAACATGGCCTCGTGGAACTCAATGAATGAGTCCTTCGCGCCATCTGCCACGCACATGGCGGCGTTGGATGAGCGGGTCGAGAACTTGGTGCCTTGCGCGAAGCGGTCCAGGAACGACAGCGGGAAGTACGAGACCACTACGCCGTCAGTTTCGATGAGTTCGGCGAGGTCGGCACTGTTCACTTCTTCGAAGGAGTTACAGATCGGGCACATGTAGTCGGCGTAGACAACCGCTTCGACCTCTTTATTGTCGAGATCGCCGAACTGGATCGAACCGTTGACGACGTTCCGGGGCTGATGTTCCACCGCGTCGATCGGGCTCTTGGATCCCTGCGCCACGATGACCATGATCAGCACCGCCAGCACGGTAAGCCCGGCCACGGTCGAAAGAATGGTGATCAGGCGCGCGCGCTTTTCGCGACGTGCCGTTTCGGCGCGCAGTTGCTCGGCGCGTTTGCGAGCCGCTTCCCGGCGCGCGTTCTTACTTGCACTCATGTGTCTTCTCTTTTTTCCTATTTAGTTCAGGTCCAGGGCCTCATCGAGGCTGAAACGGGTCCGAGGGAACCATGTCAGATACGCAGCTCCCACCACGAGCGCCCCGTCGCGTAATAGGGGCAGCAGATATTCGGCTTGCTGGCCGGCGGCGAGTTCACCACCACCGCCAAAGCAACCACAGTCAATATTGAGGCCTTTGGCCCAAGCCCAGGAGATGCCAAAAACAAATCCGAGCATGATGAGCCCCTGCACGGCCGCCGCATAGCGCGTTAAGAGGCCGGTGATGAGCAGGATGGCCAGAATTATTTCGACCACCGGTAGGGCATAACCGACGGCGGGCACGATTGCCTCGGGCAGGAGTTGATATGCCCGCACGGCCCGCACCGCGGTGGGCAAGTCCACCAATTTGGCCAGGCCCGCCCAGCCCGCCACCACCCCGAGGGTTAAGCGCACCAGCAAGCCGAGCCAGCGCATCCATTCGCGGCGCGCAGGGGCCACCGGGGACTGTTCGACGCCGGCATCAGAATCAATCGCTGTGGTCATTGCTGGTCTTTTCGGTGCGAAAGTAGAAGTAGTTGAAATCCTAACCTTCGCCATCTTAGGCGAAATTTCGACTCCTAGGAGCCGGGAATCCTAATCCCCAGAAATTCGAAAACATCGAACCAGTCGGAGTGCGCTAGCGCCAGGAAAAGGAACAGCAGAGCGAGGAGCGTAATCACCAGCGCCAGGAGTCCGCGCGCAAACCGGTTGCGGGCGAGGGCGAAAATTAGTGCCCGCGCGCCCACCCGGGTCGCGCCGTCATAGTCGAGCGGTTGCCCCGAGCGTCCCGTGATCGGGACGGCATCCCAACGCCACATGATGAGCGCACTGATCAGGGTGCCCAGGCCGCCCGCTGCGGTAATGATCCCGCGTCGCGCGGCCGCGAATTCTTCCCCACCGCCCCCGGCTTCTTGCCCGACCCAGACGGCGACCCAGGCCAATCCGAGGATGAGCACAAAACAAAACGCGGCCAGCAGCAGCGGCAGCACTAACCCACCGGCCGCGCGCACCAGATACCAGGGCAACCGCAAAACTAGGCCGCCCGTTCCCGATTTGCCATGGCCGCGCCGCATGCGCCGGCGGAACTGGCCCACGCGGGCCAGGCCGGTTGTTCGCGCCACCCACAGGGCCACTAGCAATGCGAAAAGCGCCCCAATCGAGGCGGCCGCTCCCCCGGCGGTAAAGAAAAACAGGAGGCTGAACAACACTCCGCGGGCGGGCGGCGGCGCCGGTGGGTGCTGGGGTGGCGCGGGATGCGGCGCCCCGAAAATCTCGGGTCCCGCCTCGAGTCCTACCGCGCTGGGGACGGGGTCTTGCCCCGGGATCATCTGCGTTGGTTGATAAGGGACGGCGACCATCGTCGGCGCAATTGATGGCGGCGTGGCAACGGGCGCGATTTGCGTAATTTCATCCAGCACCACGTCGGGATGCTGAAGTTGGCGGATCACCTCAGCGGGCCGGGCCCGCACTGCCGGATCTGGGTGCAGACCGGCGCGCAGCCCCGCCGCAACCCCCGGTGGCAACTCTTCCACCGCCGCCTGGCCGCGCTCCATCCGTCCGAGCACCGCTTGGAAAGGTCCGCTGCCGAAGGGCTGTTTTCCGGTTGCGGCATATAACAGGACGGCGGCCCACGCGTACCAGTCAATATGTTCCGTGGTGGGTGGGGCGCCAGAAAAAACCTCCGGTGCGAGATAGCCGGCCGTGCCCACCACGAGCCCGGTTTGGGTGATGCGCGATTCGTCCCCGACCTGCGCGATGCCAAAGTCGATGACTTTGGCGCCGTCCTCGGTCAACATGACGTTGGAGGGCTTGAGATCGCGGTGGACGACATCAGCGCCGTGAATTGCGTGTAGCGCTTCGGAGAGTTCTTGCGCGAGTTGGACGAGTTCTTCGCCCGCGAAAACTCCCTCTTCGCGCACCGATTGATCCAGGGTGAGACCGTGAAGGAGTTCGGTGACCACGAAGGCGTCGATGCCGTCCGCCTCGGCATCTAAGACGCGGGCGACCCGGTTGCCCCGCACCCGGTGCAGGGCGCTGACTTCCCGGCGCAACCGCTCGCGTGCCTCTTCATCGCGCGCCAGTTGCGGGTGGAGGACCTTCATCGCGACTTCGACACCATCGGCGTCAACGGCTCGGAAGACCTGCCCCATCCCGCCGGTGCCCAGCACCTCCAGAATGCGGTAGCCACCCAGTTCACTGCCCGGCTCGAGATAGCCGGGCACCGCGGGCGGCGGACCCCCCTCCACGCGGGTGGGTGGCGTTTCTTCCGAATTCATATTCCCTTACCCTGCCAGGTCATATCCCGGGCATTGCGGTCGTGGTCTGGCTAGAGTGTATGCAGATACCTTCACTAAGGAGCTGCATCTCATGCCGTCAAATAATGCCGAGAAAGAATTGGCAGTTGGCGAATTTGATTTTGTTGTAGTGGCGAACCGCCTGCCGGTAGATATCCAATATCAGGATGACGGGAGTTTCACGTGGAGGCAGTCGCCCGGGGGCCTCGTTACGGCCATGGAACCCGTCATGCGCGCCAATCACGGCGCCTGGGTCGGCTGGACCGGCGGAACGGGGGATACACCTGATCCGTTTGATATCGAGGGTATGCGTTTAGCGCCGGTTTCCTTAAATGAAGAAGAAGTCGGCGACTACTACGAGGGCTTTTCAAATGCGACCCTGTGGCCGCTTTACCACGACGTAATTGTGCCCGCGGAATTTCACCGCCACTGGTGGGATACCTACCAAAGAATTAATGAGCGCTTCGCTGAAGCAGCAGCTCGCCAGGCCGCCCACGGCGCCATGGTGTGGGTGCACGACTACCAGTTACAACTGGTGCCCCAGTTCCTGCGCAAACTGCGCCCGGACGTAAAAATTGGGTACTTCCACCACATTCCTTTCCCGCCCGTCGAGCTGTTCTCCCAGTTGCCGTGGCGTACCCAGATCGTGTCCGGACTGCTCGGCGCCGACCTCGTCGGATTCCAGCGCCAAAGTGATGCGCGTAACTTCTTGCGCTCCGTGCGTCGCCTCACCGGCCAGCCCACCCGCGGTTCGATCGTCCACCTCAATGAGCGCTTCACGGAAACCCCCCGACAGGTGCGCGCCGCGGCTTTCCCGATCTCGATCGACTCCGGGGCCTTCGATGAGCGGGCCCGCCAACCCAAGGTGCAGGAACGCGCGCGCGAAATCCGGGAAGAACTGGGGAACCCGGAAGTGGTTTTCTTGGGCGTAGACCGGCTGGACTACACGAAGGGAATCCTGCACCGCCTGAAGTCTTATGGCGAACTATTAACCGAGGGTGCGCTCGCACCACCGCAATCTGTTCTCGTCATGGTGGCCAGCCCCTCGCGGGAAGGCGTCGAGCAGTATCAGCTGCTGCGCGACGAGGTCGAGGGCACCGTGGGCCGGTTAAACGGCGACTACAGCGAGTTGGGCCACCCGGCCGTGCACTATTTGCACCACTCCTATGACCATGACGAAATGACGGCCCTGTATCTCGCGGCTGACGTCATGTTGGTTACCTCACTGCGCGATGGCATGAACCTGGTCGCGAAGGAATACGTAGCCAGCCGGATCGACGAAAACGGGGTCCTCATTTTGAGTGAGTTCACCGGCGCCGCCGATGAACTCGGGCACTCCGTGATGGTCAACCCCCACGACTATGAGGGCGTGAAAGAGGCAATGGTGCGTGCCTCCGAAATGCCAGCTCGCGAGGCTCGCCGCCGCATGCGCGCCCTGCGCCGCCGCGTGCTGGAAAACGACGTCGTCAAATGGGCCGAACGGTTCATTGAAACACTCGAGCAACATCCGGTTCCCGGATCTTCCAATACCGACACAGCGCAGGAGAACTAGTGGCACTGGCTTCCGATCTCCGGGCCGCGTTAAAACAGTTCGCGGCACAAGACCGGGTGCTCATTGCACTCGACTTCGATGGCACCCTCTCCCACCTGGTGGAGGATCCCAGCCAGTCCCGCCTCACGGAAGCGGCAGCCACCGTGCTGCCGCGCCTCGCACGCCACCCGCGCGTGGATTTGGCACTTATTTCGGGCCGCCCCGGGCCCACGCTCGCCGAACTCGCTCAGCCCCCGCTTGGCGCCCACCTCATCGGTTCCCACGGGGCCGAAATTGGGGTTATGGGCCCCAGCGGTTTCGAGGCAGAAGAACTCGCGCTCACGCAAGACCAGGAAGAGTTGCTGAACCGGGTACGCGCGGAGTTAACCGAGATCGCCGCGCGACATGAGGGCGTGTGGGTTGAAAACAAGCCCGCATCCGCGGCGCTGCACACCCGCCCCGCGAGCGCCGAGGTCGCGGCCCGCGCCACCGATGAGGCCCTCGCCGGTCCGGTGCAACTGGATGGCGTTGTCGTGCTGCAAGGTAAATCGGTTGTCGAAATTGGGGTCCTGAGCGCCACCAAGGGCGACGCGATCACGCAACTGCGCCACACCCTGGCCGATCCCCCCGTACTTTTTATGGGAGATGACGTCACCGATGAGCACGCGTTCGCCGTCCTTAATCACGCAGATTCCGGGACCGCTACGCCAGGAGACGTGGGGGTAAAAGTGGGGCCGGGCGAAACTGCGGCCGCCTATCGGGTCGCGGACCCCGACGCCGTGGCCGAAACCCTCGCATTTTTGGCTGAAATTCTCGAAAACGCGTCCGCGTAGCCACCAAACTGTCCAAAAGCCTGTTGTAACGGGCCTGAAATAGGGCACACTAGGGGTGTTGTGTGCAAAACCGCGCGCAATTTTCTCCTTTACTCGGATCGTCCGGCACGTACCTGTCGGTGAAGGGAAGTAACTGAAAAATGGCATCAGTAACGTTTCAAAATGCCTCGCGAACCTATCCGGGCACCGAACGCCCGGCCGTAGATTCGTTAAATCTCGAAATTGAGGACGGCGAATTCCTCGTCCTCGTCGGCCCCTCCGGTTGCGGTAAATCTACCTCCTTGCGCATGCTCGCAGGCCTGGAAGAAATCGACGCCGGAAGTGTCTACATCGGTGACCGTGACGTCACCGATGTGCAGCCCAAAGACCGCGATATTGCAATGGTTTTCCAGAACTACGCGCTCTACCCCCACATGACAGTCGCGGACAACATGGGCTTTGCTTTGAAAATTGCGGGCGTAGCGAAAGCAGAAATCCGCGAACGCGTCGAAGAAGCAGCTAAGATCCTCGACCTTGAGGAATACCTTGACCGCAAGCCGCGCGCCCTCTCGGGTGGTCAGCGTCAGCGTGTCGCGATGGGCCGCGCGATTGTGCGCTCCCCGCAGGTCTTCCTCATGGATGAGCCGCTTTCGAACCTGGACGCAAAGTTGCGTGTCCAGACTCGTACCCAGATCGCCTCATTGCAGCGTCGCCTAGGCGTCACCACGGTTTACGTCACTCACGACCAGACCGAGGCCATGACAATGGGTGACCGCGTTGCGGTGCTCAAGGACGGCATCCTGCAGCAGGTTGATACCCCGCGTCGCATGTACGACCACCCCGACAACCTCTTCGTTGCCGGCTTCATTGGATCCCCCGCGATGAACATTTTGGAAGTTCCCGTGGTGGATGGTGGAGTGCAGTTTGGGGGCACGGTCTATCCCGTCGAGCGAGATATCCTCTCCGAGACCGAATTGAACCAAGTCAGCCTCGGTGTTCGCCCCGAAGACCTCACGCTGAGCGAAACCGGCGAAGGCCTGCCGGTTGAGGTAAACCTCGTTGAGGAACTCGGCGCCGACGCCTACATTTACGGCTCTACTCGTTTGGGTGACACCGAACACGAAATCATTGCTCGTGTTGATGGGCGCCGCCCACCCGAGAAGGGTGCCACCGTGTACTTCCGCCCCAAGGAAGGCCACGTGCACCTATTCGACACCAAGACTGGTGCTCGCATGGGTGACTGAATCACTTAATTAACTCGGGGAGTTCGCCGCTAGTATTCGGCGGTGGGCTCCCCGAGTGTGATTCCCGCCCAAGACGAAAAAACTTATGCAGCAAACCTCTCTCAACATCACGGCCGCCCACCTAGATCCGGCCCTGTTCGACCTTCCCTGGCACATTCCCCTCGAGGACTGGCCCGAAGACCTCATTGCCGCCTTCCCCCGCGGCATATCCCGCCACATCGTACGCTTCGTGCGCCTGTCTGGGCGCGTAATTGCGATCAAAGAAATTGGCGAAGTTGTCGCCCATCACGAGTACGACCAACTGCGTGCGTTGCGGCGCCTCGAAGTGCCGAGTGTCGTTCCGCTGGCGGTCATCACGGGCCGCCGCGCTCCGGATGGTTCCCCGCTGGAAGCGGTTCTGATCACCGAGCATCTTCAGTTTTCGCTGCCCTACCGCGCCCTGTTTTCGCGCGCGCTGCGCCCTGATACGGCCACGCGTTTCATTGACGCGCTCGCCGTATTGCTGGTGCGCCTGCACCTCATTGGTTTTTATTGGGGCGATGTGTCGCTCTCAAACACCCTTTTCCGCCGCGATGCCGGCGAGTTCGCGGCGTATCTGGTTGACGCCGAAACGGGCCGGCTCTACCCCGAACTGACCGAGGGTCAGCGCGAATATGACCTGGAAGTCGCGCGGGTGAATATCATCGGCGAGCTCATGGACTTAGAGGCCGGCGACGCCCTCGAACCGGACCTCGACCCCCTCGATGTGGGCACCTCGATCGTTGAGCGCTATCGCGAATTATGGGCCGAACTCACGGCGGCCGAAAGCATCTCCGCCGGCGAGCGGTGGCGCATGACCGCGCGCATTGAGCGCCTCAACCGCCTCGGATTTGATGTCGGCGAACTCGACATGATCACCGATATTGACGGCACGACCGTGGTCATCCAACCCAAGGTGGTTGACGCCGGGCACCACTCGCGCCGGCTCTTGCGCCTGACGGGTTTGGACGCGGAAGAGAACCAGGCCCGGCGCCTGCTGAACGACCTCGACGAATATCGCGCCGCAACGGACCGGCAAAACGAAGACCAGTGGACGGTTGCCCACGACTGGCTCGATGACGTGTTCGAGCCCGTAATTAAAGCAATCCCACGGGAATTGCACGGCAAATTAGAACCGGCCCAAATTTTTCATGAACTGCTGGATCACCGCTGGTTCGTTTCCCAGCGCGAACACCGCGATGTGCCCCTACCCGAGGCAGTGCACTCCTATATCGACACGGTGCTGCGCCATCGACCCTATGAGCAGGCCGTGGTCGAGGCCGAGACGGGCGATCTACCGCGCGTTATCGAATAGCGCGCGGTTCTGAGCGCTGGCAAGTTAGCGCGCTGGCAAGTTAGCGAGCTAGCGATTACTGGGCCGCGCGGCGCCGGCGATCGACCTCATAAAGCGCGATCCCACCCGCCACCGCGGCGTTGAGCGATTCGGTGTCCGAGGCAATCGGAATTGAAGCGATCAGGTCACACTGTTCGCGTACGAGGCGCGATAGGCCCTTACCCTCCGAACCAATTACCACCACGAGCGGTTCGGTTGCGAGCTCCACATCTGAGATGCCGACCGTCCCACCCGAGTCCAGGCCCACGATGAAGTAGCCGGCCTTGCGGAATTCCTGCAGTGTGCGGGTGAGGTTTGTGGCTCGGGCGACGGGTACGCGCGCCGCGGCGCCGGCCGAAACCTTATAGGCGGCGGTGGTTACCCCCGCGGCGCGGCGCTCGGGAATTACCACTCCCCTGACGCCGAAAGCGCCAGCGGAGCGCAAAACCGCACCCAGATTGTGCGGGTCAGTCACGCCGTCCAAAGCCACAATGAGCGGGGTGACGTCTGCCTCGTGTACCGAGACGATCAGATCGCGGGGGTCAGCGTATTCATAGGGAGGAACCTGCAGCGCGAGCCCCTGATGCACCGCGTTATCGGTGAACTTATCAAGGTCGCCGCGCGCTGTTTCCAACATCGTGATGCGGGCCTGCCCGGCGAGTTTGACGGCCTGTTTGACTCGGTCGTCGCTTTCGATGCCGTGCGCGAGATACAGCGTGGTCGCGGGGATTCCGGCCGCCAGGGCTTCGAGGACCGCATTGCGGCCCGCGATTACCTCGCTGCCCGCAGCGCGCTGAGGCTTGACCAGGTGACCGGTGGTCTGGCGCGCATCGGAGCGGGCACCGGACTTGCCGCGGCGGCGCGCGGCCGCCTCCCGCTGCTGCTTGCGCTTCGCTGCCGGGTGGTACGGGCGGTCTTCCGCCTTGGGGGTAGGGCCCTTACCTTCGAGCGCGCGGCGGCCATGACCGCCGGTGCCGTGTGAGGGGCCCTTCTTGCTGCCAGCTTTGCGAATTGCTCCGCGTCGTCCGCCGTCTCCAGCCATTATTTGTCTCCTTGTTGCAGGGACCAGCGTGCTCCACGCACGGAGTCTTCGACGACGATTCCCGCCGCGGTCAATTGATCACGGATCGCATCAGCGGTAGCGAAGTCTCGCGCCGCCCGCGCTTCATCACGGGCGGTGAGCTGCGCCGTCACTATTTGATCCAAAGCGTGCCGCGCGGCATCGGAACCCGCCGCACTCACTCCGGTGCGCCAGGCCGAATCCAAGGGATCCAGGCCCAGAACATCCAGCATCGCACGCAGGCGAAGCACATGCTCGCCCACAGCGGGGCGATCAACATCAGACAGGGCCTGGTTTCCGGCGCGCAGTTCCTCGTGTACGACCGCGAGCGCCGCCGAGACGTTGAGATCATCGTTCATTGCGGTGACGAAGTCTTCGGGCAACTCGACGGAGTTCAAGTCTGCGGTGGGGTCGACGTCGACCATTTCCGCGGCCCGCTCAATAAATCCGGATAGCCGCTCCCAGGCGGTCGTGGCCTCGGGCAACGAGTCGGGCGTGAATTCGATCATCGAGCGGTACTGGGCCACGCCCAGGGCATAGCGCAGGGCCTGGGGCGCGACGGTTTCGAGCATTTTGGAAACCAGCAGCGAGTTGCCCAGCGATTTGCTCATCTTCTCGCCCGAGGCGGTGACCCAGGCGTTGTGCAGCCAGTACTGGGCGAAACCGAATCCGGCGGCGCGCGACTGGGCCTGTTCGTTCTCGTGGTGGGGGAAGCGCAGGTCGAGGCCACCGGCGTGAATGTCGAAGGCGTCACCGAGGTAGCGGCGGGCCATTGCGGAGCACTCGATGTGCCAGCCGGGGCGGCCGCGGCCAAATGGCGTGGGCCAAGAAGCGGTTTCTGGTTCGCCGGGTTTGGCGCTCTTCCACAGCGCGAAGTCGCGCGGATCCCGCTTAGTTGATTCGCCCCCGTCCCCGGAAGAGAGCATCTCATTGGGGTCTTGGTGGGTGAGCGCACCGTATTCGGCGAAGGAGGGCACGTCGAACCACACATCGCCGCTGCCGCTGGGATCGGCGTAGGCATGCCCGCGTTCGATGAGGCGCTCGATGATGTCGACCATGTCGAGGATGTGCCCCGTCGCGCGCGGTTCATAGTCGGGTGGGGTGATGTTCAGTGCATCGTAGGCGGCGGTGAATTCGCGTTCAAAGCGCAGCGCCCAGGCCCACCAGTCGGCGTTGTGGGCAGCGGCCTTTTCTAAGATTTTGTCGTCGATATCGGTCACGTTGCGCACGAAAGTCACTTCGTAACCGGTGCGGCGCAACCAGCGAACCAGCACGTCGAAGGCGATCGCGGAGCGCAGGTGGCCGATATGGGGTGAGGACTGAACGGTGGCACCACAGAGGTAGATGCCGACCTTGCCGGGCACCAGGGGTTCGAACGGGCGAACTGTTCGCGTTGCAGTATCAAATAATTTCAGGCTCACACGCCCCAGGGTACCGGCGATGGGGTGGGCTTTGGCCTGCCGCGGTCAGGGATGTCGCACAACTAGCGCGGTGGCGATTGCCGCGAGGCCATCACCGCGCCCGACAAAGCCGAGTCCGTCGGTGGTGGTGGCCGAAAGTGAGACGGGCGCACCCAGCGCCGCGGTCAAAGTTTGCTCCGCTTCAGTGCGGCGTTCCCCCAGGCGCGGGAAGGGTCCGATGAGCTGGACGGCCACGTTCCCGATTTGGAATCCGGCGGCGCGCACCTGCGCGGCGGTTTCCTGTAAAAAGCGTTCCCCCGAGGCGCCAGCATATTTGGGGTCGGAGGTGCCGAAGTGGGTGCCAAGGTCGCCTAGCCCGGCCGCGGATAGGACCGCGTCGCAGACCGCGTGGGCCACCACATCGCCGTCAGAGTGCCCGGATAGGCCCGGTTTATCGGGCCACTTCAAGCCCGCAACACACAGGGGCTGATCACTGCCCGTGTTGATGGGGTGAACGTCAATCGCGATGCCGGTTTGGGGAATCGGGTAGCCAGAACCCTCCACCGCGCCACTGCGGGTTTGCGGCTCCGCGCCCAAAAACGCTGCAGCCCGCTCCAGGTCGGCGGGAGTCGTAATTTTTAAGGCCTCTTCGGCGCCGGCGACCACGTCAACCTGCACCCCAAGAGCTTCCACAAGGCCCGCGTCATCGGTGGCCCCACCGGCGTCCGCCGGGCCGTTCGCGTGGGCGCGGCGCAGCACATCGAGCGCGAAGCCCTGCGGAGTTTGCACGGCCCGCAGGTTAGCGCGCTCCGGTGTCCCGGTCACGTGGGTGGTTTCGGGACTGGTTGCCACCGTCTTGATCGTGTCAACCACTTCGAGTGCGGGGATTACGGCCTGAGACCCGCTTTCCAGCGCAGCTTGCACGCGTTTAATTACGGACGGCGGCGTGAGACAGCGGGCGGCATCGTGGACTAGGACATGGGTCACTTCGGGCGGAAGCGCCGCCAGGGCCGCGGCAACGGAATCTTGGCGGGTGGTACCGCCGGGAATAACCACGATATCGGCCGACGGATTGGGCCCGAGGTCGGCGCTGAGCAGCCGCGTGACCTCTTCGACGTGCGTTTTAGGGGCCGTAATAACAAGTGTGCGCGCCGCGTGGGAATCGATTATCCCGCGCACGGCGCGCACAACAAGTGGTATTCCGGCGAGTTCAACAAGGGCCTTGGGTTTCTGTGCACCCAAACGCTCAC
>Ga0209487_1002010_pt1 | contig 16775 bp, 16 predicted proteins | sample Poulit2012_FD_187524 | JGI IMG/M metagenome (GOLD analysis project Ga0209487, IMG submission 187524) | Agricultural soil microbial communities from Georgia to study Nitrogen management - Poultry litter 2012 (SPAdes) (version 2) | ecosystem: Environmental > Terrestrial > Soil > Agricultural land...
GGAGTCAGCAGCATGTTCAGCATCAGCCGTTCTCACGAACTCAGTTCAGCCGGGGGCTAACATTGGTCAAGGACATCTGATGAACTACCCTGAAATCGACAGACTCGTCAGCCGCTACCGTGACCTCGCCGCCTGCCGCAACGATCTGGAAGCGGCTTTCCGGCTGCTGCTTGAGACATTCCACAGGTCCGGCCTCGTACTTACCTGCGGCAACGGCACCTCCGGCGCCAGCGCCAGGCAACTTGCCGGCGGGCTCGTCCGCAGCTTCCAGCGCAACCGTCCGGTGCCCGAGGAGTTGCGCGCGACCCTGGCGGAACAGGGACCTGCCGGTGAACGCCTGGCGGCACAGCTGCAGGGTTCCCTGCCGGCCCTTGCGCTCGGCGGCAGCCAGGACCTGCTGACCGGCATCGCCGCGGAGCAGGGAGCCGAGCTGATGTTCGCCCAGCAGCTGTACGGACTAGCCCGGCCCGGGGACACACTGGTCGTGGTTTCCGCTGGCCGTACCGAGGACAACCTGAAGGCCGCGCTGCGCGTCGCCACCGCGCTGGACATGACCCGCATCGTCCTGACGGGCAGGGAAGACGGCGATCTTGACGGCCTGGCTGATTGCATCGTGCGGGTACCCAGGGTCACGCCGCTGGAGATCATGGAACTGCACCTGCCGGTATGCCACACGCTGGCCACGATGGTGGAGCAGGAGTTCTTCCCTTGAGGCCCGCTGCGGGCGCTTCAACAGCGGCCGTGCCCGGTTTCAACGTTCCCGCCTGGGAGTCAGGCCTGCCTGTCCCCAGCCAGCAGCCGAAGCTGAAAGGCGACTTGACTGCCGACGTATGCGTCATCGGCCTCGGTGGAGCCGGACTGACCGTCATCACCCAACTGTGCGCCGCAGGACTGAGCGTGATCGGCCTGGATAAGGGCACCGTTGCCGGCGGAGCCGCCGGGCGGAACGGCGGCCTGCTGCTGGCGGGACTGGCAGCGTTCCATCATGACGCGGTACGGCTGCTCGGAGCGGACACCGCCGTCAGCTGGTACCGGGACACGATGGACGAGGTCGACCGGATGCTGGCTGAGACTCCGGGGCAGGTGCACCGGACCGGTTCGCTGCGCATCGCCGCTGATGACGCCGAACTCGCTGACTGCGAAGAGCAGTTCGCGGCCATGCAGGCCGCCGGTCTGCCGGTCGAGCGTTACTCGGGTCCTGAAGGTCGTGGTCTGCTGTTCCCGCATGATGCCGTGTTCAACCCGCTGGCGCGCAACCGCTTGCTGGCCAGCCGGGCGATCGCGGCGGGTGCCCGGCTGTTCGAGGACAGCGTCGTCACTGAGATAGCCGCCGGCCAGGTCGCTTCAGCCACAGGCCGCGTCAGCGCCCGCGCGATCGTTGTGACGAGTGACGCGGGACTGCCGGAACTGCTGCCGGAACTGGCTGATGACATCAGACCGCTGCGGCTGCAGATGCTGGCAACGGCTCCGGTCGCCGGGCTGCGCCTCCGGCGGCCGGTCTACTACCGTTGGGGCTTCGAGTACTGGCAGCAGCTGGCAGATGGCCGGCTGCTGCTCGGCGGGTTCCGCGACCGGGGTGGTCCGGGAGAGTGGGGCGCCGATGCCGTCCCCGGTGCAGAAGTGCAGCAGCTCCTCAGTGAGTTCCTGGAGCAGCATCTGGGGGTGAAGGCACCGGTAACTCACCGCTGGGCCGCCCGGGTCGGCTACCGCGACGCGGTTCTGCCGCTGCACGGCGAGGTGCGCCCTTCCGTGTGGGCGGCCGGCGGTTACAACGGTAGCGGCAACGTGATCGGCTCACTGCTCGGGCGCCGCATAGCCGCAGAAGTCAGCGCGGCATTATGAGCACCATGCCCGTGTAGATCAGGTTCGGGTCATCCCCGATCACCTGTGAGTTCGCCTCCAGGACATCCGGCCAGCGATTACCGTCACGGTAGAAGTAGGCGCTGATCGAGGACAGCGAATCGCCCGGCTGCACCGTGTATATGCCCTGCGCACCGGTCAGGTAGGCGAGTTCACCCTGCGCTTCTTCCAGGTCGCTGCGGAGCGACTCCATCTGGGCCAGCTGCTCTTCACTCAGCTGCTCAGAAGCCGTCCGAAGTGAATCGTAGGCGTCACTCAGTTCACTGGCCCGGGCCCTTGCTTCCGCGACCTCGGTCTCAAGTGTCGCAGTGCGCTCGAGCAGCTCGTCCCGCTCGCCGGTGAGGCCCGCTACCGTGCTTTCCAGCTCAGCGATCTCTTCCCGCAGCGAAGCGGTCTCCTGCTCCAGCCCAACAGTACGGGCCGTGGCCTCGGCAAGCTGCTGCCGCAGGGTGGCCTGCAGCTGAACAGCGTTACTCAGTTCCTGGTCACGCTCAGCGAGATCGGTCTGCAGCAGCTCCAGTTCGGCGAGCTGAGCGTCCCGTTCCTGTTCAAGCGCTGCGATGCGCGTGTTCAGCTCGCCGATGGCGTCAGCATGGTCCTGCTGCACCTGGTCCAGCTCGGCGCGGGCTGCAGTGACCTGCTCCTCGGCAGCGGCCAGGGCACCAGCCAGTGAGTCTGCCCGCTCATCCAGCTCAACGAGCTGCTGTTCCAGCTCCGTACGCAGCCCGATTTCCGAAGTGAGCGCCTCCTCAAGCTCCGCAAGCTCTGTCTCAAGGCCGGCCCGGGCGTCCGTCTCGGTACCGAGCTCACTCTCCAGCTCAGTTGCGCGGGCAGTGGCGGCTTCCAGCTGTTCCTGCAACGCAGTGCGCTCTGAATCAAGCGCGGCCAGCTGTTCACCGAGCTCCTCACGGTCAGTGACGGCTGCTGTCAGCTCCGCGATCAGCTGCTCCTGTTCGCCTCGCACCGTGCTCAGTTCTGCTCTGAGGCCGTCCAGCTCGGCCTCGCGTTCCTGCATCTGCGCGTCCAGGTCGGTCACCGTCTCGGCCCGCTCTTCACGGAGCTGCTGGAGTTCCTGCAGCTGGTCATTCACCTGATCAAGTTCCGCGCGCAGTTCGCCCGTCAGTGCCTCCTGGCTGTCCAGTTCGGCGGTGACGCGTTCAAGTTCAGCGGTCAGCTCTTCAGCGAGCTCCGTCGCTTCAGTCAGCTCCTCACGGGCTGCACTCAGTTCAGCAGACTGGTCGGGACCGGCCTCGGCCAGCTGCTCCTCGAGCCCGCTCACGCGCTGCCGCTGCTCCGCCAGTTCCGCCTCGGTCTGGGCCAGCTGCTCGGTCCGCTCCAGCAGCTGCTGCTCCAGCTGGCTCACCTCATCCGCCAGCGCCAGCGTGGCTTCACCGGACTGGGCTGCCGCAGCCACGACCTGAGCGGTCAGCTCCTCGATCTGTCCCTGCAGCTCCTCGTTCTCCTCACGGAGCTGCGCGAGCTCAGCTACGACGGCATCGTGCTCCGCGAGCGGTTCGCTCAGCTCGGCCGCAGCCGCTTCTGCCGCGGCGATGCGGTCAAGCAGTTCGCTTCGCTCGCTTTCAGCGGTGGCCAGCTGCGCTTCCAGTTCGCTTTCTGCTTCGGCCAGCCGGCTGAGCAGCTCCTGACGTTCTTCCTCTGAAACCTGAAGCTGCTGCTCAAGCTCCTGCTCCGCAGCACTGAGCTGTTCGCTCAGGCTTTCGTACTCAGCGCTGAGCTGCTCGTACTCACCTGCGATGGCAGCGAGAGACTGGTTCTCATCGAGGCTTTCCGCCAGCCGCCGCTCAAGGTCAGCGAGTTCTTCCCGCGCTTCCTCAAGCTCGCCCAGGCGGGCTGCGTCAACCGCCTGGAGTTCAGCGAGCCGGGCTTCGAACTCGCCGATCTGTACCCGACTCTGTTCCAGCTCGGACTCAAGGTCACCACTGACGGCTTCAGAGGCGGCCAGGTCGCTCTGCAGGCCACTTACCTGCCCCTGAAGCGCAGATACTTCGGCTTCCAGATCCTGTTCACGCTGACTTGGTCCGCAGGCTGCCAGTACGAGAAGCACGGCCAGCGGAAGAAGTGGGTACCAGACAGATCTCACGCAACTACCTCCACAAGGGGACAGAAAAAACGCACGTGTCGCAAACTGTCGTAACTGTACCATCCGCGGTTTGCGGCTTCGCAAGGAGACTGCAGGCGTCCTGGCTCAGCCGCTACAGGTCACGGTAATGGCGATAAAGAAGAGCAGTGTCGACGGGTGCGTCGCCCAGAGTCCGGGCCTGGCGCCAGGCGGCATCCTGCCGGATGAGTTCCGCCAGCCGGAAGTGGCTGCGATGACCGTAGAAGTCAAGGATGCCCGCCAGGCTGCGCTGCTGTGACTCAGTCAGCCGCTCGGGCTGGGCCTTGCGCAGCTGCCGCTCGGTCACTTCGAACTTGTCTGCCAGGAGGTCGTTCACCGGGTCGATGCGGATGCCATCGGCAGTCGCGATGACCGGTTCATGGAACAGAAGTTCTGAGTCCCACACAAGGTGCCAGGCCAGCGCGAAGTAGAGGAGATCCTGCAGTTTGAGCCAGGAGAGCGGCCGGGGGAAACGGCACAGGAAGGCAGCGGCGTCCAGTGCGCTGGTTTCCGGACGCGGACTGGTGCCTTCAAGGACACCGGCCGGCAACATCCGGACGCGGCGTCCCGCTTTGCGCTGCCGCCGGGCATGGCGTTGCTGCCATGCGTCCGCACAGTCTGCTGACTGCTTGGCTGCGGACAGGCTGATGGCTGCCTCCGGTTTCTCTGACATTCTGCCCCCCGTTATGGCAGCAGGATTACCTAACCCTGCCGAATTTCAGGGATTCATGTTAACACTTTTTGGGTGAATTGTGCCGGCTGCAGCAGGGCAATTGCCTTGTCAAGCCCGGTTTCAATACCAGTTCACGGTATGGTCAACAAGCCGCGGCCCGTCATAAACGAAGCGGGCTGAGAACATGCCGGGCTGTTCAAGCCAGGGCAGGAAGATCCGGTCACCTTCCCACAGGTTCAGCTGGTCAAGCCGTTCATCGGCTATCCAGTGCAGTTCGCCCTCGGGCGAGTTGATGAGCTCGCCCCGGAAGTCAGTGATGGTGAAGACGAAAACGTACCAGTCGTTGCTGCCATCGAAAGTGGGGAAGGTGATCATCCCGTTCAGCCGCCAGCTCAGCACCTCGAGACCGGATTCCTCCCGGACCTCGCGCTTCATGCACTGCTCAGGTGACTCGCCGGGTTCGAACTTGCCGCCCAGACCGTTGTACTTTCCGGCGTGGTAGTCCCCGGGTTTGCGGTTGCGGTACAGCATGAGCGTCCGTCCGGCAGACCTGACGTAGCACAGAGTCGCGAGCTTCAGTCCGGGGCGCTGCTCAGCCACGTTTCTTCAGCGCCTTCCTCAGTGCGCTGCGGTCACCGCGGGCGTAATGGCGCGCCATGTCCAGCGTCTCATGACGCAGGTGATCCTGTACCAGGTCGATACGGCCGGTCTCGCGCAGCATCCAGGTCGCTGCTGAGTGCCTGAGGCCATGTACGCTCTTGAACGGTACGCCTGCCGCCAGGCAGTGACGCCTGAGCCGCCGGTAGATGCCTGAAGGACTGCGCCGTTCCGTCAGCACGAACCGGTACGGGCTGGTGGGAGAGAGCGGGTCAACGTTCGCCGCCCGCAGCGACTGGAACTGCAGGTGCAGCGTCTGCTGCAGCCCCGGACTCATCACGACGGCCGCGGTCTTGTTGCCCTTGCCGGCCACCACGAGCAGTTCCTCCTGGTCCCAGTGGATGTGCGACCACTCAAGCGCGAGCATCTCGCTGACACGCAGTCCGGCGTGCCCGCCGAGCAGAAGTACCAGCCGGTCGTCTGCATCGCCTTCGCGCTCGACGTGCTGCATGAGCAGCTTAAGCTCCCGTTCACTGTAGTGCGCGCTGGCCAGATCCTGTTCCACACGGCTGCGCTGTTTCCCCATCGAAACGCCTTCGAACGGGTTCTCGCCGGTGAACACCCTGGTCCAGGCGAGAGCAGAGTAAAGAAGACGGGCGGCGGCGATCTTGATCGCGATGGTCGCCTCGCTGTAACGGCCGTCCGGGACGCGCCGGCGGCCACCGGGTCGCGCAGGACTGTCGGTATGGCGGATCGGTGGCGCATCCTGCAGCGGTGCGGTGTGACCGGTGCGCAGATCCTCGACGTAGTTCGCAGCCGCATCCTCGCCGGGCCTGAGCAGGTTCACGTGCTGCCACATGAGCAGCAGTTCGCGGACGCCGCGCTCGTACTGCCGCAGCGTGTTCGGACTGAGGTTGGAGCCCTTGCGGCCGCGGCGGCTCAGGTAAGCAGCGGTGATCGCCCACAGCAGGTCTGCGTCGCGCTGCTGCACCGCCTCGGCGGCAAGCAGGCGCCGGTCTTCAGGACCCAGACCGGCGATGTGCCGGTTACGGTCGATGGGCGATTCTAGGCTGAGCACCAGTTCAGCGCGTTCGGACATAGTCAGAAGGGTACTCGGCCGGATCCAGGCGTGTCAATATAATTACCCTTTAATTGAGTTATCGCTCATTCCTGGGTGAGCAGCATGTTGACGATCTCGAACCCCAGGCTCTGCACGGCTGACACGCCCGCAACACTGGACGGTGCCTCAGCCTGGAACGTCAGCGTGTAACGGATCGAGCCGCGCTCCGGCTCGAACACGGCCGCCAGTGCGACGTAGCCCTGGATGCCGTTCTGCCGCAGCACCAGCGTCTGGCCTTCAGCCAGCTTGGCTGCGCCCTCCAGAAAATCCGGAAGCGCGTTCACGAACTGCAGCAGCTGCTGCGGCGTGAAGGCGTTGATTCCGATGACAAGCTGGCTGTCACCCTCGCTCGACAGCTCGAGTTCGAAGCGCGGCAGTGATGAGAACAGGCTGGTCCCGGTAAGTGGCGCCAGGTCCTCGGGCACCTCGAGTGCCGCATGAACCGGCTCGACGGCCCAGGTGACCGTCAGCAGGAACAGTGATGCCATCACCCCACGTCTCAGCATGTCCACAGTTTAGCATATCCATGCGCATGTGTCGCTTACACATCATACACACTGCGCTCAATTGAGCTCATCCAGCGTGAGCCGGAAGCTCGGCACGAACGTCTCCATGAAGTAAGTCACCTCCGGCATGTTCATCTGTTCCAGCGACCGCCACACCTGCTGCTCGGCTCTGCTGAACTCCCTGTTTCCCGCCTTGGCCTCTTCCAGGCATTTCAGGTAGGCGCAGATGCGGTCGGCGGCTTTGACCAGCTCGCGCTCCTCCGCCCCTTGCGCAGCGTCACTGATCAGCGGCTCATACTCCTTGCGCATGAACTCCGGCAGCATGCCGAGCAGGCGCTCCTGGGCCACGACACTCAGTTCACTGAAAGCGTCGCGGATCTGCGGGTTGAAATACTTGATCGGCGTCGGCAGGTCACCGGTTATGACCTCCTCCGCATCGTGGAAAACCCCCAGCAGTGCCACCCTGGCCGCATCAACTGATCCGCCGAACCGCTCGTTGCGGATCACCGCCAGCGCATGGGCGATCATGCTGACCTGGAGGCTGTGTTCCTGGATGTTCTCGGTACGGGTGTTGCGCATCAGCCCCCAGCGCCGGATGAATTTCATGCGGGCCATGTAGGCAAAGAAATGACTCATACGGGGCGCATCGTATCAGGGCCGGCCTGCCGGTATGAAAGTTGCCATTGACGCTCGTTCGGACACCGGAGTAGCCTTCTTCTCAGGAGGCAATAACCGATGCCTGTATTGAACAAACCGCTCCGGCTCCTGTCACTCATTCTGCTTGCCGGCCTGCTTCTGGCAGGCTGCGCTCCTCAGGCCCGGACCGTCGCCAACTCGGTCATGCCGCAGATCTTCAACGCCCGCTACGCAGACGGCCAGCTGCACCTGCAGGGCCGTTACCTCGGCCACGGCTCAGGCGGCATCGACGCTGGCCACTACGTACTGCTCGGTGCGGATGTAGACGGAACGGGCGGACTCGCCTACGAGGCCACGAGCTGGTCTGACAGCCGTGTCACCGTGAGTGTTCCGGCCGATGCTCCGACCGGCAACGTTTTCGTCGTCGCAGGCGGGCAGCGCTCCAACCAGCTGACCTGGAGGCGGGACTGAGGCTGGCAGCATCACGGTGTAGACTGTGCCTTCATGAAGCCGCAAGCAGTCAAAGGCACTCACGACATCCTTCCGGCCCAGGTGCCGGCCTGGCGCCAGCTTGAACAGCGCGTCCGGCAGACCCTGGAACGGGCCGGCGCCGGCGAGATCCGGCCGCCAGTGTTCGAACACACTGAAACGTTCATAAAGACCGCCGGCGAGAGCTCCGACCTGGTGGTGCAGAAAGAGATGTACACCTTCACCGACCGGGGTGAGCGCTCACTCACCCTCAGACCGGAGTTCACTCCCGGTTTCCTCCGGGCTTACATACAGCACGGCATGCACACCTGGCCTTCACCGGTGAGGCTGTGGGGAATCGGGCCGGTGTTCCGCGCAGAGAACGTGCAGCGCGGACGCTACCGCCAGTTCCATCAGGTGAACTACGAGGTGCTGGGCTCCGATTCAGCCCTCATCGATGCTGAGACTATCGCTCTGCTCTACGATGCGCTGAGCGCCACCGGCCTCCGCAACCTGCGGGTCAGGCTCGGCAGCGTAGGCGACCCGGACGACCGCAGTGCCTACAACGACTACTTGCGTGAACAGCTGAGCCCTGTCGCCGACAAACTGACAGAAACGAGCCAGGAACGGCTCCGGCTCAACCCGATGCGGCTGCTTGATGCCAAAGACCCGGGCGACCGCGCCCTGATCGAAAAGCTGCGCCGGCCGCTTGAGTTCCTCGGCAGCGCCGCCGCCAACCACTTCGCGGAAGTGCAGGACTGGCTCCGGGCCTGGGACATACCGTTCGACATCGATGACAGCCTCGTACGTGGCCTCGACTACTACCGGCGCACAGCCTTCGAGGTGCACCACCTGGGGATAGGCGCGCAGTCGGCCCTCAGCGGTGGCGGCCGCTACGACGGCCTCGTCGAAAGCCTCGGCGGCCCGCCAACCGCCGGCATCGGCTGGGCCTTCGGAGTAGAGCGTGTCCTGGACGCGCTCGAGGAGGAAGGCCAGCAGGCCAGCGACGCTGAACGTCCGCTCGTCTTCCTCGTCGCACTCGACACTGAGGCAGTGGCGGAGGTCGCCGGGCTAAGCCGTGAACTGCGCCGTGAAGTCGCAGTCGGCTACACCCTCACGAGCCGGAAGACGGCCCGGGGCCTGAAGGATGCGGACCGCTCCGGCGCGCGTTTCGCAGCGCTGCGCGGCGAGCGTGAACGTGCCGCAGGTACTTTCGAAGTCAAGAACCTGGCAGACGGAACCCAGCACACGGTCGCGGAAGACGATCTGCGCCGCTGGCTGCTGGACTGGGAGAACTCATGAAACGAAGCAACTGGTGCGCTGAACTGAGTCCGGCTGATGCCGGCAACCGCGTCCGCCTGTCGGGCTGGGTCAACCGCCGGCGTGACCTCGGCGGACTGATATTCATCGACCTGCGCGACAGGACCGGACTCGTTCAGGTCGTGATCGAACCTGATAACGCGGACGCGTTCGCGACGGCCGAACGTGTCCGCAGTGAGTTCGTGCTGCACGTCAGCGGCACAGTGCGTGAGCGGCCGGCTGAGCAGCGCAAGGGAAGCGGTGCCGGAGCGGTCGAGGTGGTCGCTGAGGAGCTCACCATCCTGTCTGAGGCCCGCACTCCCCCATTCCTGCTGGACGGCAGCATCGACGCCTCGGCAGTGAGTGAGGAGCTGCGCCTCAGGCACCGCTACCTCGACCTGCGGCGCCCCGCAGCCGCCGCACCGATAAGGCTGCGTCACCAGGTAACCAAGGCCATCTGGGATCACCTGGACAGCCGCGGCTTCATCCAGGTCGAGACGCCGCTGCTCACCCGCTCCACCCCGGAAGGCGCCCGCGACTTCGTCGTCCCCTCCCGCCTGTCGCCCGGCGAGTTCTATGCCCTGCCCCAGAGCCCCCAGCTGTTCAAGCAGATGCTGATGATCGGCGGCTTCGAACGTTACTTCCAGATCGCCCGCTGCTTCCGCGACGAGGACCTGCGCGCTGACCGGCAGCCGGACTTCACCCAGCTGGACATCGAAGTCAGCTTCGTCGACCAGGAAGACATCATCAGCCTCAACGAGGAGCTCATCTCGTTCATCCTGGAGCGCACGCACGGTGAGGCACCAGCAACTCCGTTCCCCCGGCTTTCCTACGCCGATGCGCTGAACCGGTACGGCAGTGACAAACCGGACATCCGCTTCGGCCTGGAGCTGAAGGATGCCACCGCCCTGTTCCGGGAAAGTGGCTTCCAGGCTTTCAGCAAGGCGATCAAAGCAGGCGCGGTCACCAAAGTCCTGCCGGTGCCCGCGGAGGACGCAGCTGGCGTCAGCCGCAAGGTCATCAGTGAACTGGAGACGCACGCCAAGCAGCACGGAGCTGGCGGCCTCGCCTGGCTCCGCCGCAGCGGCGACGGTTTCAGCGGTCCGATCGCCAAGTTCCTGGACAACGAGCTGGCCGGCCTTCGTGAGCTTGCACCGGACGAGGGCGACCTGCTGCTGTTCGTCACCGCGGACTGGACGACCGCCTGCACCGCCCTGGGTGCCGTGAGGCTGCTCCTCGCCGATCAGCTCGGCCTGCGTTCCGGTCCCGGATTCAGCTTCCTGTGGGTGGTCGACTTCCCGCTGTTCGAGCAGGACGAAGAAGGCGGCCTGAGCTACATGCACCATCCGTTCACGATGCCGGTCACCGAGGACGTACACCTGCTCACTGATGATCCGCTGGCAGTACGGGCCCAGGCGTACGACCTCGTGCTGAACGGCAACGAGATCGGAGGTGGCAGCATCCGCATCCATGACCCCGAGATCCAGAAGCAGGTGTTCGAGGTGCTCGGCTTCAGCGACAGTGAAGCACGCGAACGCTTCGGGTTCTTCCTCGACGCTCTGGAGTACGGCACTCCCCCGCATGGCGGCGTCGCCTGGGGCCTCGACCGCTTCATAATGCTGCTGGCGGGAACCGACAGCATCCGCGACACCATCGCCTTCCCGAAGAACCAGAGCGGCGATGACCCCCTGACCGGTGCACCGGCCGGCCTCGAACCGGAGCAGCTTGCTGAGCTGGCCCTCCGGGTGGCAGAGTGATGCTTCCCCTCGTCATCGTCGACCTCGACGGCACCATGATCGGCCAGAACGGCCAGGTACTGCCGTGCGTCTGGCAGGGCGTCGACCGACTGCAGGCCGCCGGCGTGAAGCTGGCGGTGTGCACCGGCCGGCCGAACGCCGGGATCGCGCTGCAGGTGGCCGAACGGATCGGGCCACGCAACCCCCACGTCTTCAACCACGGTGCCCTGGTCACCTACGTCGACGGCGACACGGTACACGTGGCGGCACTGAAGGAAGCGAGCGCAGCCGAGCTCGTCCGCCGCGCCCGCCAGCTCAACTACGTGCTGGAGATCTACACTCCGTCGGGCATGTACATCGAGCGGAACAACAGCCAGAGCGAACAGCATGCCGACCTGATCGGCGTGAAGTTCGAGGTGCGCGACCTGCTGGAAGTCATCCAGGATGAACCGGTGGTCAGGGCCCAGTGGATGCTGCCACCGGAACGCCGCGCGGACGTTGAACAGCTCGACATCCCCGATGTCGAGCTTTCATACGCCACCTCACCTGGCATGCCCGGCACCGCCTTCATCAGTGTCACCCGTGCCGGCACTGACAAAGGAAGCGCCGTCAGGCAGCTGTGCGACGCTGTCCGCATCCCGCTGCGGGATGTAATGGCCATCGGTGACAGTGAAGGGGACCTGCCCATGCTTGAAGCTGTCGGTCATCCGGTGGTTATGGCCAACGCCTCGGCAGAGCTGCGCAGTCGTTTCGACGCGGTCGCCGGCGATGTGGAGAACTGCGGAATCATCGCTGCGTTCGAAGAGGCACTGTCCACACCGGCGGGCAGCACTGAATCCGATTCAGGCTAAACTCGTTAACTGTATGCAACACGCAACCATTGATCAGCTGCCGGAACTCACCGGCCAGACCGTGACCATCTCGGGCTGGCTGACCGGCATACGTTCCAGCGGCAAGATCGCCTTCCTGCAGCTGCGCGACGGCACCGGATTCGTACAGGGCGTCCTGCAGCGCACCGCCGTTGACGAGGCGACCTGGGAAGCGGTCCGCGGCCTCGGACAGGAAAGCAGTCTGACGGTCAGCGGCGAGGTCCGCGCGGACAGCCGCTCCAGCAGTGGCGTCGAGATCGACGTAAGGGCGATCGAGGTGCTCCAGGCCAGCAGCGGCTACCCGATCACCCCCAAGGAGCACGGTGTCGATTTCCTGATGGAGAACCGGCACCTGTACCTGCGGCACCGCAAGCCCTGGGCGATCATGCGCATCCGAGACGAACTCAGCCGTGCGGTGCAGGACTTCTTCGCCGAGCGGGGCTTCATCAAGTTCGACGCTCCCTTCTTCATGCCGACGGCGGTCGAAGGAACCACCGACCTGTTCGAGATCGACCTGTTCGGCGAAGATACGGCCTACCTGTCCCAGTCAGGACAGCTGTACGCTGAAGCCGGCATCATGGCTCACCGCAAGGTGTACACGTTCGGACCGACCTTCCGGGCCGAGAAGAGCAAGACCCGCCGTCACCTGCTGGAATTCTGGATGATCGAACCCGAGGTCGCCTTCCAGCCGTTCGAAGAGAGCCTGGACCTGCAGGAACAGTTCGTCTCCAGCCTGGTGAGCCGCATTCTGGAGCGCCGCAGTGATGAGCTCGCCATCCTTGAACGCGACACTTCCCGGCTCGAGGGCGCAGCTGCCGGTTCGTACCCACGGCTGACGTATGACGAAGCGCTTGAGTTCCTGGCGGAACGCGGCGAGCAGCTGGAATGGGGCGATGACCTCGGAGCCCCCCACGAGACGCTTATCGGTGAAGAGTTCGATCGGCCTGTGTTCATCACGGGCTGGCCGACCGCTGCCAAGGCGTTCTACATGGAGCCCTATCCTGATGACCCGACGCGGGTGAAGGCAGCGGATCTGATAGCGCCAGACGGTTACGGCGAGATAATCGGCGGTTCACAGCGTATCGGTGACCTGAAGCTGCTGGAGCAGCGCATCAGCGAGCATGGCCTGCCTCGCGAAGCGTTCGAATGGTACCTGGATCTGCGCCGTTTCGGTACCGTGCCGCATTCAGGTTTCGGCCTGGGTTTCGAGCGGACGCTGGCGTGGATCACCGGAGTGCATCACCTGCGTGAAGTGATTCCGTTCCCGCGCATGCTCACCCGCATGTACCCATGAGCTGACGGTTCAGTCAGTATCCGGTTCAGCTGGCGCCGCTTCAGCGGCCCCGGCCTCTTCCCCGTCCACCAGCAGTACCACACGCCCGAAGCCCGCTTCACGGAGCGTGTGCTCGATACTCATGCGGATGCGCAGCAGCTGCTCAGCAGTAAGCTCCTGCGCATCCCCGGCCTTCAGGTCCAGCACCACCACCTGTTCACCATCGATGCTGGTCAGGAACACCACCGGCAGGGGAAGGTCCGCGGGCCAGGCACCGTTCTCGCCTGACAGCTGTCCCTGGACGGCTGCGAGCAGGGCACGGATCTGACCGGCAGTCCCGGCAGGAAGGTTGACTTCCAGGCGGACCGGTACCTCAAGGTTGAAGCGGTCATAAGTGATGATGCGTACTTCTTCGGCAGTAACTGTCTGCTCAGGTACCGCAGGCAGTTCGAACGGATCCGCCGTCACCGGTTCAGGCCGCGTGAGCAGCACAGCCACTATCGCGCCGGCCAGTGCGAGCAGCGACAGGATTACCTGCGGTGATCGGAACGCCTTGCGCCAGGCATCAGGTCTCACGTTCATGGCTTCACCAGGACACTGTGGAGCGCAGTTGCGACGCGGTCAGCCAGCGCCGGATCCGTCAGCAGCTCCTGTGGCACCAGCAGCAGGATGCCGTGACCGCTGGACTGTGCCAGCTGTTGCAGCGGCAGCCCGCTCGCCACGGTGATTTCGAGTGCGGCAGCGATCATGCTCGCCTGCTCAGCTCCGCGGGCATTGCCTCCGTAGCGGCCGAGCAGCAGCTGGCGCCGCAGCCGGTCCAGCGCCGGCCTGTCAGCCTGCGACAGGGTGCTGGCGCGTTGCAGCGCTGCGCTGTCGTTCGCGTCCGCCAGCCAGTGAATGGCGAAGTGGTCAGCCGACCGGTCGAGCTGCAGGTACAGGTCCGCAGCATCAGCTGCCAGCAGGTTGCCCGCTGCCGCGGAGGCGTCTTCGCGGGTGAGCAGCACTTCGATGCCCTGAGTGCGCAGCACCCCCGCGACTCCAAGCGCAAGATCGATCAGTGACCGGTCGGCAGCCGGGTCGAGCAGCACGGTGCGGCTGCCGGCCGGGACCGGCGCCGCCTGTTCCGGGCCGCTCAGATCGTCTCGGGCAGCCAGGCTGACCTGCAGCTGCCAGCCGCTGCCATGCGCGCTGCTGCTTACCTGCCAGTCGACACCGTCTGCCAGCATGATGCGCAGTTCAGGCTGAGCGGAACCGTGCTGCAGCCATGCCTCACTGAACAGGCTGCCGGTAACCGGCGGCAGCCTGGCCGGATCAGTCCTGTCAAGGCTGAACTGCAGCGTCTTCAAGGCACTGTTGTGATGACTGCTGAACGGGACCGGTGCGCTGAGCGTCAGGATGACCTGCTCGCGACCGGCCGAAACCTTCCGCTCCAGGCCGGTGATGCGTGCCTGCGGGAGCCTGACCTCGATCAGATCACGCGTGCCCGTGAACACCGTGACGTGACCGCCGAAAGCGTTGGCGACGGTCTTGACCGGCAACAGAAGGGTGGAGCCGGTACGTACCGCGGCCAGGCCTTCGAACGGCTGACCGTTAAGGCTGGCCGGGTCACCAGTGGCTGCCACAGTCGGGTCGGTCACCAGCCGGAGCTGCAGCAGGCGTCCCCCGAGTCGCAGAGCGACGCTGTGCTCATAAAGTTCCAGCTCAGCACCGAATGCCGCGGCCAGGGCATGCGCAGGCGCGTAGCTGACGCCCGCTACGAGTTGCTGGTCCAGGCCGGGCACTTCGCTTTCGCCCACCAGCAGGCGGGTCTGAGCGGCTGCTGCGGGCAAGAGCAGCAGCGCGAAGAGCAGCCAGCTGACTGTCCTCAACGCTCTCCCTTCAGGGCGCTGTCGATCTGGCGTTTCGCATCACGCTCGGCCTGGCGCTGCCGTTTGTCGTGCCGCTTGCGTCCGCGACCGAGGCCGATCAGAAGCTTGGCCCAGCCGTCCTTGAAGTACAGCTTGAGCGGCACGATGCTGAGACCGCGCTGCTCTACTCCGGCCTTCAGCTGGTCGATCTCGCGCCGGTTAAGAAGCAGCTTGCGGGTCCGCAGCGGTTCATGGTTGTTGTAGCTGGCCTGGGCGTACACGGGGATGTTCATGCCTTCCAGGAAGACCTCGCCGTTGCGGACTCGTGCGAACGATTCACTGATCGAAGCGCCTCCGGCACGCAGTGACTTGACCTCGCTGCCGGTCAGGGCGAGGCCCGCCTCGAAAGTCTCCAGGATCTCGTAATCGAAGTTGGCCCGTCTGTTGCGGAGTTCTGTCACCGGATCACCGTACGCCATTGTACGGTGCGGCGGTGTGCCGTGGTCATTCCAGGTCGAGTGAGACGTCGCGCGGATTGACGTCGATCCGGAAGCGGGCACCCTGCTGCCCGGAAGGAACTGCTGCCAGCAGTGCCCGGAACCGTTGCGGGTCCCTGCAGCGCAGCAACAGTTGCCACACGTAGCGGCCCCTGATCCTGGCGACACCGGCGGGCACGGGTCCCAGCAGTTCGTCGGCGCCAGCGCCTTCGCCCAGCAGGCTGCCCTGCAGCCGCTGTGCAGCGACTTCTGCCGTAGCGGAGTCACGGGCAGTGATCTCGATACGCGCCAGGTGAGCGAACGGCGGGTAGCCGAACGCTTCCCGGCGCTCAAGGGTCGCGTCGGTGAACCGTTCCAGCGCAGCAGCCTGATCCTCGGCCCGCAGGACGTCGAGCACCGGATGCTCCGGCTGGAACGTCTGGATGACCACGAGGGGCCGTGGCCTGCTGCTCAGCTCAGGCAGCTGCAGCATGAGCCGGAGCGTGTTCTCAGCAGCCCGGAAGTCACTCTGACTGAGATGCGCATCGAAGAGTGATACTGCCAGAAGCGAGACGTTGGGCAGGGGCGGCAACCGGAGGGCAGCGGTCGTTGCGACCAGCACTCCGCTCTCACCGGCCAGCAGCGCGGTCGGGTGTTCCCGGACATCGGTGTCGTAACGCACCACCCTGAACCCGGGCAGGAGCCGGCGGATGCTGCTGGCCAGCCACTGGGTGCCGGCCGACCGCCCCGGCTGCAGCTCATCGGAACCGCATGACGGGCATTCCAGCGGCACCGCGAGCGTGTGGTTGCACTGGTGACAGCGCAGCTCGTTCTCCTTCTGGTGGTAGCGCAGCGGCAGGTCGCAGTTCGGACAGCCGATGGTATGGCCGCAGGCGTTGCAGGCGAGCGCCCCTGAGAATCCGCGCCGTGATGACAGCACTACCGCCTGTCGTTCTCGCTCCTGCACCTGGCGCAGCACCCGGCTGAGGTCGCTGTCGATCGGCCAGCCGCTGGCACTGTTCATGTCGGTAACGTGGATCCGCTGGCTGCGCGGAGGCAGGCTCAGCACGGGCGTCCCGCTGGCGCTCAGCTCCGCGTTCAGGCTCACTTCGGTCTCGATCAGCCGCCGGCCTTCGATGCGGGCCAGCAGGCGCGCTGTCTCGGGGATGAACAGCCTGGGGCCACTGAGCCCTTTCCAGGAGGAGCTTGCACTCTCCAGCACCACGATGCTGCCGGTTTCGGGTGGGTTCATGAGCAGTGCCGGGAAAGTTCCTGCCAGCAGCTGTCCCGGCCGGG
>Ga0209487_1002011_pt1 | contig 16766 bp, 17 predicted proteins | sample Poulit2012_FD_187524 | JGI IMG/M metagenome (GOLD analysis project Ga0209487, IMG submission 187524) | Agricultural soil microbial communities from Georgia to study Nitrogen management - Poultry litter 2012 (SPAdes) (version 2) | ecosystem: Environmental > Terrestrial > Soil > Agricultural land...
GTTGCGGTCTTGGGTGCCGGCACCTTCCAGTGACTGGGCCGAAGACTTATTGGTCATGTAGATACTCCCGAAAAACAGACAGTGCGGAGGAAAAATTTCCTTCCCATTCTAACGTGAATGTTGTCGCGGACTGGTTTGGTGGCACAATAGAGTCTTGAAGACCCCATTCTTGTGTTGTTGAAAAGGAAAAAACATCACTACCAATCACGACGAGGCTGACACCACACAGCACGAGCCGCCGCAACAAGACGCCATCCCGAAGCCGAAACTCACCAAATCCCAGGGCGACCGGATGAGTCAAACGGCCAAGGCCATGACCTATTCGGTTTTGGCCACACTAGCGATTGTGCTGGGTTGGATGGCCCTGAACCCGCAGGCCGATAACGAATTTGATCCCGGTGTCGACGTCGCCGCCGCAGAAGTCGAGGTTGCCAATGTTGCGGCCTTCACCCCGGCCTCCTTCAACGCCCCGGACACCTGGCGGGCCAATTATGCCCGCTGGAACCCCGGCACATTGGACGATATTCCGGCCTGGAACGTGGGCTATCTGACCGATGACGACGAGTTCTTTGGCATCTCCCAGACCGCGAATGCGACCGCCGGCTGGGTACATGACAAGATCAATCCGGTCGGAGAACCAACCGAAACCACCGTGGCCAACCATGAAGTGCAACGCTGGGTTGGTCGCGATGAGCATATTTATCTAGTCGCAGAATTTGAACAACCCGAGGTCCCGGCCTCTGAAGCTGCCGACGACGCCATTGAACCCTCGGACACGATGACACTGATCATCTCGGGTTCGATGGAAGAAGAGCGGCTGCACCAGCTGGCCGCAGAACTCATCAACTAGTACCGCTAAACACCCACACGCCCCCAGCACCACCGGGAATGACCTCAAGGAGCCCAATGCCGACCTCTCTGACGCCTCAACAAGCATGGGCCTTACTCAAATCGGGCAACCAACGATTTGTTGACGGCACCGTTGACCACCCACACCAAGACGCCGGATGGCGGGCCGCCCTGGCAGAATCGCAGAGCCCACACGCGGTAATTTTTGGGTGCTCCGACTCCCGGCTGGCCGCCGAAATTATCTTTGACGTGGGGCTGGGCGACGTCTTTGTGATTCGCACCGCCGGCCAGGTCATCGACGACGCTGTCTTGGGGTCGTTACAGTTTGCGATCGATGAAATCGATGTGCCGCTGATTATCATTTTGGGCCACGACAGCTGCGGTGCTGTCACGGCGGCCGTGGAGGCGATGGAAACCGCCGTCATGCCCACCAGTTTTATGCGTTCGCTGGTGGAACGCATCATGCCCTCCGTCATGGCCGCGAAATCCAAGGGCGTCCACGACGTGAACGGTACCGTCAAAGAGCACACCGATCAGACCGTCCACCGGGTGGTTGACACCTCCTATACGGTCGCCAAGGCCGTCAAAGAAGGCCGTACCGCCGTTATGGCAGTAACATATTCCCTGTCGGATGGTTCCGTACAAATCGGTGATATTTTAGGTCCGGTAAAACCCTGACCCGCGGTCTTGTGGCTGCAACACACATACCCCCGGGTCATTCCCAACATAGGATGAGGATTATGACAACGAAGTCTGATGATCAACAATTCCGTATCGAACATGACACGATGGGCGAAGTCCGGGTACCAGTGGATGCACTGTACTCTGCACAAACTCAACGTGCCGTAGAAAACTTTCCAATTTCCGGTCAGGGTCTTGAACCCGCCCACATTCACGCACTGGGCCTGGTCAAAAAAGCTTGCGCCGTCGCAAACCATGAGCTGGGCGTGATCACCGATGAACAAGCCGAGGCGATTACCGCCGCGGCAGACCAAATTATTGGTGGGCAACACGATGAACAGTTCCCCATCGACGTCTTCCAAACCGGCTCCGGTACCTCATCCAATATGAACACCAACGAGGTCATCGCAAACCTGGCGAACCGGGCACTGCAGGCCGCTGGTTCGGACACCACCGTGCACCCAAATGACCACGTGAATGCGTCACAGTCATCCAATGATGTGTTCCCGACGTCGGTGCACGTTGCGGTAACCAGCATGTTGATCAACGAGTTGAAACCAGCTCTGGCCTACCTGGCTGAATCACTCGAACGCAAAGCACAAGAATTTGCCGACGTCGTCAAAGCCGGTCGTACGCACCTGATGGACGCCACCCCGGTGACCATGGGCCAGGAATTTGGTGGCTACGCTGCCCAGGTACGGTACGGCATTGAGCGCATTGATGCCTCCCTGCCCCGCGTCGCCGAAGTGCCACAGGGTGGGACCGCAGTCGGCACCGGCATCAACACGCCCCGTGGGTTCTCGGAACGCGTGGTTGAAGTATTGGCCGAAGAATCCGGTCTGCCCATCACCCAGGCCCGCAACCACTTTGAAGCCCAAGCCAACCGTGACGGTCTGGTGGAAGCTTCCGGTCAGCTGCGGAACATTGCCTATTCCCTGCTGAAGATTAATAATGACCTGCGTTGGATGGGATCCGGACCAAATACCGGCCTGGGCGAATTATTCATCCCAGATCTGCAGCCGGGCTCCTCGATCATGCCGGGCAAGGTCAACCCCGTTATCGTGGAAGCCGTCTCCATGGTGTGCGCGCAGGTCATTGGTAATGACACGACGATCTCCCTGTCCTCCACCAACGGCGCATTTGAACTCAACGTGGGTATCCCAGTCATGGCGTCCAACCTGCTGGAGTCCATCCGCCTGCTGGCCAACTCGTCCCGAGTCATGGCCGACAAGATGATTGACGGGCTGCAAGCCAATGTCGAACGTGCCGCCTTCTTGGCCGGTGCTTCGCCATCAATTGTGACCCCGTTGAATAAGATCATTGGCTACGAAGCCGCCGCTGAGATTGCTAAGCACTCGGTCGCCGAAAAAATCACCGTCCGCGAGGCTACCATCGCCCTGGGCTACGTAGAGCGCGGCGACATTACTGAAGCACAGCTTGATGAAGCCCTCGACCCGATGTCGATGACTCGTCCAAGCTAGTCCGCGTCGTTCTTTGTGGTCCCCGCCCTGGTGCGGGGATCACCCACTTAAGGTCTTCTTCAAGGCGCTGCCGAGTTCGGCGGACGCCAAGTGTGGAATCGTTGACTGACCGCTCCCAGCAGGGGCGCCGGTGTCAGCCGCATTCCAAGATTCCGCAGCCCAGTGGCCACCGGGCTTTGTGCCTGTGCCACGTTGGCCATGAGTTGGGATTGCCGCCACAGTGTGCCGGTACGTCGACTTCGTAACCGTGAATACTGCTCCAGTGTTGCGTCCAGTCCGCGTGTGCTGGTGTGTCGGAGTAATAATGTCAGGGTGACAGCGTCTTCGATGCCCTGTCCGGCGCCTTGCCCAAGATTTGGCAACATCGCATGTGCCGCATCACCCAGCAGCACGGTCCGACCGAGCACCAGAGTCTTTAACGGTTTGTGCAAAGCATAGACGTCATGGCGGAGTAACGTGTTAGGCGGGGTGGCGGTGATGCATTCGGGTATCGGCTGGTGCCAACCGGCAAAGGTGTCCGCCACGGCGTCATGTTCAGATGCGAACGTAGCGTTCGCGGCAATATTTCGGGTGCCAAACCAATATACGGTGTCATCCGGTAGCGGTACGATGCCAAAGATGCGACCTCGTCCCCACGTTTCAGCGGCAACACCGGATAGCTCTACCGGCCGGGAAGTGACCCCGCGCCAGGCGGTGTAGCCCGAGTAGGTGATTCCGGTGTCGAGTCCTAGGCGGTGTCGATTGCGACTGCGTAGGCCATCGGCGGCTAGCACCAGGTCAGCGATTTCGGTGGTTTCGCCAGTGGTAACACGTGGTGTCCCATCGGCCGCGACTTGTGCCTGGACACCGGTTTGGATGGTGCCGGGGGCCAAAAGTTCTCTGAGTGTGTTGTGCAGTGTCACCCGGTGGACGGTGTGTAGTTTTTCGACTGTTGCGCGCGGCATGGTGGTCAACCACGTTCCGTCGGGAGTGCGCTGGCCCGTGTGCAGGGTTGCCAGCGTGTTACTGGTAATCGCTTGGATGGGCTCGTTTAGCCCGACGGCGTCAAGTGCCGCAAACGCGTTGCCGAATAGGGTCAGGCCAGCGCCGTCGGCGTTGGGGTCTGTGCGTTGTTCATAGACTTTGACGTCGTGGCCGTCGCGTTGGAGGCTGGCTGCTGCTACGAGTCCGGCTATCCCCGCACCGATCACGGCAATGTGCAAGGTGTCCTCCTGGTTGGTGGAATGGTTACATCAGCATACAAGCCGTCGCTGCGATGAGCATGGCCGGTCCGAAAGCGATTCGGGTGGTTTTCTTGGCTCCTCGAAAAACCACGAGAAACAGGGCGTGAAATCCGCCAATCACAAATGCCAGGACGAAGCCGGCGATGAGCGTTTCGACGCCGATGAACCCCGTGTATAGTCCTAGTCCGGCTGCGAGCTTCACATCGCCCATGCCCACTCCGGCACGGGTAATCACATGCAGGATGAACATGATTGCCAGGTAGCTGGCTGAGCCAAGCAGCGTCATGAGCCACCGGCCCGCTAGCACGGAATCCTGGCCAGCAGTCAGGGTGCCGGCCACCAAAAGAACCGCTGCCCCGGAGAATAGCAGGGCCGTCCAGCTATTGGGCAGGCGGTGTTCTTGCACATCGATGACGAATAATACGATGCCGCACAGTAGAAACCAGAGCAGCGCTACGGCCAGCAACACCATGGGCAATGGTTGCATGGTGCCGGCAGCAAACTCTTGGGTTGTCAGCTGGATCATATCTGCCACAGTAGCTAACTGGAGGCTCGGCGGGTAGGGGCCGGTGTCTGTTGTGGATAACGTTGAGCTTATCCGCCGAAGCGGCGGTTGCGTGTTGCGTAGTCACGAAGTGCGCGGATGAAATCGACTCGGCGGAAGGCAGGCCAGAGGGCTTCACAAAAGTAGAATTCAGAGTAGGCGGATTGCCACATGAGGAACCCGGAAAGGCGTTGCTCACCAGAGGTACGGATGACAAGATCCGGGTCTGGTTGTCCGCGGGTGTACAGCCGGTCGGAGATGGCGTCGACGTCCAGTGTTTCGATGGCTTGGTCGAGCGTGTACCCGGCTTGTGAAGCGTCGGCTAGGTAGGATTTGGTGGCGTCAACGATTTCTTCGCGGCCGCCGTATCCGATGGCCACATTGACGTGGACACCTTGGTGGTCTTTGGTGGCTTGGGCTGTTTCGTTGAGCAGGTTGGCTAAATCGGGTGGCAGAATGCTGTGGTCCCCCACCGGATGCACTTTCAGTTGGGTGCCGTTGGCCAGGCCCGCACCGAGTTGGCGCAGCGTGTTGGCGATGATCCGGATGAGCGGTTCCAGCTCTGCTTTATCGCGGTTGAGATTCTCGGTGGACAGCATGTAGAGCGTGACGACCGGAATGTGGAATTCGGCGACCCAGTGGAGGAACTCGTGGATTTTTTCGGCCCCGACCTGATGCCCGTACGCTGTGCTGGCACCGGTTTGTTTGGCCCAGCGTCGGTTGCCATCCAGGACCACACCAATATGGCCCGGTAGCTGATCGGCGTTCAGTTTGCCGGCGAGTCGACGTTCGTAAAACCGGTAAACAACGTCAGGGACTCGCAGCGCGCTCAGGGGTGATGTGTTCATGCGCAGCGGCGTTCTAGTCGTGACGTCCGGTGTCGGGCTCTTGAGCTTCCAACGTTGGCATATCAAGGTAGCCGGGATACTTTTTCCGCAGCACTTCGGTTTGGCTGCTGGCCAGGTCGTCAATTTCGGATCGCTGGCGAGCATCTTCGGGCAGATCCGGCTGATTGCGTTCTACGAGCATGTCTTCGGCCGTGGTGGAGCGTAATTTGACCCGCCGTATCTGGCGGATCATTATGCGGAACACAATGATGGCGGCGATGACAAAAGCAAAGGTGGCCAGGAAGCCGAAGATCCCGGGGGTCACGTCTTCATCGCGCAGACCTTCACGGAGTACGGGGTCTTCGACGCCGGCGATTACAACGTTTGAAAAAAGCGTATAGAGCATGGTGTTGTCAGTCTACCGGGGTATCTCGGAGCCCGGCGAATAAATCCTCTTCGGGCAAGGTGGTTGGCACTTTAGAATCAATTAGGACGTAGTCTTCCCACGGCCAGTGGTTGCGCAAGATCTCATTGGGCGTAAAAAAGAATCCGCCGTGTGTATCAACCTGTGAGCGGTGCGCGCGCAAGGAAGCGTCACGGTATTCCAAGAATGCCGCCGAGTTGACCTGTGTGGTGACTTCGTGGTCGGTCAGACGCCAGGCGTCCGGATCATCTTCGCCAGCAGCAACCCGGTCGTACCAGGCTAGACGGTCTTCATATGGGGATTCTTTGCCCTGTGCGAGCAGCGCATTATGCACTGCCCGGAACTTCTCGGGGTTAAATGCTCGATCGTAGTACAGCTTCGAAATATCCCACGGTTCGCCGGTGCCCGGGTAGGCGTCCGGATCGCCAGATTTTTCGTAGGCTTCCATGGATATGGCGTGAGTGCGCAGGTGATCCGGATGCGGGTAGCCACCAATTTCGTCGTAGGTGACCAACACGTGGGGTTTGAATTCGCGGATCAGACGGACCAGCGGGGCGGTGGCGTCTTCGAGGGGCAAGGCGGCAAAACAGCCCGGTGCTAGCAGATCGGCGGGGTCCCCCGTGGGAAAGCCAGAGTCGCGGAAGCCCAACCAGCGATGCTCGATATTTAAAATCTTTGCGGCGTCGGCCATTTCTTTAAACCGCACCGCGGTGATGTCTCGGTCTACTCGAACCGACTCCCCGTAATGGGGATTATTCAAATCCCCCATGGCGCCGTCGGTGGCGGTTGCGACCATGACCCGCGCTCCAGCGTGCACATAGGCGGCCATCATGGCAGCACCTTTGGAAGCTTCATCATCCGGGTGGGCGTGTACGGCTAGCATCCGCAGGCCCGTGGAATCGGGCAGCCCTGAATCAGAGATAGCAGGTAGCTGTGGGTGAGACGACATGAACATGGACTCCTTGCGTACTGCGTTGTGCCGCTATGGGCGGACACAATTCGGACCGCGGCATTGGCTGTATTAGGCTAAAGCTCGTTATGATTTCGCATTCGAATCAGGCAACAGACTCTGCCGACAATAGTGTAGCCACCCGGTATGGTGACAACAAACCATCTCGTGTTTCTAAAAGGACGGGACGTGTCATTGCTATTATTGCCCTGATCGCCGCGGTAGCGGTCACCATCTGGTTCGCTTTTTCTGCTAGCTCAAGAATGCTGTCTTATAACACCGTTGGATACGACATTGAAAGCGACTCCAAAGCGTGGGTCGAATTCGAACTGACCAAAGAACCAGAAGAAACAGTTGCCTGTGCGGTCCGGGTCCTGACAGCTACCGCAGCTGTTGCCGGTTATCACACCGTGGTGATCGGTCCTACGGATCAGGACGGCGAACGCGATCTGACCAAGTACTATGACACCACCCTGCGGACCGATCAACTGGGATCATCTGGGGAAGTAGATACGTGTTGGTACGTCGATGAAGAGGAAGCACCGAATATCTCGAATTTTCGGGATTATTAGTCTGGTGCAGTATTGCTGAGTGTTTCAATACTTGATTCGCTCAGCGTGATCGGTGTTATGATTATCACCGGTATATTCCAGAACTGTCGCCCCGTTTGCACACATATGGTGCCGCGGGGCTTTTAGTTTGAATAATGCGAATAGTAAGGAGTCCGGCATGGCCAACACAAGTGGCACACCTTGGCTGACCCAAGCAGCCTACGACCGGTTGAAGAATGAACTCGACCATATCTCCGGGCCACATCGTCAAGAGATTGTGGATCGTATTGAAGCAGCTCGTGACGAAGGCGACCTCAAAGAAAACGCCGGCTATCATGCGGCTCGCGAAGAGCAGTCCAAAAACGAAGGCCGCATCCAAGAGCTCAAAGCGCTGTTGGAAAACGCTGAGGTGGGCGAATCCGCCGCAGATGACGGCATCGTCAAACCGGGGATGCTCGTGGAATGCAAACTCGCCGGCAACGCGATGAAATTCGTTTTAGGTTCACGCGAAATTGCGGTGGGCTCCGATGTCGAAGTTTATTCGGTTGCTTCCCCACTAGGATCCGCGATCGAAGGCCATAAGGCCGGCGATACCGTATCCTATAAGGCCCCGAATGGTAAGGACATTGAGGTCGAATTGATCTCAGTTGTCCCCTACGACGGCTAGGCGCCTGCGCGTAACGACTGCGCACTCATGATCTTGTGGAAGGTGGTTTCCCAAAATGGGAGACCACCTTCCAACGTTTAAAACCTGTTTTGGTGTTAGCCTGGAGTAGTGTTGAACATTGAAAAATTTCTGTTGCTGACCGCTCCACTTCGCTCGCGACTGACCGAAGTCAACTCGCTGTTCGTCACCGCACGAACCGCGTTGACGCTGGTTGAGTTTGAACGCACCGAAACCGTCCATTTTACGCCGGCCGATGCGACAAAGGCGTGGGACCTATCTGACCCGCTCATCCGGGTGAATACTTCACATATCCCCGACGCCGTTGGGCTGAATGACGCTTTCAAAAAGATCGGTAAGTTCCATAATAAACGGGTGTCTTACGCGTTGGGGAACAAGAAACTTGATCCGGTCAAGGGCCTAGAGCAAGAGTTCGCGCGTCAGGGTATTCTCACCGGCGAACCAAAGAACTACGAGCTGGTCGCCACTGATGCACTGGAGCACGTGCTAGATGATCTGGGCCTCGCCCTCCGTGGCCAGCGCACGGTTGATCAGCAGGACAGCATCCTGTTGGAAGTTATTGAAGCGATCAATGCCAGCAAATTGCTATTGGGTAGCCAGCAACCGGACTGGTCGACGACACAATTCAGTGAGCACGTCCACCAGAACCCATCCGGTCATCCCGTAGTGGCACAACTGATCCAGCAGACCTCAGCTATGACGGGTCTGATGGAACAGTCCAAGATGGCGGCGCTTGCTGAACGGGCTACGGCTTAGAACTGCACCATCGGATCATAGCCAGCTTCTCGTAGGGCCTCCAGTACCTGTTCGGAGTGGCTCCGGCCGCGAATTTCCATATCGATGGTGATGTGGACGCCGCCCATGCTCAGGCCGGCCCCCAACCGTGAGTGATCCACGCGGGTCACATTCGCATCATTTTCGGCAATGATCCGGGAAATGGTTTTGAGTTCGCCAGGACGGTCCCGCAGAGCAATTTTGACGGTTAAGAATCGGCCCGCTGAACTGAGCCCAACCTGGATGACCTTCAGCATGAGCATGGGGTCAATATTTCCCCCAGACAGCACGGCCACCGTGGATTCGGACTCAATCCCAATTTCGTCGAGCTTTCCGGTCATGAGTGCTGCAACCGGGGCAGCTCCGGCCGGTTCGACTACCATTTTGGAGCGTTCTAGCAGGAACACAATGGCCGCTGCAATCTCGTCATCGGTGACCGTAACGACTTCATCACACAGTTCTTTGATGATGGAAAACGGCACATCCCCGGGGCGTCCCACCGCAATACCATCGGCTATGGTGGCCACGGTCTCTAAGGCCACCGGTTTTCCAGCGACCAGCGAGGGCGGGTAGGCAGCTGCTTTTTCTGCTTGCACACCGATCACATTGACGTGCCGTCCTTGTCGGCGGGCCTGTTCTTTGATGGCAATCGCGGTGCCGGCTAGCAGGCCTCCCCCACCGATGCTCATAATAACTGTGTCGACATCGGGTTGTTGTTCTAGAATTTCAAGGCCAATGGTCCCCTGCCCTGCCACCACGTTCGGGTTATCAAAGGGGTGGATAAATGCTGCGCCGGTTTCTTCGGCATAGCGCGCGGCCAGGTCCAGTGATTCGTCAACGTTATTGCCGGCAAGCACCACTGTCGCGCCGTGGTCTCTGGTGGCCTGTACTTTTGGCAGGGCGGCTCCCAGCGGCATATAAATGCGGGCTTCAAGACCAAGTTTCGAGGCGGCCAGAGCGACACCTTGCGCGTGGTTTCCGGCGGATGCTGCGACCACACCTTTGGCTTTCTGTTCAGCACTCAAAGAGTCCATGTGCACATAGGCACCCCGCACTTTGAACGAGCCTGCGCGTTGGAGGTTCTCACACTTGAAATGTACCGTCGACTTGGTCATGCGTCCCAGGGCACGCGAGTGGTCCATTGCGGTATCTTGAATAATATCTCGGAGCGTCTCGCGGGCAGCTTCGATATCTTCGTAACGGACGTCTGGGGAGCCGGTTTCAATGGTCTGCAACTATTTCTCCTGCACAACGGTATTTATCAACCGCTTGGTGGATGATCGGTGGTCTTTATGCTGAAGCTTCAGCGGGCGGGTCGGGTGCGGTCACGGGGTCTGGGTCTGCCAGCCAGGGTTTATTCGCTAAGTATTTTATGAATTCATTAATGAACGCCATGATCGGGACGGCAAAGACCGCACCGATGAGTCCTAACGTAGCGATTCCAGCTGACACAGCTAGGAAAACGGCTAACGGGTGGAGGTTGACGGCTTTGCCCATGATCAAAGGTTGCAGCACGTTAGATTCGACCTGCTGAACCACTAATACGACCCCAAGCATCAGCAACGCATTCGTCCAGTCGTTGGCAACTAGGGCCAGTAGAACAGCTACCGCCCCGGTCAGCACCGCGCCGACAATCGGGATGAAGGAACCAAGGAACACGAGGACGCCCAGTGGCATGGCTAAGGGGACGCCTAGCAGCCAGGCACCTCCCCCAATACCCAGGGCATCAATAAAGGCCACAAAGATTTGTACTCGAACATATGCGCCCAACGCACCCCATCCGGCGTAGCCGGCACCATCAACGGCACGTCGGTGGTTACCAGGGATGAAATTCAGTAAGAAGTTCCAAATTTTGGGGCCGTCTTTAAGAAAGAAAATCAAAGCGAAGAGTGCCATCACAATGCTGGCAGCAATATTGGTCGCGGTTGAGCCAAACCCCAGGGCTCCGGACAAAATCGCGCCCGAGTTCGCCTGCACTGTTGATCCCAAATCGTTGATGAGTTCTTGAAAGTCCAGGCTTTCAAGTGACAGTCCCCAGGACTCGAGCAGGGCTATGAAATCTCGAATCCCTGCCGAAACCGAAATCTGCATAGTAGCAAACCCAGCGGCGAGTTGTTGGCCGGCCAGCGTCAACAGGGCGGCCACCACAATGACTAAAGTCGCTGTCAGAGCCAATGAGGACAGTACCGGAGGGAATCTTAGCTTCAACAAAATACGGTGCGCTGGTTGCAACAGTGTCGCTAATAATGCGGCAATCAGCAATGGGATAATCAGCAGCGAAATATGCGATAGCAGCCATAATGCCACCGCACTCATGGTGATTATGAGTAATACCCGCCAGGACCAGGCTGCCGCAACGACCACCCCGTACGGGAGATCTGCTGCAAGTTTTTCTTGGACTCGTGCTGTCAAGGAGGATTGTGGCGCAGCAGTCCCCTCGTTCGGTTGGTTACCAGCCGGCGGGGTGGATGGGGCGGTCACGTAGTCTCCTTCTGAACAGCTGTTGTCTAGCGTAGTCCGTTGTCTTATACCTGACTGTTATATTCCTTCAGAATACAACGGTGGCCGGACCTTTGGGCCCGGCCACCGTGATCAGAAAATTCGCGAAGCGCGGCCCGCTTAGTCTTGGTTGAAGATTGCCAGAATGCGCAGAATCTCAACATACAGCCAGACCATGGTTGTTGCTAGGCCAAATGCTGCGGTCCAAGAGTAGCGTTCTGGTGCGCCGGCACGAACGCCTTCTTCGATGGACGTGAAGTCCATGACGAGCGAATAGGATGCCATCAGGACGGCAAGCACACCGATGGCAATACCCAGCCAGCCCGAACGGAGTCCGAATGCGCCGTCAACGGCACCCGTGATCATCAGGACAAAGTTAATGACGCTAAAGAGCAGGTAGGACACCATGGCGATCATCACGATGCGTGTCATCTTCGGTGTTGCACGAACTTTACCGGAACGGTAGAGCGCTAGCACCACCGCGAAGACTGACAGGGTTGCCAGTACGGCCTGGAACACGATGCCTGGCCAGCGAAGTTCGAACATTGCCGACAGGCCACCCAAGAAGGTGCCCTGTGCGATGGCATAGATCGAAATCATCATCGGCGATGGTTCACGCTTGAATGCGTTAATCAGACCAAAGATCAGACCGACGGCTGCTGCAATGAAGTACAGGCCAGCATTTTGTACCGGGTTAGCAAACGTCCAGCCAAAGACGGCGCCGGCCACGATCATCAAAAAGACCAGGCTGGAGCGGTTGATGACCGAGCTGTAGGTCATCCGTCCAGTATCAGCTGCGGTGGCTGATGGCTGCTGGTACATCTGTGCCAGCTGATCTGAGCTCACGTTGTGCTGTGCGCCAGCTTGTGTCTGGTGGGCGGATTGTCCACCATAACCATAGGACTGCTGGGACTGGTTCTGTGCATGCTGGTAACCAGCGTGCTGTTCCTGTTTCGCCTGTTGGACAGGAGCTTGAAAAGCTTTTGAACGGAATACGGGGTTGGACATGCCAATCCTTTCTCATTATTCCCACCGACTATCAATCAGTGGGCAAATCGCATCGGATTCTAGCCTAATGGCACAACCTGGGCAATGCACGCTGTGAGCCCGTTTTTTGCGAAAATTTCACCTGGAGTTCCGCGACTGGTCGCCCTATCAAACGTCACAGGCTACAGAATCTTCAGCTGCGTCTAACTGCGGCACATTCCTGAATACCCATTTTATGCCGACCAAACACAGATGTATCATGGGATCGAACCATCGCGACCCGACAACCGACAGGTAGAAAACAGCATTCAAGCTGACCACGTTGTCTTGAACAAATAGGTATTCTGCTCTTGGCTATTGCGGTTGGGATGGAACAGCCCGAAACCGCTACAAGCGACCAAGCGCCTTACGCTTTCGTCTCGCTGCAGTAGAAATCCTCACAGGGTGCGCAGGCACTGGGGCAGGTTCAACGTGGCAAAGATTATTTCCGGTAGTCGTAGAAACCTTGACCAGATTTGCGGCCAAGCTTGCCTTGCTCAACCATTTTGGTCAGGGTTGGGCTCACCTGCGGTACCAGATCATCATTGGTCTCTTGGGCGGCCAATGTTTGGATACCCAGGTTGATGTCCACCCCTACCAAATCCATCAGGGTGAACGGCCCCATCGGGTGGCTCAGCCCCTCCTTGATGGCGATATCGATGTCTTCGATCGACGCATAACCGTCGTCATAGAGGTGCAACGCTTCACCAACAATAGCCATGAGGATTCGGTTGACGATAAAGCCGAAGATTTCTTTCTTCACCACAACCGGAGTTTTGCCTAGTGCTTTAGATAACTCCAGGGACCGGTCCAGAGCGTCTTTTCCGGTGTGCTCGCCTCCGACGACTTCAACCAGCGTCATCTGCAGTACTGGATTGAAAAAATGCACATTACATACGCGTTCTGGATGCTTCAGGCCTTGAGCAAGCTTGGAAGAAACGATGGATGATGAGTTCGAGGCAAGGACCGTCTCTGGCGCTGCGATGGCATCGAGTTCGGCGAAAAGCTGCTGCTTGATTTCAAGGTCCTCGATGATTGCTTCAATGACGAACGAGGAGTCTTTTACCGCGGTGTCACGGTCGGTCGTGAAGTGTAGGTTCTGGAATCCAGCATCGACGGCTTCTTGGCTCACCCGCTGGCGTTCAAGTAAACGGGATGTAGATTTATGCAGTTGTTCGCGAGCGTTATCTAGGAAGCGCTCCTCTACATCTACAAGGTGGGTTTTGAAACCGCTCATGGCCGCCACGAAGGCGATCTCGCGCCCCATGGTGCCGCCGCCAATGACTGTAATTGCCGATTCTTTCATCTTCAATACTTCTCTTTTCAACTAGGTAGTGCTCTGAAGAGCATTCTACGGATGGCACCTAGATTCAACAGTTCAACACCTGAATGTTTGCTGACAAGGCTGCATGTCGGTCGATTAGCGCGGCGCATACTAGAAACACGCGCTGTTGTTGAGGAATCGGAAACGGGCAATTTCCGGCGGAGAAGCCGCAGTCTTGCGAAGAGATTTCACCGAGAACAACCGGATTTTGGGAGCACACTCGGATTTCGATGGATGCATCGCCGGTTTCAGCACCCTACTTTTTCTTCACCTGTGCGACGAGAGCCGACACCCAACATCACAGCGCTTGTCTCGGGGAAACCTGCGGAGGCGCCACTAAGTCTCTGATCTTCAACGTCCCAGCCGTCAATGCATTGTGTTGGGCACGAGAAATCTTTTAGAACTCTCGGATAAGGCGCGGCTACGGTCGTAGACTTTCGTCGACTTAATCCACAGCAGGATCCTGCTCCATGTCGAATCACGGATAAAGAGCATATCAAGTGCAATCATCACGAGCGAGAACGGCCATAATCCAAGCAGCAGCCCGATACCTAAGTGCATAAAGATCAAACTAACCAAGGCGAAAATTCTAGTTGGCCGCCACAGGATCCACAGCGGGAATAGCGTCTGCACCCAGAGCGCGAGGAAGGTCGCCACGTAGATAACCAGGCTTGATTGCCATAGTAATTCGTTGATTGCCGGGTACAGCATGAAATTATCTATGCGGAGTGCGTAAAACAAAGCAGTTCCGTTGAGCCAGTCATCACCGATAATCTTCCAAATACCCGACGTGGAATACACCACGACGATCTGAAAACAGCTAAGTATCAGGCCGGTGTTATGCGCAGCATTGGAAACGTGCTGAGGCACAATCTTCTTGCGTGGCTTTGACAGTTGACTATTCCGGTTTGCATCAAACGAATAGTGCTCGCTGAGGTTGGCGAACAACATAAACAGCAGCGTGACTCGAATCAGTGTGTCTCCGCCGTTGAGCGTATAGGGATTGTTTGACTGCAGTGATACGAGCAACAAAAGCATTATCGGAGTGACGACTCGGGTCCGCCAACCAACGATGAACATAATTGCCAGGGCAATGAGACCAAAGAATGCGACTTCAAAAAGTAGCGTCGAGTCTTTTGCGAAAAGGACGTCAAATGTCCAGTAGCCGCGGCGACTCGCTTCTGGATCGACCCAGAAAGAGGCCTCTCCCCAGAGCATTGAGCGTTCAGGTGTACTTGGTACAAGCACAAATAGCAGTGCGACGCCATAGATGATTCGCAGAATAGAGAAGCTCTTGAGGTTGTGCTGGGATTCAGTGAGCCACTCGAAAAAGCGGGAAATTGATAGTTTATTCAGCATCCGCGGCCGCCTTCGTGAAGAGGTGTTCCATACCAGTACGATCAATCAGTTGACGATACTCATCAACAACGTCCTCTGATATCACAACATTCGATTGCCGCCAACCAAACGTAGTGACAGAATCATTGAACTGTCCGTCATCAAGAAAACGGTTCTGGAAATCGTTTGGTCGCTCACGATTGATCCGCCACTGGACCCGTTCGATATCTTCATCGAATCCTGCGGTGGCATAGAGCGTTGCATACCGCATGTACATGTAGTCCATACGGAGATAACGAATCACGTTACTGTCACCTGTGCCCAGTTCATCAATAAGGTCTTCAACGTGGATTGGTTGGAACCCCTCGTCAGATGCCTCAATGAAGGTGTCCCGTACTCGCTTCTGCTGGTCTGCTTCGAGATCGTTGTAACGGGTCAACAAGGTTTGTGATGAATTCCAAGCGCTTTTTTCAACACGAGATGGAGCGAAGTTGCCAGTGACGGTTTGCGTCTCGATATCAGAAATTGAGACCCAGCCTGAGCGCACGAGTTCGCCGTTGTCGTTCCGCCATTGCGCACGAATGTCGACGGTGCGGTTCACTTTGAGAATATTGGGAGCGAAAACACGCCAGTTTTGCGAGAAGTATGGTGTGGCAACCGCCTGGACCGGTTGTCGAAACAGGGTCCCCGACGGCAGGATAACCAGAATTGTCCCGAGCATCACAATGAGCATGATGATTGAAGCGACTATCGCAGTAGTTCTGTGTTCGCTCGTGATTATGGCGGTAGCTTTCCTCGTGTTTCGAGGACGGTCTTTATTTCTCATCATTCCTCTTCAAACCTGGCCGCAGGGAGTGAAACATGGTGGAGCAAAACTGAGCCGGGGACGCAATTGGCGTCCCCGGCTTCCTTGTTTAGATCAGGATGAACTAGCTGAGTTCGTTCATTCTGTTATTTCTACGAGTAATAACCAGTGCTGCACCGATCACGATCAACAACAGAGCTATACCAGTTGCAATCAATGTGGCTGTGGCACCTGTTGAGGCAAGACCGTTATCGTCAGAGCCACTAACAGATTCAGATATGGTCAGCTCGGCTGATGCGGTGTTGCCTGACTCATCGGTAACAGTAATCGTCAGTACGCCTGGGTCAACGTCCTCAGGGACAGTCCAGGTGACGCTGAAGTTACCGTTTTTATCTGTCACAACATCTCCGATAGCTCCGATGACGTTCCCGTCTTTGTCCGTAATCTCAATTGTCACAGACTCACCCGGGCCGAAGTTTTCACCGTCAATGGTGACTTCGTCGCCTGGCACTACCGCATCAGGATCTACAGTGACCGACGAATCTGAATCAGAACCGTCTGCGTCCCCACTATCAGTATCCACAGCATCCGCCGCATCTACATCACCAGAATCAGTTCCGTCAGCATCCGTGGCATCCGTGGCATCCGAGTCAGTGTCTACCGCATCTGCGTCAGCATCAGCATCGGTTGCATCAGCGTCAGCATCAGCATCCGCATCAGTTGCGTCAGCATCCGTGGCATCCGTGGCATCCGAGTCAGTGTCTACCGCATCTGCGTCAGCATCAG
>Ga0209487_1002012_pt1 | contig 16766 bp, 8 predicted proteins | sample Poulit2012_FD_187524 | JGI IMG/M metagenome (GOLD analysis project Ga0209487, IMG submission 187524) | Agricultural soil microbial communities from Georgia to study Nitrogen management - Poultry litter 2012 (SPAdes) (version 2) | ecosystem: Environmental > Terrestrial > Soil > Agricultural land...
CCAGTTCACCCATCCAATCCGACTGAGGGTGTTCCCAAGGATCCCGGCCACTATTGTATAGCTCAATATCCCGATCCGAATACAATCGACTCAAGCCTTCATAAGTCTGATAATCCGATATATATTGAGCATATTGTCCAGCAGTAGATGGTTTAGGCAAAATGGTAGGTGTCAAAAAACCTTGGTACAAACTATAATTGAGCCGATTTCCCGTGGTTCCTTCTTTCGTAGTAACCAAAATCACCCCATTCGCTGCACTGGAACCATAAATAGTGGCAGCAGCATCCTTCAATACAGAAATACTCTCGATATCATTAGGATCAATTTCATTCAAACTTCTATTGGGGATTCCATCTATCACCACAAGTGGGCTGGTCATACCTGAACCTCCCAAAGTAGATCTTCCTCTGATCAAAATTCGGGCTTCATTCCTTCCCGGTTCCCCAGATTCCTGCATGATCACGGAACCAGGTAATCGCCCTGAAATCGCATTGGTCAGATCCGGTGCAGGAATTTCTGCCACATCCCGCCCAGAGATAGCCGTCACCGACCCTATAACATTGACCTTTTTCTGTTCACCATAACCTACTACGATGACTTCTTCCAACAATTCTGCATCCGATGCCATTATCACATCGATCTTTGTCTTACCCTCCACGGAAATCTCCTGCGTCTGATAACCCACATAAGAAAAAACCAATACGGCATCTTCTTCTACATTTTCCAATCTGTAATGTCCTTCAATGTCAGTTGAAGTTCCTTTTGTAGTTCCTTTCACCTGAACATTTACTCCGATCAAGCTCTCTTCATCAGCATCCCTGACCACACCATCGATACTGATCTGACAGAAAGAAGAAAAAGAGATAAGACCCAAAAAGAAGATGAGCAATCCTTTGACAAACCCATTCTTCCCACTAAAGCAAAATTGATCATTAGAGTAGATCGTTTTCCATTTCATATTACAATTTTTTAGTCAACTGATAAGGCAAAAACCACAATTCAGAGAGAGCCAAAATATAAAAATTTTCTTATGTTGAATCAATTTTGCAATAAAAAATAGATAGTTTTGATTGGAACTATTATCTTCCTGCTATCCATTAGAATCACAATTTCAGTAGAACAAATGAGATACTTTCTCGAAGATGCGCAGGGTATGGATATAAAAAAACACTTATTCCTATAAGGCAAGATATTATTTTAGAAAAACCTGATTCCGCAAGCTAAAAATCCGACTATTTTAATAATTTTCGATGTCTTAATCCATTTGTTATAAATCGACCTGTTCTAATACATTATATTTAAAATTCTTAGAGGAAAGACTCACTTTTTTTTCCCCCACACCACAAACTCAGCCAAATCAACTTGGGCTCCTTTTCCGGGTTCTTCCCCGCTATCTGAATAAGTAAAAGCTTCGTTGACAACAAATTTTATATATCGACCTGTAGATGGGGGAACTATAAAAGTATGCTTTCGGGTGCTGTTATCCTCCATTTCCCATTCGGCCAGTTTATTCCATGTCTCGCCATCATCGCTGATTTCAAAATGACCGGATTTCAGATTTCCTCTCCACGAATCGGCTTCAGGTTTGATAAGATCAATCTGATAGATCGTCTGCTCAAATTGCATATCCATGGAAATATAATAAGGCATAGGTACAGGTTCGTCCCAGGTAGATCCCCAGAAAGTATCTGAATCTCCATCCAGGATATTATCCGGGACCCGACCCAGACCATCATATTGGGGTTCATCACAAATGCAAGAATTCCATTCCACAATTTCCCAGTCTGTTCGATCAAGTTGATTGGCCTGGAATGATACAGGGATCAACTGATAGTTCGATTCCGGATGAATATTTCCCCGTCCTACCGAAGTCAGCTTTATCGGTATCAGATAGTCCCCGAATTTGTATTTCCCTTCACCATCCTCAAAGCTTTTCTTGTCCACAGTAATCTTGTAAGCATGCTCGATTTCGAAATCACGGATCGTCAGACTTCTTTCATCGATAGCGTAGGCTTCCGAATCTAATACAATATAATTGGTACCATGTTGATTGTTATATGCTTCAACCAATTGTGCATCTGAAGTCAATTCGAAATCGATATCCCATTTATTCGAAAAATTTAATTCCACTACAGAAAAAATGACGATTTCCTCCGGAGAATCAAAGTCAATCAAGGTATTGCCTGACAATAAACCCGGACGCGAAAAAGATATATAAGGTTCGACAATATTAGGTTCTAACAAAGCCACCATCTCCTCTTCATCACCCTGAGTAAGATCCCCGGAAATCACAGACAATTTGAACGGAAAAACATATTTTTCATCTGATTCTGCTTGCAACTCTTCAATTTTTTCCACATCCATTTCGATTTGAAACGGAATTCTGTAATCAGATGCAACTACAGATTTTTCTGACTCCAAAATCTTGAAATATTCTTCAGGAATCATCTTGAAATTGGTACTGTTATTTTCATTATAATCATCCAATATGCTACGATCTGAGATCAACTGTATCACCCCGTTCTGATTTCCCATCCCGCTTTTGATGGCGATCAGTTCAAAAGGAACATCTGGCCAGTTTACAACATTGACAATTTTCTCACCCGCATTCAGTAAATAAATTTTATCATCCACCATATCCGAAAGCCGGTTGTCTTCACAAGCAAAATTCAACAATACAAAACCTATGATACCATATATCCATTTCATATTCACTTCGTTTTTCAAGTTCATAATATTACCAGCCATAATTTTGAGTAATATTCTTCATCTCATTCAGTTGATTTTGATGAATTGGGAAAAAGTAATGTTTCGGTTCAAAGACCATATTTCCGGGGAAAATTTTATCCGTCCGTTCCCAAGAGTCCTCATAATTGGTCGCAAGCAAATTTCTAGTATAGTTGGGACCTGAAAATTCTTCTTCTGCGATCATCCATGTCCGGATATCAAAATAACGATGACTCTCAAATGCCAACTCCACCATTCTTTCTTTTCGAATCAGTTCCCGCAACAATTCCTTATTTCCGATCACTTCAGGATATGCTTCTTCCAATTTATTCAAACCTGCTCTTTCCCGGGTCATATTGACATATTTGAGTGCTTCAGCCTCTTCGCGGTTCGGTTTTTCATTACACGCTTCCGCATAGTTGAGGTATATCTCGGCCAGCCGATAATAAGACCAAACCATTTGGCCCCACTTATTCTCTTCGATATTATTGGAAGGATCACTCATTCTTCTCCATAGATATCCGGACTTTACGCAATCACCGGACTGCTGATAAGTGGAAGTACCTCCGGTAAAGAAAGTGACAAGTTTGGTTCCTTTGTAGGTATTGATCCAGTTCATACCGTTGGCAAGAACCGATGCATAAAACCGGGCATCTCTACCCACATAACTGTTGTGCGCATTGATCGGCGAAAAATCATCCAGCGGATGTATGAACGGATTGGTAAATCCAGTTTCACGGTATCCGGATTCCGGATCGATGACTGGGGATCCATTTTCGGAATATCCTGTCACGGGATATCTCCCCGATTCTTTCATCGGATAAGTATCCACCAACTTGAGTGAAGGACTGTACCCTCCGTATCCCTCCCGGACCACCCTTGGGGGAGAGGCTCGCACGACAAAAGACTTCGCATCAGAATACCATCGGCCCCAAATGACTTCCTCATTCCAGAAATCAAAATAGACACCCATATAAGATTTAATCGCACGTTTGAAAGGGTCGCTTTCGTTCGTATTCTTATATAAAGAATACTGATTCATATCGATCACCGCTTTGGCAGCTTTCGCCGCTTCTTCCCATTTATTGGGGTCGGGAGACTGAGGAAACAAATAATCTCCATAATAATTTTTCATCCCTCTGTACAATTCTGTTCCGTTGAAAAGGGGACGCGCAGCGTATAAAGTCAACCGCGATTTGGCAGCCATCGCAGCACCTTTTGTGATACGCCCCGCCCACGCCTCATCGCTGATTTGCAATGGCAATACTTCGATCGCTTTGTCATATTCTGATAAAATAAATTCCAGATTCGCCTCAAGTGTATGCCGGTCGATTTCCTCAGGACGAATCGTAATATCAGAAGCCTCATCCCCCCAGATATATACTGGTCCGTATTTTCTCAAAAGTGTAAAATAAAAATAAGCCCGTAAAAATCGTGCTTCTGCTTTCATAATCTCGATTGTACCGACATCGAGCTCTGTATTTCGATCCACATTTTCCAAAAATATAGTGGCTTGATTGATCCCCGTATAATCATGCTCCCATGTACGAAATGATCCACTGGTTGGTCCCCAGGAACCATTGTTGAAATTCAGCCATGGTACACCGGACAACCATGAAAATAAAGCCTCATCACTTCGAGGCACGAAAGTTCCCTCGCCCGATACGATATTCTGTTCATCGGGTAGATAACCATATATCTGGGCCAGGTATGCTTCCGTGGTTTGACGTTTATCAAATACTTCTTCCAAAGTCATCTGATTCTGCAATTCCACATCCAGATAGCTTTCACAGGATAAAAATCCGGTGATCAATACGATGAAAATAAAAGTATGTATACAATTAAGCTTCATATTCTTCGATTATATTTTTACATTAAGTCCAAAATTCACAGTCTTCATTTGCGGATACACATTTCCATAATTTGTCCCGAGTTCCGGATCCCACAATTTGAATTTGCTGAAAGTAAACAAATTCACCGCCTGGACATACACACGTACCGTGGACATTTTCGCTCTTTCCGTCAGGTCACGCGGCAGGGTATATCCTACTTCCGCATGCTTCAACCGCACAAAACTCATATCCCGCTGAAAAAGGGTTGAATTATGTCTGTTATTTTCATTGTAAGCCAGAGACAATCGAGGGTATGGCGCTTTCGGATCAGGATTGTCAATCGTCCAGCGATTATCTGCCAAATCGGAGAAGATCTGACCGTTGACCAGAATACTTCCTTCCGGACCGACCACAGGGTTTCCACTCAAGATCCGGGTCACATTTCCTACACCCTGGAAGAACAAGGAGAGATCTGCTCCTCGCCAGCCGAGAGAGACTCCCGAACCATAATTGATCTCAGGTATCGTAGAACGACCGATCGGAACCCGGTCATAACTATCTATGACTCCATCTCCATTAATATCTTTGTATTTAATATCGCCAGGCTGGACATCCCCGAATTTTTGCACCGGGCTGTTTTCGATGTCTTCCCAGGATTCAAATAATCCCAATGCGATCAAACCCGTTTGCTGTCCGTGAGGCTTGCCGACTGCCGTCTGATATTCCCAGATCGGAATCGGTTTATCATCATACAATCGCTTGTTCCGGTTGAAAGTGAAATTTCCCCGCACCTGGATTGTCAAGTCATTGATCACCTTTGTATATTCCAAAGAAGCATCGATCCCTTTATTTTCCATTTCCCCAAGATTTACATATTGGGCAACATTAATACCCACCACCGACGGCACGCTCTCCTGTAAAATATAGATGCCTTCTCTTTTTTCATAAAACAAATCCGCGTGGATTTCCAGCTCATTAAATAATCCCAGCTCCACGCCGATATTTTGTTTAATAGCGCTTTCCCATGACACATTCGGATTCCCCGGATGACCGGTTGCGATTCCGCCTCTCCATTGTTGTCCGGTGGTTCCAAAATGATAACCACCCGTATTCTGCATTTCAGAGTTGAAGGCAAAACGTCGATCACCGCCGATTTGATCATTTCCTATTTCCCCGTAGGACCCTTTAAATTTCAATAGAGATACATAAGGGAATCTACTTTTAAAATAAGGTGCATTACTCACCATATATCCAAGAGCAACGGAAGGGAAAAATCCAAACCTGCGATCGGGCGCAAAGTTTTCAGAACCGTTGTAACCAAAGTTTCCTTCTATAAAATATGTATTTTTATAAGAATAGGTACCTCGTGCTGCCACTCCGATATTCCGGTACGGGAAAGCAGCTATATAATTTCCGGGGAAGTTTTCTGTGAACTCCCGCATATTAAACAGAAATAGACCTCCCACTCTGTGATCATGTCCAAATGTTCCTTGGTAATTCAATGAGGACTCCAAATTCGTCGTTCTGTTTCCTCTGTTGGATCGTGCCAACGACAGATAATCGCTGCCATCTGTATTTTTATGAAATATCAAATCACCATTTTCATCCCGTCCGGTAGCGTAATAGGTCGCAGGCGATTTTCTTTTATCCAGAGTGGAACCATTGAAAGCATCCCAAGAAAACCGAAAATTGAATTCCAGACCAGGAATGATAAGTGAAGAAAGGTCCTGTTTCAATCCAACTAAAGCCTGAGAATTGTTCCAGAAATCCTGAGAAAATCCGGTACTGTTCAACGCATAATAAGGATTATATCCCACAAGCGGCTGTGCATGAGTTCCGTCAGAGTATTCGGTAGGCGTCGCGATCGGCGGTGTGGTAAGCATTCTTTCGTACATCGTTCCCACAGCCACCCCCAAGCGATTCTTAGTCTCATATTGATTGGACAAACTTAAGCTGACTTGAGTCGTTGGAGACACACTCACGTCCAGATTGGATCGAAAACTGAATTTATCATAATTCATGGACGGATTGTATTGTTTGGTCACTATCGGATTGAAAATCCCGTTTTCATTGTAGTAAGATCCCGAGATAAAATACTGCATTACCTTTCCACCACCAGTCACATTCAGATTAGCTCTTTGACTGGACGTAGAGGGTTTGAACAAGGCATCGATCCAATCCACATTCGGATAAAGATCAGGATCTTCGCCTGAGAGATATTTTTGCTTTATATGATCCGGAAAAGGAATTGAATTAGAAGCATCAAAACTAATATCATTATAATAATTCATCCATTGCTCGGCATCTGCAAGTTCGACCATTCTCACAGGACTCAGAATTCCATATTCCACTTTCCCATTGATCACAGGTTTTTCCAAATCTTTACCCCGCTTGGTGGTAATCAGAACAATCCCGTTTGCACCTCTCACTCCGTAAACTGCAGTCGCTGTAGCGTCTTTAAGAATCGAAAAAGAAGCAACATCCTCAGGATCGACCAGATCCAGTGGTCGCTCCACTCCATCCACCAATATCAAGGGTGCATTATTAGCGCCAAAAGTACTCACTCCCCTGATCCAAAAATTGGAACCCGAACCCGGTTCCCCAGATCCCTGTACTGATACTATTCCAGCCAGCTGGCCAGCAAGGCTATTACTCAATTTACTCACTGGAACTTTCAGATCTTCTGTAGAAATGGTTGTAATCGCTCCGATCACACTTTCTTTGGTCTGCTCTCCGTAGGCAACTACCACAACCTGCTCTAATGTCTGGCTATCCGTTTCCAAAACCACATCTATGACAGACTGGCCATCCACCAGAATCTCTTGTGTCTGATAACCGATATATGAAAAGACCAAAACGGCATTTTCATCGATATCCTCCAGAACATACTTTCCGTCAAAATCAGTAGCGGTTCCCTTTGTAGTTCCTTTCACCTGAACATTCACCCCGATAAGGCTTTCTCCGTCCGAACTCCGGACTACACCTTCGATTGTGATTTGACCAAAAACAGAAATCATGATCAAGTTCATACAGAAAACCAGAATCCATTTTGCTGACAAGCACTCCGGTATATACGTGAATCGATCACTAGAGAATATTCTTTTCCACTTCATAAGACAAAGATTTTATTCATACATTAAAGTATAAATTCCATTTTAAAAAGGCAAAATATGAAAACATTTCTAGTTAAAATCATTTTCCTTTTATAAAAATAAAAAACAAAGCTGAATACTAAGGTAATTTCTTGAGATACAGGAAAAACTTGTGCTTTTCCTTATTTCCACTATCAGAAATAATCCAGAACTAAATTCAGAGTTATACTCTTCTTCTCAAAAAATTCTAAAACAATTTTTTTGGGATTATCTCTCGACAAAGATTGTCCGTCTAAAAGATCACCCTATCAAAAGATAGGGATCCACTTAATCATCCAATAAAATTTCCCGCTAGAATCCCGAACTTAAAGCTCTAAAAAAGCGTAAGGGAGTACCCCATTGAGAACAAAGTGATCACAACCGAACTTTCCGCGGTATCAAATCCGTCAATTCAGCTATCCGAACCGGTCGTTTCGATTCTATACTATTCCGAGCAGCCACCCCAATCAATACCGACATTGCTCCGTCACGAACCCCGGCCGTATGCTTCAACGGATCAGGTGAGTCCGGATTCAAAAATATCTTGTCGTGCAGACGCTTGTCTCCGCCTCCATGACCTCCCCGCTCATATCCCACCATTTCAACCTTATGCTTTTCAAAATTATGATGAACGATCACCGGAGCACGCTTCACATCATCCTGACGATTTTGATCCATCTCAGCAGCATGCAGACTCGATTGATCCAAAGATTCATTGTCAAAGTAAGGAATGTCTTCCCACGCTTCGATTCGTCCTTTTTCACCATTAAAAGCAATTTTCCAACCTTCATAAGGGGAATATGTGGTCAGAGAATAATTCACCACTGTATTATTCGCATATTTGATCTGCGCTGACATTTTATCATAGATATTGATCTCCGGACGATATACGCAATTGTCTCTTATATATCCATCATATGCTTCATTCTCCGCATACAATTTCATATCCCGGCTACTCTTCGTGATATCCCAATAGTAATTACACTCTTTCTTATGAGCACAGCTTCGACAGCTTGTACCGAAAAATGGTCCATTGTCTCCATAATGCTCCAGATCACCGTAAGCAAATACCTCTTCCGGATCAGAATCCAGCCACCAATTCAGCAAATCAAAATGATGGGTCGCTTTATGTACCCACAAAGTTCCACCATACTCCCGCTGACCATGCCATCTTCGGAAATAAGAGGCACCATGATAAATATTCAGATACCAACTGAAATCCACACTTGTAATCTTGCCGATCGTATTTTCATGCAAAAGTTCCTTGATTTTTGTCACATACGGACTCCACCGATAATTAAACCCTACTATCAACTTTCGGTTGGATCGGCGTTCGGCATCCAAAATGGCCTGACATTTCGATTCATCGGTCGTCATGGGCTTCTCAGTAAGCACATCCGCTCCAAAATCCAATCCCTTGATGATAAACTCATGATGCGTCGAATCCACCGTGGTCACAATCACCAAATCCGGCTTTTGCTCACTCAACATCTTGTCAAAATCAGTATAGACCGGACAATTTACGCCCATGTATTCCAGAGCATATTCCAATCGCCCCGGATTGGTATCCGCCAAACCAACAAATTCAAGAATCGCAGGATATTGATCCACTAATCTCTTTCCCCAAAAACTCGTGCCCCGAACTCCCGCGCCCACTAAAACTACACGGAGTTTCCTATTTTTCAATCCAAAAGCACTCGCAGGAGCCGTAATCATGCTCCCCGCTGCAAGCATTCCCAATGCACCGATAAATTTTCGTCTGTTAAAATCCATTTTTTTATTTTTAGTAAATTTTGATTCATTTCAATTCATACCCATCAATCATTCAATAATCATATCCCGGGGGTAGCATGTCATCAGTGATATTGCTAAAACTATTCACTTGATTCAATGGAAGAGGTTTTATGTAGTGTTCGTTCCTTACATAATCCCTCCACCTTGAAATATTATCTTCCGTCTCCTCTTTACTCTTCGGATTATTCTTCATAATCCGGCTTACCAAAGAACGTGTTCTTTTCAAAATGAAAAAAGTATTAAACTCCAAGCCCAATTCACGCTGATATTCATCCAATATAAAATCCAAGTCTACCCCATCTTTCTGATAGACTGCTGCATCCTCCAGATCATCAAAAGATCTGGCCCAGATTGGCTCCAATGCTTCAAATACAGCATCATCTCCCAATCCCAAATTCCAGTTGCATTCCGCAATAATCAAATGCATTTCAGGTAATCTCACTAAAATCGCATTCGCATGACCTTCCTCCTGTTTTCCCATTTCCACACGCGACCGGTCATAAAATTTTTTAACACTGTAATATCTGCTCCGATGCAGCAATGGTCCACCGTAATAGTCCGATGTGGGATCATTCAAGTCATATACCTCATTTAATCCGTCCAGGTAATAGGCTTTCGGATCTCCGGATTCCACCCAATTCCGGTGGGATACATCCTCATCATAGGAAATGATCCTCAAAGGCATATAACAGACGGTATCAGTCATGTCAGGTGGCGCAGCCTTGTCATCATCTATTCTATAATACACCGTTTGAAAAGTAGCCAGTTTTCTCTTATCTTCATCTGAGTACATATTAATCCAGGAAAAGGTAGGCATCACGTGTCTGTATTCACGGCCATAATACATGGAATGCGCGGGCATCGAATAATTATAATTTTCACCTTTATCATTTTTTCGGGATACAACCAATGATTTAGTTGTAGCTGTTACTGTTCCATCGCTTTTCCGAACCATTTCCAGAGTTTCATTGGTCCGTCCAACGGCCGGACGATGAAAATACTGAGGATCCGTATTAAACATCTTTTCCGTAGTCCACTGGACACTCCAAATCACCTCGTCATTTTCTTGGTTGAATGCATCAAAAACATCACTATATTCATTCTCTAACTTATACCCATAGTCCGAGACAACACTGGATGCCAGATCTTTGGCTTCCGAATACACTTCCTGCAAAGAGGAATATCCCAATTTATTATATAAATCATGTTCAGGTTCTCCTGCATACTCCGGGTGAGAATATCCAGCTATAGCCAAAAGATATCGCGCTTTCAAGGCTTTCGCAGCTCCTTCAGTCAATCGTCCGAATTCACTGATCTCATTTTTTGCAGGCAAATTTTCAATTGCAAAATCAATGTCAGACAAAATCTGGTCATAAAAATATGCTACAGACTGCTGATTGATTTCCATCATGGATTCTTCGTATTCAGTATATACCTTTTCCTGGAAATGTCCATATTTTCCCCATAATTCTACCTGAATCTGGTAAAGATTCGCTCGTAATCCTCTTAATTCCCCTAGATAAATCTTTTCGGTCCTGTCGATTTCAGGCATTTGTTCAATAATCTTCTCCATCCTGTTTGCGATCATAATTCCCTTATGAAGATTACTGAAAACGTTATTCAATGTTCCCCATCCCACATCAGAAGATTGCTCATAGGAATTGTTCATGGAAGAAGCATTTTCCACAACATCTCCATAATAATTAATCCGAAACATATCATGTTGATATAACGTGCGATATACACTATACACAGAAGCCACACCTTCATATAAACCCTGATCGGTCTGGTAATAATCCTCTGTCATCTGACTTCGAGATTCTTCCACCAAAAAATCCTGGCAACTGCTTAAAAAAAACATCCCAAATAAAATATATAGATACTTATTCATGATTAGTAGGTTTTAAAAATTCACATTGAATCCAAAAATAAATGTAGCGGGGATTGTATACATCGTATTGGGCTGTTCAGGATTGATATCAGAAAGCGTAGCTTTATACACATACCACGGGTTGGTTCCCTGACCATATACTCTCAATCGATTGATTTTATTTTTATTCAGAAGCTTCGTCAGATCATAGCCAATCGCAAAGCTTTGTACCTTCAAAAAATCTCCTTTGAAAATATTCAATGTGCTTGAATATTTATGACCTTGTGCTGTGTGTGCTCTTGGCCACTCATTCGTCGGATTGAGCGGCGTCCACCAGTCGATCGCATCGATGATAAATTTGTCTGCATTCCACTCCGCAGTGTAGTTGCTTGCAGTGATCAGGTGACCAAACTCCCCTACCAGATTGAAAGTAAAATCCCAATTCTTATATTTCATCGAACTTTGCAAAGAGGCGATCAACTTTGGCTCACGTTGTCCCAAAATAAACTTATCATCATCGGAGAAAGCATAATCTCCATTTCGATCAACAATCTTTATCTCACCGGGCTGCATATTATACTTCCTAGCCTCTTCAGCCTCATCGATTTGCCAGATTCCTTCCTTTTTATAGTCCCACACTACGCCAATTGGCTCCCCGATAAACCATTGGTTCGACCGATCATCTTTGTCTCCAGTCAACTTTGTAATTTCATTCCAGTTTCGCGAAATCATCGTACCGACTCCCCATTGAAAATCTTTCTTTGAGATCAAATGGGTAGATAGAGAAAGTTCTATTCCTTGATTTACTGTCTCTCCGATATTTTGCCAAATACTACTAAATCCGGTGGTACCTGGTAATCTCTGCTGCATCAACAGATCACTATTTGTCGTGTGATAATACTCCACACTCCCAAATACTTCCACATTATTGAATCCAAAATCAACTCCAACATTAGAAGTTTTAGAAACTTCCCACCCCAGATTTGCATTGGCAATTCCACTCGGTTGCCAGGTGAAAATTCCTGATTCTCCCCAATTATATGTTTTCTGGGAAAGAGTGGTTAAAGTCTGATAGGGTGATATGGCCTGATTTCCAACTTCTCCGTAGCTAAGCCTAAATTTTAGTGAGGAAAGCAGATTTTGATTTTTCATAAATTCCTCTTCGCTCAAATACCAGGCGGCCGATACAGAAGGAAAAACACGCCACTTGTTTTGAGAAGCTAATCGAGAAGATCCATCCGCCCGCATCGCAGCATTGAACAGATATTTCCTTTTATACTCATATTGACCTCGTGCCATATAAGAAAGCAAAGTCGATTTGGTAAATGCGGACCAGAGATCACGGTTTACGATCCCGGTCTGGAGATAGTGATATCCCATATACTGGGCCGGAATATCCTGCGCTGAGGATCCGATCGTTTCTCCTCCAAGCTTGATGGCTTCAATCACACCTGTTGCCATCAATTTGTGATCCCTATGAAGGGTCTTATCTATATTTACAATCCCGTTCCATGTATAATTGACATTAGAGTTCTTCTCCAAACTGGCATAATTCAAGCCTAAATTCTGAAAACTGGTTTTTGAATCCCTGTAAATCCCCCTGCTTCGCTGGTAAAGATCGATTTTAAAATTACTCGTCAATGCAAGCCATTCATATGGATTGATTTCTGTTTTAAAAATCACGTCTGTCATTTGTCCTTTCCGGTCATCGATCAGATACCCCTTTTCATAATTCAAAATCGCATTGACATACCCTTCTTTTCCTACAGCATCTTTATAACCATTCCGAGGATCTTCATTTATATAAGGAGTCTCAAAAGGTGTCATCCGTCGCATATTATCCCACATATTATCCGGCCATCCGGTATTTTGCCTGAGACTCAGTCGTGAAATCACGCCTACATTCCACCAGTCAGTGATATTTAGATCCGCATTGGCATTAAGCACATGCTTTTTGAAATTCACGGTCTTGTAGTAAGAATTATCTTCCTGATAATTGTAGGTCAGACGATATGACAGTTTTTCAGTCCGATTGCTCATACTGATATTATGTCCCTGTGTGAATGAGTTCTGGTTAAACAATTCCTTTTGCCAGTCATAATTGACTCCCTTTTCATAATAATTTTCAGCCCATGAACCATGGAACATCTCCATCCCGGTTTTGGTATCAATTGTTGAATTTTGCCACAACTCCCTGTTGGAGACACCATGAGTCTGATATCGCATTACATCCCGAATCAGTTCAGCATATTTCTCGGCGGATTGCATTTGAATAAAATCGTAACTATTCACTCCCGCATATGAACTGATTTCCACATTCAGCCGATCGCTTTTCGCTCCGCTTTTCGTAGTAATCAGAACCACACCATTTGCTGCTCTTGAACCATATATAGCGGTGGCTGCAGCATCCTTCAGAATTTCCATCGACTCGATGTCCTGGCTGACCAGATTGTCCCAACTCCCTGGCATCCCGTCTATAATAACTAAAGGTTCATTACTCGCAGAAAGAGATCTATTCCCACGGATCCGAATAGAAGGTGATTCACCCGGTTGCCGGGCGGGATTAATCAGCACACCAGGTGCCAATCCCTGAAGTGAATTCATCACATTCACATTGGGAGAATTCTCGATCTGTCCGGCATCCACACGTGACACCGAACCGGTAATGCTGCTCCGCTGCATTTTCCCATAACCCACTACGACTACCTCATCCAGCATTTGTGCATCACTTAACAAGGTGATGTCTATCTTCGATCTGCCATCAACTGGTATCTCAAGGGTTTGATAACCAATATAAGAAAAAACTAATATAGCCGTCGGCTCCACATCCTCCAATCCATAATCTCCGTCAAAATCAGTAGCGGTTCCCTTTGTAGTTCCTTTCACCTGAACATTCACCCCGATAAGAGCTTCCCCCTCCTGATCAGTCACGGTTCCGCTGACATTGATCGCAGGCTGGCGAAGCTTGCGAGCAGGTGGCACCCAGGCAGACCGCAACGGTATAGCAGTCACCGGTTTAAAATTCTTTCGGACTTCCTTTTTCTCCGGTCCATCCGCTATGATATGCTCAAAATGCTTAATCATTTCCTTTAATGATTCTAACCCTTTTTCATCGTTTTGATAGAGGATGACAAAACGCTGATCATATAGCTTAAATTTTAGGTCCGTACCGGACAATACGCCGGAAATGGCTTCCTCCACGGTCAGATCGGTGCGGGTCTCGTATTCCACTACGATATCTTTCACCAGCTCGTGGTCAAAGGTGAAGTAGACGCCATATTCCTGGCTGATCCGGCTGATCGCTTCGACCAACAGCATTTCTTCCTTTTCATCGGATACTGACTTTATATCATTACCCCATAAAAAGGTCGTCATTGAACAGACTGCTACCAAAAGCAGAAATAATTTGAGTAATATATTCTTCATAGATTATTAGTTTTAATTACCAGACTGGTCATTACCTGCGAGGTAGCCTCTCTTCTATTCTTTGTTTTGTATAATATAATTTCCATTTTCCTTTTCGATCACCATCTTCATCGCCAGTTCCAACGATTCCTTCGTGGCGTCCCAGTCCATATAAGGCACTCCCACATCCATCACTTTTTCGCAGAGTGCAGAATCCCGGCAGATCAATTCAATCCCGAAAATATCACTCAGCTCCGGCAGGATCTTTTTCAGTGGAGTCTTTTGATAACTGATCACACCGGTCTTCCAAGCCGCCGCCGAATACAATGTCTCATTTACCGTCCTTTCAATCTGCTTTTCCGTCCGGTCAAATTTTATCTTTTCACCCGGCTTCATTTCTATCTCGTCTTTCTCCGGCAGGTCCAACTTCACTTTCCCTTCCTGGAGAAAAACCTCTGTTTTGCCCCGCCGGCTGGATACATTAAAAGAAGTACCCAAGACATTGACAATGATGCTATTTAAATGCACCTGAAATTGCTCAGCCTCGCTTTTTACCACCTCAAAAAACGCTTCCCCATCCAGGGTCACTTCCCGTAACCCAGTCCGCTTCCAATTTCGATTCCAGGTCAGCTCTGTATTGGCATTTAGTTCTACCTTACTCCCATCCGGCAATTCGATCTGCTGTCTTTCTCCAAAGCCCGTAGCATAGATGGCTATTCCTGGATCGGCTGCCCACCACCAGACACTGCCAGCAGCTATCAACACCAACATTCCGGCTGCAACAGACCAAATCGCTCTGGAATGAAGACGAAGCCACATCAATTTGGTATTTTGATGTTTTTTATTCGCATCCTTCACCGGGGTATCTGCCTGCCAATCTTCTTTGACCTGCAGATCCAATAAGTCGTAAAATTGCGGTTCTTCTTCCAACAAGTTTAAGAGTTCTTTCAATTCCGATTCTGAACACTGGCCGGTAGTATACCGACTCAGCAGCCTTTTGAATACCTTCTTTTTTTTCAATTCATTTCAATTTACAACTCAACGAAACTCATCTTTCCCAAAATAATTTATAAGTATTGCTATCATCAAATCTGCACAGGTAAACTCGTTTCATCGAGAAATGGACTAGTCAAATCCTAATTGTTTTTAAAAATATTTGAAACTATCCTTATATTGGTCGAAGAATATCTTCCATCTGTAGGATTGCTGACATCAAATCTACATTTAGCAATAGGATTTAAAATATTATAAAGATGGATAAAATGGTAAGTCAATATCGAAGCCGTATCTTTGGCTTTATACTGAAATATGTCAAAATACCGGAGGAAGCGGAAGATATGACTCAGGAAATCCTGATCAAGCTATGGCATAACAAGGAAAGGATTTATTCCATAGATGATCAGGAAGTGTATATTCTCGCTATGACCCGCAATTATATACGGGATCATTTCAAGAAGATGAGCCGGGAAAAAATTTATCTTCAAGAAGTAGTCGATCATTTGCCGGTACAGGATGATTCCGCTTTTATGATCATCAAAAGAAAAGAACTGGAGACCAATATCGAAGCTGTCATTCTTGAACTTCCACCGCGTCAACAAGAAGTTTATCATCTGTTTTATAAAAAAGGAAAATCTCTAGTGGAGATTGCAAAAGAATTAAAAATATCTCCCCACACTGTCAAAAATCACCGAACACAAGCACTGAAATTTATTCGATCCAGAGTGAATCCCGAACTTTTTCTTTCAGGATTGATTTTTATCAGCCTTCTTTTGTTTTTATAAAATCCAACACTATTTTCTTCTTCAGCGGATCTCCGCCTCCTCTACCAAGTGATGATTACATCGGCCAGAACCGGCAAATGATCCAGATCATTCAAACCGGTATATGGCACTTCTACATTCATGATCTTAATATTTGAACTGGTAATGATATTGTCAATATTTACATTTTCCCTTCCTTGATAAGAAGAAGCCGCCGTATTCTGAGCAGCCGTAGAAAACCATCCCA
>Ga0209487_1002013_pt1 | contig 16760 bp, 13 predicted proteins | sample Poulit2012_FD_187524 | JGI IMG/M metagenome (GOLD analysis project Ga0209487, IMG submission 187524) | Agricultural soil microbial communities from Georgia to study Nitrogen management - Poultry litter 2012 (SPAdes) (version 2) | ecosystem: Environmental > Terrestrial > Soil > Agricultural land...
AATTCCACGCTTCTAGCTGCTGTCCCGCACACCATCACGGCCTCCTGGCTCGTCTCAGGCACGTTCATAGCCGGAATCGCCACCTGGTGGATGGTCCGCAAAGTCCGCGCCGGCGATAAAGAAACCGCCCGCGCCCTGTGGCGCCCCGCCGCCATCTTCGGCATGGTCACAATCCTGCTTGGCGGAGTTGGAACCGCAATTTCCGGCGATATCCAGGCAAAGCTGATGTATGAGCAGCAACCCATGAAGATGTCGAGCGCCGAAGCACTGTGTGAGGGCGAGACGGGTGCGGCGTTCTCAATTCTGACAATTGGTGACCTATCTAACAGTTGCGAAAATGTGGAACACGTTTTACGCATTCCGGGCCTGACATCGTTCCTGGCTGATGGGGAATTTGATTCCTATCTGCCCGGCGTGGACGAACTGCAGTCCGAATATGAGGACAAATACGGCACCGGCGTGGACTACCGCCCGAATCTGGCCGTTACCTACTGGTCTTTCCGGCTCATGATCGGATTTGGTGCTTTTTCCGCCGCCCTGGCCGTGGCCGGTTTATGGCTTACCCGCAAGGGACGTGTTAGTGGCGCCAAATGGCTATCAACTGCCGCTCTCGTAGCACTGCCCATGCCGTTCTTCGCTAACTTCTTTGGCTGGATTTTCACCGAAATGGGTCGGCAGCCGTGGGTAGTTTCGCCCAACCCCAACGGCGTCGATTTGGTTCGAATGTTGACTCAGGACGGCGTCTCTACCGTTTCATCTGCTCACGTCATCACTTCATTGACTATCTTCACGCTGCTTTATGGCGCCCTGGCAGTGGTGTGGTACCTGCTGATGAAGCGCTTCACCAAGCAGGGACCACTGGAATCCGACGCGCAAGTTGCTGATGTGGACACCGATGCGGACGATGACACGCCGATGTCCTTCGCCTACTAACTGACCGCTTAAAACAGAAGCAGAGAAAGGGCAGCAAATACCGTGGAACTATCCACCGTTTGGTTCTTGCTCATTGCGGTCCTGTGGACCGGCTACTTCGTCCTGGAAGGATTCGACTTCGGCGTCGGAATGCTCCTGCGCCCCCTCGCCCGCAATGACCGCGAACGCCGCGTCATGCTCAATACAATCGGCCCGGTTTGGGACGGCAACGAAGTTTGGCTCATCACGGCCGGCGGAGCGATGTTCGCGGCCTTCCCCGAGTGGTATGCCACGTTGTTTTCCGGTTTTTATCTGCCGCTACTGGTGATCTTGATAGCGCTGATCGTGCGCGCCGTAGCGCTAGAGTATCGCGGAAAAATGGATGATGCTGCCTGGCGGTCTCGCGCCGATTGGGGCATCACGCTGGGCTCCTGGCTGCCGGCAATTTTGTGGGGTGTGGCGTTCGGGAACATTGTGCGCGGCGTGGCAATTGATGCCGATAAACAGGTTGTCTCCAGTTTCTTTGAACTGCTAAATCCCTACGCGCTGCTGAGTGGCGCGGTCACGGCGCTGCTATTTGCCACGCACGGGGCAGTGTTTTTGGCCCTGAAAACCGATGATGAGGTTCGGGAGCGCACCGGAAAGCTCGCCGCGCGTCTGGCGCCGATTGCCGCAGTTGTCACTGGGATCTGGGCGATCATTACCCAGGTGTCCTTTGCGAACTCTGGCTGGACCTGGGCGGTCATCGTCATCGCCTCCGCCGCGCTGGTAGCCCTCATAGGAGCTGCGCGGGCGCGCCGCGAAGGCTGGGCGTTTGTGTTTTCCGCCGTGGCGATTTTGTCCGGGGTGGTGCTGCTCTTTGGTGCGCTGTTCCCCAACGTGATGCCCTCCACATTGGATCCGGCGTATTCCCTGACCGTCACGAGCGCCTCTGCCACGCCCTACACCTTAAAGATCATGACGTGGGTGGCCGCGCTCTTAACACCGGTGGTGATGGCCTATCAGGGCTGGACCTACTGGGTGTTCCGCAAGCGCATTTCCACCAAACACATCCCCGATGGCGGCGGCTTGCCGGCCGATAAGAAGCAGCGGCTGGCAAATCTGGAGGCCGCCACCCGCGCCCCCGGCGGTCCGGCGCCAAGCCCCAACGGCCAAGTAGGCGATGAACCCGCCTCGCCTTCCGATGGCCCAAGCGGATCAGGCGATATCTAGCGCATGGCGACGGTTCGTCCCCTTGATCCCCGGCTCCTGCGCGAAGCGAAGGCCGCGCGCGGTTACGTAGTCCTCACCGCTGCCTTCGGGCTAGTAACGGCCGGACTCGTAGTGGCCCAGGCGCTGTTATTGGCGCACGTGCTTGCCCCGTTGATCACCGGCGAGGCCAAACTGGCCGACGTCACTGGCGAACTGCTCGCGCTAGCGATCGTATTTACGGTCCGCGCCGCGGTAGTGGGGCTCCAAGAACGCTTTGCCCATCGCGCGGCAACGCGCACCATCACCCAGTTGCGCGCTGCGCTTTTGAAACACGCCAGCGCGCTGGGACCGCGCTGGCTCGCCGCGGGCCGGGCCTCCCAGATCGCCACGCTAGCCACCCGCGGACTGGAAGCACTCGAACCATATTTCGTGCGCTACCTACCCCAACTGCTGCTTGCGGCAACTGTCACACCACTCACGCTGATCATCGTGTGGTGGCAAGACTGGACCTCGGGACTAACAATTTTAATTACCCTCCCCCTGGTGCCCATTTTCATGATCCTGGTGGGCAAGCTCACTGAGTCGGCGTCGAAACGCAAGATTGAGTCGATGTCCCGGTTGGGCTCGCAGGTGCTGGATCTCATTGCGGGTCTGCCCACGCTCAAGGCACTGGGACGCGAACGCGGACCGGGAGCGCGCGTGCGCCAACTGGGCGAATCTCACCGCCGCGCCACCATGGGCACCCTGCGTATCGCGTTTTTATCGGGCATGGTGCTAGAGCTTTTAACCACTCTGTCGGTGGCGCTGGTGGCCGTTGGAATCGGGATGCGGCTGGTCTACGGGTGGATGGATCTCGTCGTGGGGCTCGCCGTGCTGATTTTGGCTCCGGAGGTGTTCTTTCCCATCCGGCAGGTGGGAACGCAATTCCATGCCAGTTCCGACGGCGTCGCGGCAGCCGAAGAGGTCTTCGCCGTCCTCGAAACGCCGCTGCCCGATGAGCCAATTGCTACGAAAACCTCAAACGAGTATTTCTCGGCTGACACTGATTTGGCCCCGGCTCCTGACTTGGCCCCGGCTCCTGATTTGACGAGCGCGCCCATTACGGTCGATGAAATTTCGGTTCGGGCCGGCGAGCGCGGCCACCTGGCGCCAGCAAACCTGTCTTTTACGCTCTACCCCGGCGAAGTGCTCGCCCTGCGCGGCGCCAATGGCGGGGGGAAGACCACGGCGAGCCTCGCCGTCCTAAATCTCCTGCGCCCCCACGCGGGTGAAATTCACGTCAACGGCACCCCCCTGCAAAAAGTTGACCCGGCCGGGTGGTGGCGCCAAATTGCGTGGGTGCCGCAGCGGGCCATGCTTTTGCCCGGCACGCTGTATGAAAATGTGACGCTGGGTCTGGACGGTGGCGTCGATGGCGATGAATTAAGGACGGCGGCCCGCACCACTGGTTTTTCTCAAGTTCTCGCTGAGCTTCCGCACGGGTGGGACACCCGCATTGGGCACGGTGGCGTGGGCCTGTCGCTGGGGCAGCGGCAACGGTTGGCTCTGACGCGGGCGCTAATTCGACCGGCTCCGCTGGTGATCTTGGATGAGCCAACAGCCCATTTAGATGTCGGGAACGAGCAGGTTGTGTTGGATGCTATTTCGGCGCTAAAGGCATCCGGGCGCAGCGTGCTGTTGATTGCGCATCGATCGGAGCTGCTGGGTTTAGCCGACGAAGTGGTCACCGTCCATGCGGCGGCTACCAACGCCGCGGGCAACTTGGCCGCGGCGGTGGTAGGTGGCTCGCCAGCAACTGCGGATTCCGGGGCAAATGATGAGGCTTAAGCAGTGGCGCAATGATCCGCTGGTGCGCGCGATTGGCTTATTGCACGTGCGGCCGTCGCGCGTAGTTTTGGCGATTCTGGCCGGAGTGGGGGCCATTGGCTCGGCGATTGCTCTGGCGGCCGTTTCTGCGTGGCTGATTGCGCGGGCGTCCCAAATGCCTCCGGTTCTGCATCTGACGGTGGCGGTCGTGGCCGTGCGCACTTTCGGAATTACGCGCGGAGTTTTGCGCTATAGCGAGCGGCTTGCCTCCCACGACGTGGCGCTGCGCGGAATGGCGCACCTGCGCGAGCAGCTGTATTTACGGCTGGCCCAGTCGCGCTCCGACCGGGTGGTGCAACTGCGCCGAGGTGATGTGCTCCAGCGTGTTGGCGCCGATGTTGACGCGGTCGGCGACGTGGTGGTGCGAGCCATAATTCCCGTTGGAGTCGCTACCGTTTTGGGTTTGGGCTCGGCCGGGTTGATGTTTTATTTTCTACCCGCAGCCGGCTTAAGCCTCCTGGCGTGCCTGATCCTGGCGGCCGTTTTGGGGCCGGTCCTAACCCTGCGGGCGGTGCGGCGCGCGGAAATTGGGGGCGCCCAGGCGCGCGGGGACATTGCTGCGCATACGCTCACTTCCCTGCAGGCAGCCGCGGAGTTGCGAGTAACGGGTGGCGAGCAGCAATTAAGGGACGCGCTGGCGCGCGAAGAAGCAGCGTTAACCTCCGCCCAGGACGCCGCGGCCCGCCCCGCCGGATGGAGCGAATTCGTGCTCCAAGCCGCCATGGGGTTGGCGGTAATGTGCGCCGTAGTTTTTGGTGGCATTGCCCTGGCCGCGGGCAACCTTGAGCCAGTGGAACTAGCAGTTATTGCCCTTACTCCCCTGGCCGCGTTTGAGCCCATCCAAGCCCTGCCAGAGGCCGCCCAACAGTGGTATCGCTCCCGCAGCGCCGCGCAGCGGATCATGACCCTGATATCCGACGAAGAGGTAGCACCGGCAATACCAACTTTGCCTGACGACTCAGACGGGGCCCAGTCAGACACCGCTCCCGCAGCAGCGCCCGACCAAGCCGCTGCCCCAGCAGCGCCCGAACCAGGTGGCGCGGTGCAGCCGGGAGCGAGGCGCCGTTCTCAATCACCGCTCATCGCGGTGCGCAACCTAACCATCGGGTGGGACCCGGCCCACCCGGCGACGGAAAACTTGTCGTTCGAAGTGACCGCAGGCCAGGCGGTGGCCGTCGTCGGTCCGTCGGGAGCGGGCAAAACCGCGCTGCTGCTGACACTTTCTGGGATGTTGCCGCCCCTCGCGGGCGCCGTGCGCGTAGCTGGAACGGACCCGCTGACCTGGACCGATGGCGCCCAACGGCAAGAAATGATCGCCCTGAATTTGGAAGATGCCCATATTTTCCACACCACCGTGCTGGAGAATTTACGGGTGGCACGCGGAGATACCACCGCGGCCGAGGCGCGCGCAGCGCTGGAAAATGTGGGCCTGGGCCCATGGCTAGAGTCACTACCCGCCGGCGTCGACACCATGCTCGGCCCCGATGCGACCGACGTTTCCGGCGGGGAGCGGCGCCGACTTTTGATCGCGCGAGCACTCCTGTCGCGCGCCCGCGTGCTCCTGATTGACGAGCCGGCCGAGCATCTGGATTCCGACACGGCCGATGATCTCGTACGAGACCTGCTCGCGCTGGCGCACCGGGCCGAAGGCGAGCGCCCAGGGCGTGCAGTGATTTTAGTGACGCACCGCCACGCTCCGCTGGATGCCGCCGATAGGGTGATCGAAATACGCGCGGCCCAGCCCGTCGCCGCCAGCTAACGTCCGCGGAGATTTCATGACCGACACATCGCCCGAAGCCCACGCCAGCGCCCAATTATTGGAGGCAGTCCTCGGGCTGACCGCCGAGTTGGAACTTCCGGCCCTGCTGCGCCGCTTCGTGGACGCTGCACGTGACCTGACCGGGGCGCGTTTTGCCGCCATGAACGTGTTTGATTCCCGGGGCCGACCCGATACTTTCGTCCAATCCGGGGTCAATGAACGCAGCGCCGAATTGATTGGGGCGATTCCGCACGGCCTGGGGGTTTTAGGAAACATTCCGGCCCACGGGTCGCTCAAGCTCGACAATGTCTCCGATCACCCGGCGTTTCGGGGCTGGCCTGCCCATCACCCGCAGATGCGCACGTTTTTGGGCGTTGCGGTGCGCGTGCGCGACATCGTCTTTGGACACGTTTATTTAGCCAACAAGACTGTGCCAGGAAAATCTGGCGAACCCGAAACTATTCCCTTCACCGACTCCGATACCGCAATCATCACGGCGTTGGCAGCCGCAGCTGCCGTCGCGATCGAAAACGCGGAACTGTATGAAAACCGCACTCAGCGCGTGCGGTGGATTGCTGCGGGGCAAGAAATCACCACGCGCCTGCTTGAGGGCGCCGATGAAGAAGACGTGCTGGAAACAATTGTCTCCAAAGCCCGCGAGGTCGCCCACGCGGATGCGGTGGCGCTGGTGTTGCCGTCCATCGGTGATGAGTGGATGTTGGAAATTGCCGACGGCGAGGGGACCGCTGATCTGATCGGGACCGTAATGCCGGCCGAGGGCCGGTCAATGCGCGTGCTGGAATCGGGCCACGGGATGGTCGTCGACTCACTCTCGCGCACCCGGGTCTTGCGCGTGCCGGCGCTGCGGCGCTACGGGCCTGCCCTTTATGCACCCATGATTACTTCGGGCCGGTCAATCGGGGTGCTAATTATGTTCCGCAATGTGGGGGAAAAAGAATTCGTCGAGCTGGACCTGACAACCGCCGAGTCCTTCGCCGGACAGGCCGCCCTCGCCTTGGTTTTGGCCGAGGCGCGCCAAGCTCAGGATCTGGCGGCACTATTTGATGAGCGCGAACGCATTGCCCGCGATCTGCATGATTTAGCGATTCAGCAGTTATTTGCCACCGGCATGCAGTTGGAGACGATTCGCCGCCGAGCCGGTCGGGGTGTCCAACCGACCGAGTTGGAAGAAGTGGTCGAGCAGGCGTTGGATTCCGTTGACTCGACCGTGCGACAGATTCGCTCAATTGTGCACTCGTTGCGCGACCCGGACGCGGATGTGGGGATTGTGGAGCGGTTGCGTCGCGAAGCATCCCTTGCCCGAACGGGATTAGGTTTTGCGCCGTCTTTGGTCATGGAGGTGCGCGGCCGGGTCATAGATTCAGATGATGAACTGCCCGGGGACGCCGATTTGGCCGAAGAAATCGTTGGGCCGGAAGCCAGCGATGACGTGGTGGCGGTGGTGCGTGAGGGGTTGGCGAATGCCGCGCGGCACGCTCAGGCGGCTTCCGTGCAAGTAAACGTGGTCATTGGGGGGCGGGACGATTCTGATCCGGCCGATAATTCGGTGTATGTGAGTGTCGAAGATGACGGCGTGGGCTTACCGGAATTTGCTACTCGCTCTTCGGGGTTATCCAACCTGGAGGCGCGCGCCCGGCAGCACGGTGGAACCTTTGCGGCCCGCCTTGGAACCGAGCGCGGCTCAAAACTGGAGTGGGAAATTCCCCGGCGCTAGGTCGGCCGCGCTTATGGTGGCGGCGGCGCCGTTTTGGGTGCGGCCCTAAATCCCGCTAGTTCCCGCTGCGCCAGCCAGCGGATCGGCGCGCAGCTACCCAGGCTGCCACCTGCGTGCGGCGCTGCATGCCCATCTTGGCCAGCAACGATGTGATGTGGTTTTTTACAGTCTTTTCGGCAACCTGCAGCCGCTCGGCTATTTCCCGGTTCGACATCCCGTCCCCAATTAGCTCAAGTACCCGGTGCTCACTTGGCGTGAGATCGGCGGTGGGATCGTCAGTAGCTGCACGCCGGCGTGTGACCGTCCGCTCATCCAGCAGCGTCCGGCCAGCAGCAACCGCTCGAATGACTTCGGCGATTTCGGCGCCGCGCACGGATTTAAGTAGGTACGCCATCGCGCCTACTTCAAGTGCCTCCGCCAGTGCGTCATCGTCATTGAACGATGTCAGCACCACGCAGCGCACCTCTGGCATTTGATCGCGCAGCTGGCGCATCAAATCGATGCCCGTTCCATCGGGCAATTGCAGGTCAATCAGCGCCACGTGCGGTTTTACGAGCAGTGCCCGTTGCAGGCCGTCGGCAACCGTTCCAGCCTCTGCGACCACGTGCATTCCATCCGCGCGGTCGACAACCTCAGCGATGCCACGTCGAACGACCTCGTGGTCGTCAACGATCATGACGTCAATGAGTGCTGGTCCGGAAGTATTCGTAGAAAAATTCGAGGCCACAGGGTAGATCGTACTATCGGCCCTTGGCGGTAACAGCCGCCATGCCGAATTGGGCGCGCGCTGGACTCTTTTGCGCGGTACTCAGCAACACGTGCCCGGTCGGCGCGACGTTCTCGGTTGGCGCGGTACTTAAGGTGCGCGCAGATCGTGGACGGGCACGGATTTGAACCGTGGGGAATATTTTTTACCCCGTACGCGATACTTAGAACATGCCCGAACTGCCCGAAGTTGAAACCGTCCGCCGCGGACTGGATCGTACGGTACTTAATCGCCCCATCTCCCAGGTAGAAGTTTTTCACCCGCGCACGATGCGCCGCCAACCGGGAGGGGAATCAGAATTTATCGAGATTCTGACCGGCGCGGCGTTCGTCGCTACCGCGCGGCGCGGCAAGTTTTTGTGGCTCCCAACCAATTTCGGGGATGCAATGCTGGCGCATTTGGGAATGTCGGGTCAGCTACTTGTAGTGCCGCCCGGCGGTGATGACCCTAAACACCTGCGGGCGCGCATCACCTTTGATGATGATGGGCCGGAATTGCAGTTCGTTGATCAGCGCACCTTTGGCTACGTAATGGCCGAACGCGATGGCGCGCAGCTTCCTTCTCTCGTGGCGCATATCGCTCCTGACCCCCTTGATAACGTCACCGATGATGAACTCTTCGTTACCGCGCTACACCGCCGGGGCGAGATCAAAAAACTGCTACTTGACCAACAGGTGATCTCGGGGATCGGCAATATTTATGCTGACGAGGCGCTGTGGCGCAGCGAAATTCACGGGCGCACCCCGGGCATCGCACTCAGCGAAGAAAAGCGACGCGAGCTACTAGATAACAGTCGCCAAGTGCTCATGGACGCAATCGAAGCCGGTGGGACATCCTTCGACGCGCTCTACGTTGGGATCGACGGCGAACAGGGATGGTTTGAGCGTTCATTGGACGCTTACGGCCGTGCCGGTGAAGAGTGCCGTCGCTGCGGCGAAATCATTCAGCGCGAAAAGTGGGGCGGGCGCTCATCTCACTGGTGTCCCGGGTGTCAAAAACTGCCCACCTAACAGCGGATGCTGGGCCCCGTAACGCGGCGCCACCTGCCCACCTAACGCGGCGCCACCTGCCCGCGTAACGCAGCGCGAACTACTCGGCAGCGTCTGACAGTTTGTGATACGCCGCCTCGGCCGCGCGATGTTCGGCCAGCTTTTTAGACTCGCCGCTGCCCGTTCCATAGTCCGTCTCATCTACGACGGCCGTCGCGGTGAAGAAGCGGGCGTGGTCGGGCCCCTCGCTTTCAACGCGGTAAGAAACAGTGGACCGCCCCTGGGCGGCCACGAGTTCTTGCAGCGAGCTCTTCCAGTCCAAAGCGGCGCCCAGGTGCACGGCGTTGTCGAGTTCATCCTTCATCAGCGCCAGTAATGCTTTGCGCACAGTCTCAAAATCGTTGCACAGGTACGCGGCACCAATTAGCGCTTCAAACGTGTCGGAAAGGATTGAGTCCTTCTCCGCTCCCCCGTCGCGGCGCTCGCCCTTACCGAGCAAGATGTACTCGCCCACCCCAATTTTGCGCGCTAACTTCGCCAGCCCCCTTTGTGAGACCAGCGCCGCCCGCATGCGCGCCAACTGTCCCTCCGGCGACGTCTCGTGCCGAAGATAAAGCTCTTCGGTGACTATCACGCCAACGACGGAGTCCCCCAAGAACTCCAATCGTTCATTGGTCGGAATACCGCCGGCTTCATAGGCAAAGGAGCGGTGCGTTAAAGACAGCACAAGGAGCTCAGGGTCAATATCAACCCCAAGCTCCTTGCAAAGTTTGGTCGCAACTGCAGCGGTCTCCATCAGAGACCCGCCACTAGTTATCTTCGTGCTCGGTGCGCAGCGCCTCAACGTAAGACCGGTTGTTGTAAGCCCCACAGGACGGGCAGGCCTGATGCGGCCGGCGCGGGGACTTGCAACGCGAGCACTCAACTGTGGCTACGGCAGAAGCCTTCCACTGTGAACGCCGGGTACGCGTATTGCTGCGCGACATCTTCCTCTTCGGAACAGCCACGATCAGCCCTCTTCTTTCTTTTCGTGTAACAACGCTTCTAACGCCGACCAACGCGGGTCGATGTCTTCATGGTAGTGATCAGGATCATCCACCAAATGCACCCCACATACGGAGCACAAGCCTGGGCAATCGGCCGAGCACACCGGTTGAAACGGTAGCGAAAGGCCAATTGCGTCGCGCAATGCGGGTTCTAAATCGAGTAAGTCGTCTTCGATTTCGTAACTCACATCTGCGGATTCGTCCTCGGCATCGACTTCCACCGCTGCCTCGGGGTAAATATAAAGTTCGTGAAATGTCACATTTAGCGGCTGCGTGAATGCATCCAAACAGCGCCCGCACTCCCCCTTGGTTTCCCCCGTGACCTCCACAGTCGCTAAAACGCCGTCTTCGACGGTTTCAAGACGAATGTCGAGGTTGAGCGGATCCCCCTCGGGCACCCCAATAAGCGGAACCTTTAGGTCCGCGGGGGCGGGTACGGTTTTTTGCAGTTTGCGCATGGCGCCCGCTCCACGGCCCAGGTCGCTCGTGTCCAGCACGAGCTCCGAGCGTGTTTCAGTCACAGCAAACTCCAATGAAGGTGAGGAGAGATTTTTCTGGCCAGTAAGTCTGATTTCAGACCTAATAAGTCTAATACTTAGTAAGCCAACGCATAAGTTTACTCGATGGACCCGCTTTGACCCAAATGTTCAGCCGTTCCCGGCGGGACCTGGCCCATCCGCTCCGCAAGTCGCGCTCGGCCGGCCTGGATTTGCTTACCCAGCGCCTCTACGTCGATCTCTACTTCGGCGAGCCGGCGGTCACACCAGTCATCGGTGGATTGCGCTATTTTGCGGGCTTCCGCTTTGGCGTCAGAAACTATTTGTTTGGCTTCTTCCTGGGCTTTGAGTACGACTTTTTCGCGTGAAACCATTTCGGATGCCTGCGTTTGGGCAGTCTTTAAAATTTCAGCTTTTTCTTCATGTGCACGGCGCAGAACTGAATCCGCATCCGCCAAAATCGCGTCGGCAGTGGCCAATTCACCGGGCAGGGCCTCTTGCGCGCGCTCAACTAGGTTCGAAATGTCTTCGCGATTCACCAGAACGGAGGACGACATCGGCATGGCCCGTGCATTCGTGACCATTTCGGAAATTTCCCCTAGCAGGGCAATCAACTCAGCCCGGTGTTCACCGCGCGCCCGCTGTGCATCGCCTACGGGCTGATCACCGCGCGCCAGCTGTGCGTCACGCACGGGTTCGGATGGGGCAGCGTTCGCATTAGTCACTTGTCCTCACTTTCCAAAGCGCGCTGGATTTCTTTAACAATCACGGGGTCAACCATTCCATGAATTTCGCCACCGTGCCGCGCCACGTCTTTGACTAGGGATGACGCCACGTGTGACAGTTGCGGATCACCCAGCACGAAGAGCGTCTCAACTCCCGATAGGGCCCGGTTCATAAGGGCCATGGGCAATTCACTATCCAGATCGGCGCCGTTGCGCAGGCCCTTCACGATGTGCTCGGCGCCCACCGATTCACAAAATTCGGCTAGTAAGCCGGGGACCTGTTGGACTTCAACACTCGTCAGGTGAGCGTTGGCGATTGTGGCCCGCGCAAATTCGACGCGCTCTTCAACCGAAAACAGTGTTCTTTTAGAAGCGTTTTGGGCCACGGCCACGATGACTCGATCGCTTAAACCGCGGGCTCGACGCACCACATCTAAGTGTCCGAAAGTGAAGGGGTCGAATGATCCGGGGCATACAACGGTGCGCATGTGTTCAAACTAACCTATGGCACATCGGCAATCCACAATTTCGCTTCACCGTATCGCCGCGGTTTTCGCGCCTGCCAACCCTCGGGCCACGCCGGCTGCGGCGATTTTCCGCTCCGTTCCACCACAACTACCGCATCCTGCATCAACCAGCCCCGCGCCAGGTTCGACAGTAAGGCGGTTAGTTCCGCATCCGGATAGTCATAGGGCGGATCAATTAGCACCAAGTCGAATTTTTCGCCGGCCTGCGCTGCTTCACCTTCGGGATTCAGGTACTTTTCGGCGCGATTATGGACGACGTCAATCACCGCCGGCTCCCGGCTCACCTGGGCGCGGTTCTTGCGTAAGACTGGGATGGCACTGCGGGCCATATCCACGAGCACAACGCGCCGCGCCCCGCGACTGGCGGCCTCAAGGCCGAGCGCGCCGGAACCGGCAAATAGGTCTAAAACGGCGCAATCAACAACGACTCCGGAGTGTTCGAGCATTGAAAATAGTGCTTCGCGGGCTCGATCCGAGGTGGGCCGAGTGCCGCGCGGGGGCACTGCCAGTCGGCGGCCTCGCGCGTGCCCGGCCACGATTCGAGTCATATGTGGTTAGTCTTCCGGGTCTTCCGGATCCACCGGCGCGTGGTGGTCATGTTCGGCTGTTCCCAGTTTCCAGTAGCCCTGGAACTGTTGCCAAGTCCGATCCAGACCCAACTCGCGCCGGACATAGCGGCGAATTGGTTTTAGTCCACCGGCCTCGCCCGCTCCCCATACCAGCCCCGGCTCATTGGTGGGGATCTGAATGGCGCGCACTGCCTTATCTAACAGGTCGGTGGTGCCCGCGGCAGCGCCGTTGCGGTGGAGCCAGGTCACGTCGTAGCCGTAGGGGATTGGATATGTTTCATCTTCTGCGCCGTCGGCTTCGACGAATATGGTGACGTTGCCGTCGGGACCGATGTGTTCTAACCAGCGGCTGATCGCTGGCAGCGCCGTCTCATCACCAATAAGGACGTACCAATTGGCGCCCTGGGGTGGGATGCGCGAACCTCGCGGGCCGGCCACCACGAGGCGGTCGCCGACCTGAGCGCGCGCGGCCCAGTAAGAGGCGGGGCCATCATCTCCATGCAGTAAGAAGTCCAGATCAAGTTGTCCGTCTTCGCGTGGCAGCGGCGTGTAATCGCGCGAAATCATTTTCTCGCGATCGGGGCGCTGCATACCCTCTTCCGTCATGTAAGGGGCGTGATATTCGCCAGTTTGCGGATCGGGGAAGAAAACTTTGACGTGGTCGGCGGGGCCTAAACTTTTGAAACTGGCCAGCGAGTCGCCGCTCAGCGTCATGCGCAGCATGCGCGGGCTAAGTTCGGTGATCGCGGAAACTGTTAAGTCTCGCGCCGCCAGTTCATGCCCCACGCGCTCGTGGACCAGTTGCTGGACAGTGCCATTAGAAGTCTCAAAATTTTCACTCATTAGGTAAGCCTAACCTAGGCTCGCTCTAAAAACTCGGCCCGTTCCGGATCAATGCGGTGCAGCGCAGCCGCGAGCGCAGCATGATCATCTAGGTGCGGGTCGGTGCTGATCACCAAATTGGCTGCGGTGCGGGCAGCTGCGATCATTTCGATATCTACCGTGGCGCGCAGGAGGCGCAGTGAAGTGCGCCCCGACTGGGCGGTGCCTAAGATATCGCCTTCACGCCGCACTTCCAGGTCCAACTGGGCTAGTTCAAAACCGTCGTGCAGTGCGGCGATTTTCTCCAGGCGCTGACCAGTTTCACTATTGGGATCGGCTGTCGTTACCAGCAGGCACAGTCCGGGCTGGGACCCCCGCCCAACGCGACCCCGCAGCTGGTGCAGTTGTGAGACTCCGAACCGGTCGGCGTCCATAATCACCATCACCGTTGCTGCCGGGACATCAACACCCACCTCGATGACGGTGGTGGAGACTAAAACCGGCGCCTGTCCCGCGACGAATCGCTCCATCGCGCGGTCTTTTTCCTCACTGGTGAGGCGCCCGTGCAGTACGCCAATTTCAATGTCGGCAAATGCCTGATGTTCGCGCAGTTGCTGTTCGAGGTCTAAAACCGAGACCGGATCGGCCGCTGAACTGCCCGGCGCGGTTGTTACTTCCGCTTCATCTGCATCACCAATGCGCGAGCAGACAATGTAGGCCCGACGCCCGGCGTCGACCTCTTCCCGGACCCGCTGCCAAATACGATCCACCCAGTGCGGTTTGGAGGCCGGCACGAGAAAGCTTTCAATCCCCGCCCGCCCGCGCGGTAACTGGCGCAGGGTAGAAATTTCCAGGTCACCAAATACGGTCATGGCTACCGTGCGCGGGATCGGTGTGGCGGTCATGACAAGCAAGTGCGGTATGGAATCGCCCATACCTTTCGCGCGCAGTTTGTCGCGCTGTTCGACGCCAAAGCGGTGTTGTTCATCGACCACAACGAGACCCAGGTCTGCAAATGTGACGTTTTCAGACAGCAGTGCGTGTGTGCCGACCACGATCCCCGCCTCGCCACTGGCTGCCTGCAACAGCGCCTCGCGGCGTGCAGCGGTCGGCAAAGAACCGGTCAGCAGCGCCACCTGGGTACCGTGCGCCGCGCCGCCGAGCATTCCGCCCTCAGCCAGTGGCCCCAACATGGTGCGTAATGATTTTGCGTGCTGGGCTGCTAGCACCTCGGTCGGCGCCAGGAGCGCAGCTTGCCCGCCCGCGTCAATAGTTTGCAGCATGGCGCGCAGGGCCACGATAGTTTTTCCCGAGCCGACTTCGCCCTGCAGGAGGCGCTGCATGGGGTGGTCGCGCTCGAGGTCGGCAGAAATTTCATTACCGACCTGAACCTGACCGGGGGTTAGTTCAAATGGAAGCGCTGCCTCAAAATCGGCGCGAATTCCCTCCCTCGCCCTAGGGCGGGCTACCGCTGGCCGGGTCTGGGCTTCCACCCGGCGTTGGGCCAGCGTGGTTTGCAGCACGAAGGCCTCTTCCCATCGCAGCGTTCGCTGGGCTTCCTTTACGTCTTCCATTTCGGTGGGCCGATGCACATTGCGCAAGGCTTCTAATGAGCCCTGCAAGCGGTGCTCAAGGCGAATTGCATCGGGGATCACATTGGGCACCTCCGCCACCGTCAGCGGGTCCAGCACGGTCTTGACCGCCTGAGCGATCAACTCCGTCTTCGCTTTCGCGGAGGCGGGGTAGACCACCTGTAAATAACTTGCGCGTTCTTCTGCCGCGGCCTCATCGACCAGATCTTGGCCAATTACCTCGTATTTCGGCTGCAATAGTTGGGGTCTGCCGCCGTGATCTCCGAGTTTGCCGGTAAATAAGGCGCGCGTACCGGGTTGGAGCGCCGCTTCGTGCCAACGCAGGGGCCCGCGCCGCTGAAAGAAGAAGACAATCGCGATGGTGCGGTGCCCGTCGCTGGCGGTGACCTCCAGCCGCGCACCGGCTCGGGAGCGATTTTGCCGCACCTGCGCGCTCACCACATCCAGCACTACGGAAACCTGATCCCCCAGGGGCAGCAGCGCCAGATCCGTCAACTGGCGCACATCAATGTAGTTGCGGGGATAGTGCCGGATCAGGTCATCAATCGTGTGTAAGTCCAGCGTGGCGAGTTTACGCACGGTAGCGGGATCAAGAACGGACTTTAAGGGGGCGAGAAGCGGGTCGGTTTCAGCCACGCGTCTACTCCACACTCCAAATCACGGCCGGGAATTCTTGCCCCCCGTACAGTACGTCTAGTTCCACGTTTAGATCATCACACAGGGCACTGACATGGCCCAGTTCGCTTAGGGACGACGCCACATGGCTTTTCGCGGCAGCTGCAGTGGGGGCCATCTCGGCGCTGGTGATAATTGCGGTAAGCAGCTCCCCTTCGCCTAAATTTTCGCGTAGCCAGGGCGCAAATTCCTCTCCCCCGCTGACGGTGTATGCGTCGCCACTGGTCGTTATAACTCGGGCGACGGCGTCTTTAATCGCGGCTATTGGGTCATGTTCCGCGGTGCGCAGGGGCTGGTGTACCGCCGCAGCGGCGAGCAAATACGCCTCGCCGGTGGGTTCCATCACGCGCAGCTCAATGCCCGGCGGCGGGGTGATGGCGCGGGCGGTTTCGCGGCTGGCAGGTCGGGCGGTGAGCACCACTACTTCGCGGGCGCCGGAATCGACAACGGCGCGGGCAATTTGCTCCCTAGATACGGAGTCATCGCCCTGGGTAACAACCACTACGGCGCCGCTGCGGGCAAGTTCGCCGGCTAGCCCCGGGGAGCGCGTGCACAAGACAAGCCCAATGTCGCGGCCCTGTTCTCGAGCGACCAGGGTGGGCAGGTGGTGCACCGTGATTTGATGGCGCCGGTGTTGTTCGGTGACTGCGAGCGCGGATAAAACATCGTCACAGTGCACGTGGACTTGCCACAGCCCCGCGCCGCCCACCACGACGACTGAGGACCCGATTTCTTGCAGCCGAGCCCGCAGTTGCCGGCCCGCCTGCGGTGAGTGGTCATCAACGAGAAACATGACCTCAAATTCGCCATCCACGCGGTGGGAATCGGGGTGTAAATGCTCGCGCAACTCGTTTGTCCCGGTGATTGGCACCAGTTCGTGGCTGACCGGTGGTGTGTCGGTTACGGGTTTGCGGCCGGGCAGCCCGTCTGCGGCGCGAGCAGGCAACTCTTCTTGGCCCTTAACCGCCGCTAGGAGTGCTTCAAATAAAATGACCAGGCCGCTGCCACCAGCGTCGACAACTCCGGCCCGCTGCAAAACGGGAAGCTGGCTCTGGGTGGCAATGAGCGCGCTGCGCGCGGCAGCGACGG
>Ga0209487_1002014_pt1 | contig 16759 bp, 16 predicted proteins | sample Poulit2012_FD_187524 | JGI IMG/M metagenome (GOLD analysis project Ga0209487, IMG submission 187524) | Agricultural soil microbial communities from Georgia to study Nitrogen management - Poultry litter 2012 (SPAdes) (version 2) | ecosystem: Environmental > Terrestrial > Soil > Agricultural land...
CGCGAATGTCCGATTCCCATTGCTTGAAGATTTGCATGTGGCACCTCCGTGACAGGTTGTTGAACCCGCCGCGGCGTACCGGGACAATCCGTCAGGATTCAACCGGTACGCCGGCCAGGCGGGCGTAGGTCCGGCCGACACTGTCGATCAGCCGGTCGTTGAAATCGTAGTGGGCGCTGTGGCAGGGATGATGGTGCCCCCTGCCGTCGTCGGCGCCGACAAGCGCAAACGCGCCCGGAATCTCTTGCAGGTAATAGCTGAAGTCTTCCGACGCCATGATGGGAAGGGCCAGGCTTTCATCCTGCCAGCCCTGGCCCAGCTCGGTTTTAAGGGCATGGCGATACTCGCCGGCCTGCGCAGCGTGGTTGACGGTGGCGTCGTAGCGCCGCTCAATATTCACATGGGCCTCGACACCGTATGCGGCGGCCGTGCTGGCGGCAATGCCTTCAATCAACCCATTGATCTGCTCGCGCAGCTCGGGCCGGCCCAGCCGAAAGCTGCCGCCCAGCGTGGCAATATCGGGAATGACCGTATCCGCGGCCTCGGCCTTAAAGCGCGTGACGCTGATGACCGCCGGCGCCTGCGGCGCAATGCGCCGGCTGACCGCCTGCTGCAGCGCCACCACAATGGCGGACGCCGCCAGCACCGGATCGCGGCACAGCTCCGGCTGGCTGGCGTGGCCGCCGCGACCGCGCACAACAATTTCAAACGTGCCGTTGCCGGCCATCACCGCATCATCGGGGCACACCGCGTGCCCAAAGGGAATGGCCGGCCAGTTGTGCCAGCCAAAAATGCAGTCAATGCCTTCAAGAGCGCCGTCGGCAATCATGGCTTCAGCGCCGTGCCCGCCTTCTTCGGCCGGCTGAAACAGCAGCGTCACCGGACCGGGCAGCCGGCTCTCGTGTCGCTTAAGCCACATGGCCGCGGCATACAGCGTGGCCGTATGACCATCGTGGCCGCAGGCGTGCATGCAGCCTGGCGTTTCAGACGACCACGCCACGCCGCTGTCTTCCACTATGGGCAGGGCGTCAATATCGGCGCGCAGGGCAATATGCCTGCCCGGCGCATCGGCCGCCAGCTGCCCCAAAGTGCCGGTGCTGGCGCAGACGCGCCAGGGAATATCCAGCGCGTCCAGCCAGCCGCGTATGGTGGCCGCGGTTTCATGCTCGGCCCAGGTCAGCTCCGGCCTGCGGTGCAGGGCCCGTCGCGCCGCAACGGCCGTATCGACTGCCTTGTTCCAGCTTTTCGACATTCAGCCTCCGTAATTTGTGCGCGTAACGCCGGCAGATGGTTGATTGTCCGAACATGAAACTGCTGCCAGACCTGCTTCCAGACTAGGCGCTATATCCGCCTGCTGCAACCCAACCAGCGTATACAGGACAAATACCCGCCTGAATTTGGCCGAAATATTTTCAAGCGGCTACAATGGCCTGATGTCTTTCACTTTGTAACCCGACCGCAAACATCATGAAAATCGGCACCACCCTGACCCACTGGATCATTCACAACCGCCCGCAGGGCGAACCGGAAACCGGCGATTTTGTCGGCCTGATCAACGATATTTCAGTCGCCTGCAAAAAAATCGCCGCGTTGGTCGACAAGGGCGCACTCATCAACGTGCTCGGCAGCGCCGACAGCGACAACGTCCAGGGCGAGCAGCAGAAAAAACTGGATGTCATCTCCAACGATGTCATGATTGACGCCGTTGAGCACAACGGCCACATCGCCGCGCTGGCCTCGGAAGAAATGGCCGGCATTCATCACATTCCCGACGGCAGCAGACGCGGCCGCTATCTGCTGCTGTGCGACCCGCTGGACGGTTCGTCCAACATCGACGTCAACGTGTCCATCGGCACCATATTCTCCATCCTGCGCGCGCCGGACGGCGGCAGGGCGCAGCCGCAGGAAAGCGATTTCCTGCGTCCCGGCAGCGAACAGGTGGCCGCCGGCTACTGCCTTTACGGCCCGTCAACCATGATGGTCATCACCACCGGCGCCGGCACCAGCGTGTTTACCCTGGACAGGGAATTCGGCGAATTTCTGCTGACCCGCGAAAACGTGCAGATTCCCGCAGACACCCGCGAATTCGCCATCAACATGTCCTACGGCCGCCACTGGGATGCCCCCGTCAGGCGCTACATCGACGAATGCCTGGCCGGTGAGGACGGCCCGCGCGAAAAAGACTTCAACATGCGCTGGGTGGCCTCCATGGTGGCCGAAGTGCACCGCATCCTTACCCGCGGCGGCGTCTTCATGTATCCCTGCGACCGCCGCCTGCAGGCCGAGGGCAAGGCCGGCAAGCTGCGTCTGATGTACGAAGCCAACCCCATGGCCATGATTGTCGAACAGGCCGGCGGTGCGGCCGGCACCGGCCACGAACGCATGCTCGATGTCATGCCTGACGAGCTGCACCAGCGCGTGCCGGTCATCCTCGGCGCCCGCAACGAAGTCGAGCGCCTGCACGACTACCACCGCAGCGGCGACTGAGCCGGCACAACTCCATAAAAAACGGGCGCGGCAGCCAAAGGCCACCGCGCCCGTTTTCATGTCCGCCTGTCACTCAGGCATTATTGAACCAACCGGGCCAGGCCGCCTTCCCGGCATTTGAAGCCCTGCCAGAAGGCCGGGTGGTCATCATTGTTTTCGTCCATGTGGTCAATCATGTCGTTGAGATCACGACCGTCGTCCAGCACCATGACACAGGGATCGTAGCCGTGATCCATCAGCAGCCGTCCCAGCGCCTGATTGTCCTGAATCACGGCCTGAAGCATGGCGTCCTGTCCCTGAGCGGTTGTCGCGTTGGGGTTGGCGCCTGACCGCAAAAGAATTTTGGCGATGTCGTTGTAGCCACACATGGCGGCATGCGTAAGCGGTATTTCTTCAGCCGCTCCGGCATCAGGTGACACGCCCAGTTCAATCAGCTTTTCAACAAGGCTTGCCGACCGGAAAAAACAACTGACGCCAGGGTTTTTGTGGCGCTGGCAGACGCCGGCCCCCGCTCCAGAACGTGGCTTTCAATGTCGGCCCAGTCCCCCGCCACGCCCAAAACAACGCTGCGCTCCAGCCCCGCCGCTTTCCTGTATTCCTCGTCATCCAGAACTTCAAGATCACGCAGGCTCACCCCTGTGCGCTCCCGCACCTCTTGCGGCGCCTGCCGGGTGGCGGTGCGGCAATACTCGGCCGAGCTTTCAGCCAAGCCGTTAAGCGCAACCGCATGGGCAGCAAAAAAAGCGCTGGCCAGGGAAACAAGCAGCATGAAAAAGATGGTCGTGGGCCTTTTCATCTCTGCAAATGCCTTTTTGTTCCAGCTGACAGCCTGGCCGACCGGGAAACGAAGGTCAATACCCCCGCCCGCGATCGACTGTGCCGGGAATATGTTCACCCCGGGCAGCGGCGCGGATTTTTTCGGTCAGCTGCCGGACGGTTTCTTCCTTGGTGGTGAAAGCCGACAAATGCGAGGTCAGCGTGATTTTCGGGTGTTTTCTGAAGGGATGAGCGGCCGGCAGGGGCTCGGTGCGGTAAACGTCCAGCACGGCGGCCGCCAGCCGGCCGCTGTCCAGGCAGTCCAGCAGGTCGTCTTCCACCACGTGCGCGCCGCGGCCGACGTTGATGAGACAGGCGTCGGGCAGCAGGCTGGACAGGGTGTTCCTGTTGATGATGTTTTCGGTCTGCGGGGTCAGCGGCAAAACATTGACCAGCACGCGGCTGACGGCCAGAAAGCCATTGAACCGTTCATTGCCGGCAAAGCTTTTGACGCCCTGAATATCCTTGGGCGAACGGCTCCAGCCGTTGACCGGAAAGCCGAAAAAAGCCAGCGCGCGGGCCACCTGCTGGCCCAGCGTGCCCAGCCCCATGACGCCGACGGGAAAATTGTCGCGCGGCTCGTGCCTGAACTGGTCCCAGCCGCCGGCGCGCATGGATTTTTCGTCGTCGTCCAGATAACGATAGTGCCGGATGACGGCCTGCACCACATATTCTGACATCAGCGCGCCCATGCCGGCATCCTCGATGCGGGTGATGGGCACGTGGGCGGGGATGTTCATTTTGAGCAGCGCATCCACGCCGGCACCCAGGTTGAACACCGCTTTCAGGCCGGTCTGCTCTTCAAACAGCTGCGCCGGCGGATTCCATACCAGCGCATAGTCGGCCGGCGCGGCCCCCGGTGCCCATATTTCAACCTCGGCCTCAGGCAGGGCACTGGCCACGGCGCTGCGCCAGGCCTCGGCATCCATTTTCTCGTTTCCGGTGCAAAACAGTATTCTCATGACAGGCAATCTGCAGATTTGATGTTAACGTCCATTGTGATCTAATCTGGAATTGAAGAAGTGATTATTGTGTCACTTCACGGTTTCACCAAGGGAGATAACCATGGAAGATTATTTGAAGTTCAGAAAGATGATCACGCCGCTCATCATACAGATTCTGTTCTGGATTGGTGTGGTGGTGTCGGTGCTGATGGGGCTGGTCATGCTTTTTGGTGGAATTGCCAGCAAGTACGGCGGCGGGGGCATGGTTTTTTCCGGCCTGCTGTGGATTGTTCTCGGCCCGATCCTGACGCGCATTTACTGCGAAATCCTGATTGTGATCTTTTCCATCAACGATTCTCTCGCTGATATTCGCAGCGCCCTGCAGCAAAAGCCGGACTGACCAACAGAGGCGCATTTCGCCAACGAAAAAAGGCCTCCGCAAGGGAGGCCTTTTCTCAGATCGGGAAGCGGGCGGCTGTCAGTGATCCATGGCCCACAGGGTGGTGAAGTCCGGCACGGTCATGGCCTTGAGCGGCTCGAACTCTTCTGTGGCCTGCATGATTTCAGCAGCCCGGCGCGCCGGGTAATGCTCGGCCACGGCCTGCGCCACCTTCTCTTCCAGCAGCGGAATGCCCTCGTCACGGCGACGGCGGTGACCCACCGGGTAGTCGATGGTGATCTTGTCGGTGCTGCTGCCGTCCTTGAAGAACACCTGCACCGAGTTGCCAATGGCGCGCTTGTCGGCGTCGAAATACTCTTCGGTAAAGCGCGGGTTTTCCTTGACGGTCATCTTGTCGCGCAGCGCGTCAATGCGCGGATCGGCGGCAAAATCATCGGTGTATGAATCGGCGGTCAGCTCGCCAAAGATCAGCGGTACGGCCACCATGTACTGCAGGCAGTGATCGCGGTCGGCATAGTTGTCCAGCGGCCCGGTCTTGTCGATGATGCGCACGCCGGCTTCCTGGGTTTCAAGCTCGATGCGCTCGATGTCATCAATGCGGTCGGCAACCTGCTCGTGCAGCTGATAGGCGCATTCCACCGCCGTCTGGGCGTGGAACTCGGCCGGATAGGAGATCTTGAACAGGATCTGCTCCATGACATAGCTGCCCAGCGGACGCTGCAGGGTAATTTCCCGGCCTTCGAAAAGCACGTCCTGGAAGCCCCACTGCTTGGCGGTCAGCGCCGACGGGTAGCCGATTTCGCCGGCCAGCACCAGCAGGGCCAGCTGCACGGCGCGGCGACAGGCGTCGCCGGCAGCCCAGCTCTTGCGCGGGCCGGTGTTGGGCGCGTGACGATAGGTGCGCAGGGCGCCGCCATCGATGAATGCATGGCTGAGCGCGTTGATGACATCATCGCGATCGCCGCCCAGCATCCAGGTCACGACGGCCGTGGAGGCCACGCGCACCAGCAGAACGTGGTCCAGACCAACGCGGTTAAAGGCGTTGTCCAGCGCCAGAATGCCCTGAACCTCGTGCGCCTTGATCATGGCCTCAAGCACGTCCTTCATGGTCATGGGCGCGCGGCCTTCGGCCACGTTGCGGCGCGAGATGTAATCGGCCACAGCCAGAATGGCGCCCAGGTTGTCGGACGGGTGGCCCCACTCGGCGGCCAGCCAGGTGTCGTTGAAGTCGAGATAGCGAATCATCACCCCGATGCTGAAAGCGGCCTGGACGGGATCAAGGCGGTGCCAAGTGCCGGGCACGTGTGCACCGTTGTCAAGCGTCATGCCCGGCACGACAGGGCCGAGCAGCTTGGCACACTCGGGAAACTTGAGCGCCATCACCGCACAGGCAAGCGAATCCTTGAGGCAGTAATGGGCGGTTTCCCAGGCTTCGTCAGAGGTAATCTTGTAATCGCAAACGTAGTCGGCGATCTCTTCAAACAGCTTGTCCGGCTGCGGGCGCGATGCCGAACGCATGTCGATCTGGCCACTCATTTATGCAGGCTCCTGATAATAATGGGGGAAAGCCGGCCATTGTACTCCATGACCCGCCCGCATTGCTGGGCCCTCAGATGTCGGCAGCCCACTGGGCCAGCTGGCGGCGACGAATCTTGGCGTTGTGGCGAATATCAACCGGAAAACCATCGTGAAACAGCACGCGCCTGATGCCGGCGGTGTCGGAATTGCGGGCCAGAACTTCGCGAACGGCTGCCTCGACCGCCTGGTGATCGGCATCCGGCTCGGCCTCCACCACCATCACCGGTTCCTGGCGCCCCTTTTCGCCCACGCCCACCAGGGCCGAGCGAAAAACGCCGTCCACGGCGTTGACCGGGCCCTCGACGCATTCGGTAAACAGCGTTGCGCTGGCAGTGACCACGCGTTCCGACTTGCGGCCGCAAAACCAGATGCGGCCTTCGCCATCGCGCCAGCCCAGATCGCCCATGCGGTGCCAGATGCGGCCGCGCGCATCGACCATCTTGGCCAGCCGGGTCTGCTCGTCGCGCTGCCAGTACGTTTCGGTGACGGTGGGTCCGACCACGCAGATTTCGCCAATTTCACCATCGCCAACCTCACCGGCGTATTCAAGCAGCTCGACGGCCCGATCGGACACGGGAATGATGCGCACCTCGTTGCCCTCGAGCGGACGACCCACGCAAATGCCCTTGCCCGAGCGGTTGCCGTCGGAAAGCTCGCCCACCAGCTCGCGGCCGGCCACGCTGGCAACCGGCAGCGCCTCGGTGGCGCCATAGGGCGTGTGGATATCGGCAGACTCATCCAGCGCCGGATGCATTCTTTCGATCACCGCCGGCGGCACGGGCGCGCCGGCCGACAGCATGCGCTTGATGCCGGGCAGCCTGATGTCGCTGGCCGCCACGTGGCGGCTGAGGGTTTCCATGAGCGCGGGCGAGCCAAACACGTTGGTTACGCCATAGGTTTCCATCAGGCTGACCAGCATGTCGGGGTCGGCCTTGGCCGGGCGGGTAAAGTCCATGACCGGAATGACGGTGGTCATGCCCAGCGCCGGGTCAAACAGGGCAAACGGCGGGAATGTGGGCAGATCGACCTCGCCGGGATGCATGCCGAAATTGGCGCGCATGAGCTCGACCTGGCCGACAAACATGCGGTGGCGAAACACCACGCCCTTGGGAATGCCCGTCGAGCCCGAGGTGAACACAATGCCGGCCTCGTCTTCGCGATCGATTTCCGGCGCGCTGAAATCCTGCGGATCGGCATTGAGCAGGTCCCGATAGCGCAGGCCGCGCCACAGCGGACGCGGGCCAACCGTGACCACGGTTTTGATGCTGTCGCGCGCCCAGCCCAGCACCATACGCGCCACCTGGGCCCGCGTGACGCCGACAAAGGCCTCCGGCTGCGCCTCGCCCAGACAGGTCTTGAGCGGCTTGATGCCAATGCCCGGATCGATGAGAACCGGCACGCAGCCGGCCTTGAACATGGCAAAGAACAGCGCGAAGAATTCCAGCGACGGCGGCACCATGAAGGCCACCCGGGTGCCCTGGCCCAGCCCGTGTTTTTGCAGGCCGGCCGCCAGCCGGTCGGTCAGCTCGTTGAGCTCGCTGTAGCTCCAACGTTCATCCTGCCAGCCGCTGGCGATGCGGCGTTTGGGAACAATCAGCGCGGTCGCGTCGGGCTGCTGCCCGGCCTGCATGACCAGCGCGTCGGCCAGCGTGGTCAGGTTGTCAAACTCGCCGGCTGTCATTCAATTTGCCTGTCCGCCGTCTTTCAAAAAGCCCTTGATGACCGCCACCACTTTTTCGGGCTGATCCTCAAGCACGTAGTGACCGGCATCGGCCAGGTACTCTACCCCGGCCTGCGGCCAGATCTGCCGCCACTTGGCAAGCACGTCGTCGTTGAAAATGAAATCGCCGCCGCCCCAGATGAACTGCACCGGCTTGTCGGCCAGCCGCGCCAGCCCCTTTTCGGTGGCGGCCAGGGTCGGCCACGACGGGTCGGTTTCAGCAAGCGGAATATCCTGCACAAAGCGCAGCGTGGCCAGGCGCCGGGCCGGGCCGCCCCGATAGGGCGCGGTCAGCCCGCGCGCCGCCTCGCGATCGAGCCTGAATCTTTTTGAACCCAGGTACACGGCCAGCTCGGAAAACGCGTTGCAGCGGCTGATCAAAAAGTTGCCGGCGGCGGTGCGCGCCAGCTTGAGCCCGAACGGCAGCCTGATGTCGGCGGGAATGGTAAAGGCCCAGGTGTTGAGCAGCACGATGCGCCCCACCCGCTCCGCATTGTTTACCGCCCAGGCCATGGCGATGGCGCCGCCCCAGTCGTGCGCAATGATGTCGATTTTGCGCTCGGGCTCAACGGCGCCCAGCCAGTGGCCCAGATCGGCCACCCGGCAGGCCATGGTGTAGTCGTAATCGTCAGCGGTCGGGCGATCCGACAACCCCATGCCTATATGATCGGGCACCAGGCAGCGCCGGCGGTCTTTCAGCGCGGCCACCGCATGGCGCCAGTAAAACGACCAGGTCGGATTGCCGTGCACCATGACCACCGGCGCGGCATCGGGCGGGCCATCGTCGATGTAGTGCATGCGATGGCCGCCGGACTGAAGGTGAAAATCACGCCTGAAAGGCACCAGGTGCTCCAGGCGATCATTCATGGTCTTGTCCGCATCGGTCATGGTCGAGAATGCCCGGGGTTTGCGCGTTGGAAAAGACAGGGCGACCGAAGCAGGGCCGGTCGCCCCGGATTGAATGTTTTGGCAGCCGTGGCGATCAACGGCAAGGCCCTTTCCCTACCAGATGATTTCCGCCATGCCGCAGTTGAGGCCGGAACCCACACCAACCAGGGCAATCTTGTCGCCCCGCTGCACGCGCCCCTGGTCAACAATCTTGCCCAGCACGGTGGGAATGGAGGCCGGGCCAATGTTGCCGAACTTGGGGAAGATTCTGTACACGCGCTCGGGCACCACGCCGCAGGCGCGAATAAAGGCGTCGGTGTGCACCTTGGACACCTGGTGCAAAACTATGTGATCAAGCTCGTTGGCCACCCAGCCCAGCACCTGGCGGGCCGCATCGTAAGTGGTGGCTGCCAGGCGAATGCCTTCGCGCAGCAGGCCCTTGGTGTCGGTCCACATGCTGCCCTGGTTCCAGCCCCGGCACAGCTTGTTGAATTCGGTCGCGGCCCGCGAGATGCCGCCCTTGTATTGATGGCCTTCGGGCTCCAGGTCGGCGCGCGACATGATCATGGCCGCCGCGCCACTGCCCAGAGTCAGGCTGGCAAACTGGGCCTTGAACTGCTTGCGGGTTACATCCGGAGCCAGCAGGCGCTGAATGGTGGACTCGTGCATTTCCTCGGCGTTTTCGGCGTTGACCACCAGCGCATAGTCGATGGCGCCGTGCTCAAGCATTCTGGCCGCCACGTTCATGCCGTTGATGAACGCCAGGCAGGCATTGCCGACGTCGAAGCTTTCGCAGGTGTCGGCCAGCCTGAGGTTGGCGTGCACCATGCAGGCCGTCGACGGCTCGATATAGTCGCGCGAAACCGAGGTGTTGATGAGAATGCCGATGCGGGAAGGGTCGATGTCGGCGCGCTCCAGCACCTTTTTGGCGGCCAGGGTGGCTGCATCCGAAGGCAGCATGCCGTGGTCCCAAAAGCGCCGCTCTTCAATACCGGCAACATCAATCAGCGGGTTGCCGCGAAAGCGCAGCTTTTCAAAGGTGGGCGCCAGCCGCTCGCAGGTTTCGACGCTGGTGACCCGATTGGGCGCATCGACCACGGCAACCGACTTGATGACGACATTATCAAACAACATGAATCTGCATCCTGGCCACGAATCTTGGGCAGTAGATGGTAGGGGAACAATCGCGACATTATAGCGCGAAACAGGTCGGCAGGACACAGGCGGGACGCCCGGCCTGCGGGCCTGCTGAACAAGCGCGACCCGAACCTGGAACGAATGTGCATACCGGGAAAGGATGGTGGGCCGTGAAGGACTCGAACCTTCAACCAATAGGTTAAAAGCCTACTGCTCTACCATTGAGCTAACGGCCCAAAACAGGGCGAAGTATCTTAACCGTTCCCGACGCCATACTCAAGCCGAATTGCCGCCCCGCGCAAATTATATCAAAAACAACAACCTGGGCGCTATTATGGCAGTCAATCGGCCTCGCCAAGCCGGCGCTTGGCCTCTATGTACAGCGATTCCAGCGCGTCGTGCGTCAGGGTGGCCAGATCCAGATTTTTCTGCCGGGCGAGCTTTTCCATCAGGCGAAAGCGCCGCTCGAACTTGCGGTTGCAGCGCCGCAGTGCCTGGTCGGGGTCAACATCAAAGCGCCGCGCCAGGTTGGTCAGGGCAAAGTAAAGGTCGCCGATCTCCTCTTCGATGTTGTCCCTGTCGCGATTGCCAATCGCCTGGCGCAGCTCGCCGGCCTCTTCGTCCAGCTTGTCGAACATCTGCTCAACCTGGGGCCAGTCAAAACCGACCGAAGCTGCCAAAGCCTGCAGCTTTACCGCGCGCGTCAGCGCCGGCAGGCCGCGGGAGACGCCGTCGAAAAGGCTCTCGCCCCTGTGGCCCCTGTCGGCCCGCTCCGCCGCCTTGATGGCCTCCCAGTCCGCCGCTCTTTCCCTGCTGTCGGCATAGTGCCGGTCGCCAAAAACATGCGGGTGGCGGCGCACCATTTTTTCGCAAATGGCCTGCGCGACGCTGTCAAAGTCAAACAGCCCTTTCTCTTCGGCCATGCGCGCGTGAAAAACCACCTGGAACAGCAAATCTCCAAGCTCCTCACGCAGGTCGTCAAAATTTCCGCGCTCAATGGCATCGGCCACCTCGTGGGCCTCCTCCACGGTGTAGGGCGCAATGCTGTAAAACGTTTGTTCAAGGTCCCACGGGCAGCCGTGTTCCGGATCACGCAAACGCGCCATGATGGCCAGAAGCCGCTCCACCAGCCCGCTGCCTGCGCTGTTTTCATTCCTGCTCATCGTGGTGGCAGGATAACCCGAAAACAGGCGCCGCCCAGCCTGCTTTTGACAATTTCCAGGCGCCCGCCGGCGGCTTCAACCAGCTCGCCGACGATGGCCAGCCCCAGCCCCTGTCCTTCGGCCCGCTCGTCCCCGCGTCCGCCGCGCGCCAGCAGCTGGCCGGCCGTTTCGGCATCCACGCCCGGGCCATTGTCATGCACTTCCATGATGAGCTCGTCGCGGTGCCGCCCGGCAGCGCCGCGTCGGGCGGCGGCCAGTACTTTGCCGTGACCGTACTTGGCGGCGTTTTCCATCAGATTGCCGCATATTTCCCACAGATCACGCTCGTTCATGTAGGCATGGAGCCCAGGATCGGCCTCGACGTCAACCCGCAGGCCCTGCGGGGCATACAGGCGCTCCATTGACTCGGCCGTGCGCTTGAGCACCGGCGCCACCTCGACTGCAGCCGGCAGGGCGCTGAAGGTGGAGCGCTGGGCACGCTCAAGCTGGCGCCGAATGGTAAGCTCCATGCCGTCGAGCTGGCGTTCCAGATCGGCCACCGACAGCGTCTCACCCGAATCCAGCTGGGCACGCAAGACAGCCACCGGCGTCTTGAGCGCATGGGCCAGGTCGGCAAGCGACTGCGAATAGCGCCGCGCATTGTCGCGCTCGGCCGTCAGCAGGGCATTGAGGTTGTCGGTCAGCGGGCGCAGCTCGCGGGGATAATGCCCTTCTATGGCAGAGCGACGGCCGGCTTCTATATCGGCCGCTTCCACCGCCACGCGGCGCAGCGGCCGCAGGGTCATCATCAAAAGAATCAGCTGGCCAATGACAATAAGCGCGCCGGCCAGCGTCAGCCAGCGCCACAGCCCGTTGCGAAAGCCGGACAGCTCCATGCGCAGCCGATTGGGGTCCTCGGCCGCCCATATGGTCAAATCAGCCAGCCCGTCATCAAGCTCCCAGCCCAACCCGATGCCGTAGACATTCCAGCTGCCGCCGGCATCCAGGCCGCGAAACAGCTCCCGGCCGCGCTCCAGCATGCGCGCCCGCGGCTGCGGCTCAACGCCGGTCAGCGATGGCGAACGCCACTCGCCGGCTGAAGTCATGACGCCGCCGTGCAGGCTGGAGCCGGGACGATTGAGGCGCGGCTCGGCCAGCGACTCGGGCATGACGGGGCGGCCACCATCGTCCACTTCTACCGTGGACAGGATCAGCCAGATCACGCCCTCAAGGCGCTCGCGCATGTTGTTTTCGGCCGCCTGGGTGTAGGCCCGGTCTATGGCCGCCCCCACAACGGCCAGGGTGACCAGAAGCATGACTATGGCGCCGGCCAGCAGCCTGGCGAGCAGCGAAGGGGAAAATTCGCGCGGCGCGCTCACGGCAGCCGATCAGTCGTCGTCCTGGCGAAAACGATAGCCGCGCCCGCGCAGGGTTTCTATGGGCTTCCAGCGGCCGTCGGGGTCAAGTTTTTTGCGCAGTCGACCGATGATGACCTCAATCACGTTGCTGTCGGGGTCGGAGTCCTCGTCGTACAGGTGCTCGTTGAGGCGCATCTTGGAAAGCACCTGCCCCGGATGCAGCATGAAATATTCCAGCACCTTGTACTCAAAGGTGGTCAGCTCCAGCTCTTCGCCGTTGAGCCTCACCTGGTGGCTGGACAGGTTGACCGACAGCGGCCCAATGCTGACCTCGGGCGCCGCATGCCCGGCCGAACGCCGCAGGAGCGCAGATACGCGCGCCATCAGCTCTTCTATTCTGAACGGCTTGGTGACATAGTCGTCGGCGCCGATTTCCAGCGCCTCGACCTTGTCCTGCCAGTCGGAGCGCGCGGTAAGAATCAGGATGGGATATTTCAGCCCCTGCTCGCGCACCTGCCGGACAATGTCCATGCCGCTGTTGCCGGGCAGGCCCAGATCGATAATGGCCAGATCCACCGGATACTCGGTCGCATAGTGCAATCCGTCGATGCCGTCGGCGGCCAGATCAACGGCAAAGTTCCGGCGCCTGAGCGCGCGGCCCAGAAGCTCGCGCAGCTCGGTCTCGTCTTCCACAACCAGAATACGCATGGCTCAGTCCTTGTCGGCGGGAATGCGCACGGTGCGCACCACATCATCGCGGGTTACAACGCGAATGACATGCACACGCCGGTTGTTGCGCTCTACGGTGCGTGCCGAAACCACCTTGCCATCGTAGCGCCTGGCCGCCTGGCGGGCCGCCTCGTCCAGGGTAATGGCCCACAGCGGCGCAGCCAGCACCAGGGCCAGCAGCAGCGCGGGAATGGTTCTTGCAAGCAGCTTGCGCACGTTCGCCACCTGTTCAGTCAATATGTTGTTGGCAGCGCCATTGTATCTTGCAGATGTAAATCAGCGCTGAATCCCGATCCGGGTGCATTCAGTAAATCTCGGCCACGCAGCAGCGCAGGCTGCCGCCGGCCTTTTCAATCTCGTCGAGTTCGACGGCGTGAATCTCGAAATCCCATTCGCGCAGCCGGTCAAGCTTTTCCGGCACCAGTGCATCCACGGCCGTCTGGCTGATGAACAGGTCGCGGTCGCTGAGCGCGATGATGTTGCCCGCAAAAGCCTCCTTTTCAGCGCGGCTGAGCTCCAGGGTCCGGTCCGGAAAGGCTGCGCCTATGGCAGCCGGCACTTCAGGGTCGGCAAAGGCTTCGGGGCAAATAACCAGGGCGCGCGAAGACAGCACGCTCATGGCAATGTTGGTGTGATATTCATTGGCGGCCAGGTCAAACTGAAAGGTCAGGGCCAGATCAAACGCTTCATGCATGGCCTGGCAGCCGGCATCATCAACCCGGTTGGTCATGCCGCAGTAGCCGATGCGCCGGGCGCGATCGACAATGAGAACGCCGGTCAGCTCGGCCACCAGGTCGCGGCCGGAAAGATCAACGGTCTCGTAGCCCAGCAGCTTGGTAAAAAACGCGCGAATATCAGCGCGCCCGGCTTCGCGCTGGCGCACCGGGTGGTACATGGCGCCGACGATGAATTTGCCGGCGGCGGTTGCAAACACGTTGTTGGGGTAAATGTCGTCGGGCGTTTCGGCGCGCCCGGGAAAACGCACCACCGGTATGCCGCAGGCGGCAATGGCCTCGGTCAGCGCACGGTGCTGCTCAACCGCGCGCTGGTGGTCAACTTCGACATCAAGATTCATGTACTTGTTGTCGCTGGCTGACTGTTCGGCCAGGCTGAAGCTGGCCGGCTCGACCAAAAACACGCCGCGCGGAGCGGCCGGGCTGCGTGCGTCAAAACCGCCCGCTGAAATCTGCTTTCTGAAATCCGACGGTGTACGAACAATCATGATGGCTTGCAAACTCCTTGAGGCTGAATGGTTGCACCCAGGCGATTTTACGGCGCCCGGGTTGGGACAATGACCGGCATTTCTTGCGGCTGCGCACAGACAGCGGCACATTTAACATAAGGCGTTAATATAAATCGGTAATATAAAGCGGTGCGAAAACTGTTGGTGCAGTCATGCTTGCCGAACTCCTGTCAATCAAGTTTATTATCGTCTATGTGCTGGTGGCCTCGGCGACCTTTGTTCACTTTCGTGGCCAGGTGCGCCACCGCTTTACCCGCCAGCTGACCGACCACTCCACTTTCATTGCGCCCTACAACGCGCTCATCTATCTGTTTTCGGCCGTGCCGGCCAAACCCATACTCGACCGCGCCGACTTCCCGGAGCTGGATCTTCTTCAGGACAACTGGAAGACCATTCGCGACGAGGCCGTGGCCCTGTATGAAGACGGCCACATCCGCGCCGCCGACGGGCGCAATGACCTGGCCTTCAACACCTTTTTCAAGCGCGGCTGGACCCGTTTCTATCTCAAGTGGTACAACGATGGCTACCCTTCAGCCGAAAAGCTGTGCCCCAAAACCGTCGAGCTGGTTCGCCAAATCCCAACCGTTCATGCCGCCATGTTTGCCGTGCTGCCGGCCCGCGGCCGGCTGGGCGCACACCGCGACCCGTTCGGCGGCGCGCTGCGCTACCACCTGGGGCTGGTCACGCCCAACTCGGAAGACTGCCGCATTTATATCGACAACGAGCGCTACGCGTGGTACGACGGCGACGACCTGCTGTTTGACGAAACCTATATTCACCGCGTTGAAAACGACACGGATGACTATCGCATCATTCTGTTTTGCGACGTGGAGCGCCCGATTCGCAACCCCGTGGTGCGCGCCATCAACCGCTTCATGATCAATCACATCGTCAAGGCGTCGGCCACGCGCAACGTGCCGGGCGAGAAAATCGGCTTTCTCAACCGCCTGTTTGTCGGCGTGTCGGCCCTGGGCGACATGTTTGCCCGCATCAAGGCCTGGAACAGAACGTTCTACTACACGGGAAAATACGTTCTGTTCGCCCTTGCCGGCTGGTTTTTGCTTATCAGACCGCTGCTCATGGCCGCCGACCTCTGGCCGCTCTGAAACCGGGCTGGCAGACTGCACCGGGCCGCCTGAACAGCCGCCGGTGCAGTCAAACCCGGGCCGCTAGTAATAATTCTAGTAATAATTGTCGTACGGGGCGATGTTCCACACGCGCCCGGCGGTCTTTTCGTCGTCCAGCGCCGCGGCCAGCTCGTCCAGAATCCGGCGCGCCACGGCCAGCTCCCTTTCGGCTTCGGCCCTGTCCTGGTACATGAATTCGTCGGAGGTTTCCGCCGGCGCCGATGCCACCTTTTGTTCAAGGTCGGCAATCAGCCTTTCCTGATGGCGGCGCATGGTGGCCCGGGCCTGGTCAACCCACGCTGCCTGAACGGAGCGATTGAGATCGAGGTTGCGCGCGTAGGCCTCGTGAATTTGCCGATAGATCAAATCGCCGTTTTGGCGCACATCAACAATGGCCGCTTCCAGGTCCTCGTTGGTCAGCTCATCCGGGTTCAGAGGCTTCTCCCGCCTGACCCCGCCAATGCCGCGATGGGTCAAATAGAAGGGAAACATGCTTTTGATGATCTTGCCCACCGGCATCACCGTGTTGCCGTCGGCGTCCCGACCCTTGGGCTGCACGCCCTGGATGGCCGCATGGGCCGATTCGGGACGCACGATTTCCCTGGGCGGCAGCACGCCGTGACGCAGCAGCTCGCGCACGCCGGTACCCGAAATATAAACCCTGACGCTGTCATCATGCGGACAGGTCTGCTCGGTGGCTGCGCTGCTGCAGCGCACGCAGTAGAACACCTCGTAGAACGTCTGAATATCAATGCCGATTTCTTTGGGCGTAAACCGGTTGAAAATATCCTGGCTGGCGTATTTGTCGTAATAGCTGCCCACGCCGGCATAATCTCGTCCGACAATCTTGTGGGTGCAGCCAAAGTTCTTGAGGATCAGAGCGTGCAGCACCGCCTCGCGCGGGCCGGCAAAAACATAGGTGACGCGCAGCGGGCAAAGAATGGTTCGCGCCGGCGGGTAGTACTGCTCGAGCACGCCGCGATAGGCCGCCATGCGAAACTCGTGGCGGGTGTATTCGCGCTTGGCCATTTCCACCAGCGGACACACCAGCAGCCCGTCCACCTTTTCAAGCATGTTGCGGTGCATGTACTCATGGCCGCGATGCATGGGGTTGGCGCCGGTAACAAAGCCGGCCACCGTTTCAAAACTGTTTTCAACGTAGAACTTGCGCCAGGTGTCCCTGGGCTCCA
>Ga0209487_1002015_pt1 | contig 16755 bp, 13 predicted proteins | sample Poulit2012_FD_187524 | JGI IMG/M metagenome (GOLD analysis project Ga0209487, IMG submission 187524) | Agricultural soil microbial communities from Georgia to study Nitrogen management - Poultry litter 2012 (SPAdes) (version 2) | ecosystem: Environmental > Terrestrial > Soil > Agricultural land...
TGCCGGCAAGAAAGGCCATTGCGGTGCTTCGCAGGGCTTCTTCTACGCTGACTTTGGGCTCCCAGCCTAGCAATTGCCGAGCTGGACTGCTGTCAAGCTGAAGCGAGCCCACTAGGCGCTCGGCCATGGCACGCCGCCCCAGCAGAGTGGAACCCAAGAATAGCAGAGTGGCAGGCACTGGCAGTAAGCGAGCAGGTTTGCCCAGTGCGGCACTCATGCGCTGCAGCAGCTCAGTCGTGGAGAGGTCTTCCCCATCGCTGACCAGAAAAGTTTGGTTGGCCGCTGCGGGGTGGTGGAGACAAGTCACGATCAAGTCCATCAGATTGTCCAGCGCCACCAGGCTACGCCGATTGTGGATGGCCCCGAGGGGCAGAGGGATGCCACGCTGCAGCCAGCGCATCATGGCCTGAAAGTTGGCCTTGACGCCGGGGCCATACACCAGGGGCGGGCGGATGATCACAACCTCCATGCCAGTGTCATTGGCCAGGGCCCTTAACCCTTGTTCTGCTTCCATTTTGGAAATGCCATAGGGATCCAGAGGCGCGGGTGGGTCTTCGGCCCGAAAAGGCCTGCCGGGCTCGGTGGCCTCCCCATTGACCTTGATGGAGCTAATAAAAACAAAGCGCCGGATGCCTGCCTGGACAGCCTGCCGGGCCAGGTTCAACGTGCCTTCCACATTGACCCGGCGAAACTCAGCCAGGGGATTTGCTGCGGCATCTTCCATGACATGGACCCGAGCGGCGGCATGCACGATTGCCTGATGGCCCGGCAGTGCATTGCTCCAGTCAGTATCGGGGCCAATTTCACCGATGGCAGTCAGTCCATCGATTTCCTGGCGGGCTGTACCGGTAACGGATACTCCATCCTGCACCAGACGAGCATACAGGCTTCGGCCCACAAAGCCAGTGGTGCCGGTCAGAAGAACTCTGGTTTCATGCATTGGCTTTTCCTGCCTTGTATTGGATGCCCATGGCTTCCAGCATGATCTGGTTCACTCTGCGCACATCAAACCGCTCTTCAGCCAGGCGCCGGCTTTCGGCTCCCATGCGTTCAATCAGCTCGGGCTCTTCAATAAAGCGCAGCATGGCTTCGGCCAGAGCAGCCGAGTTTCTGGGAGGAACCAGATAGCCATTCAGGCCATCTACGACGGTCTCCCGGCAGCCGGGAGCATCGGTGGTGATGACAGGTCGGCCCATGGCCATGGCCTCCTGAGTGCTTCGGGGCACCCCCTCCCGATAGAAGGAAGGCAGCACGTAGACGCTGGCCTGCGCCAGCCAGGGCTGCACTTCGACATGGCCCGGCCACTCCAGAAGCCCTTCTTCTACCCAGCCTTGGACTTCTTCTACGGTAATGCTGCCGGGGTTGGGGTCGGTATTGCCCAATAGAATAAAGCGGGCTTCGGGGTGGTGTTGTTGAACCTGACGTGCTGCCGCTACGTACTCCAAAACACCTTTTTCCCGCAAGAGCCGAGCTGCCAATAGAAAAGTAACCGGTGGATTTGGCAGGGGACTGTAAAGCCATTCATCAAGATTGACACCGATACCGCCCAGCACTGTTGCCCTGACAGGGTCTAGTATTTTCCATCGAGCGAGATCATTCCGGTCATCAGGATTCAATAAAAATACATGAGAGGCTCTTGCCAGAGCCAGACGGTACAGCCCGATAACCATTCTACGAAGGTTCTTGATTCGAGGCGATAGTTGGCTGTCGTGCTGCTCTATGAATAAATATCCCATGCCTTCAATCATGGCATAGCGCTGAGGAATTCTGGCCAGCCATGCCGCCAGGGTTCCGTAGATTACAGGCTTGATGAAATAGGCCAGGGTGATATCGGGCTGAATGCGGCGCAAGGTGCGCCAAAGGCTGAGCAGGCCGTGAAGATCCTGCAAGGGGTTCATGCCTGCCCGAGAGAGGGAGTAATCTACTGGTATGGCCCCCAGGTCATGGATCTGCTGGCGTAGCTGCTCATCATAGTCGGGTGCCAGGGCGTACACGCTTAGTCCAGCCGTTATGAGGTCACGAATCAAGGGACCGCGGAAGTTGACCAGAGAAAAGGCCTGACTGGTGATGAGGGCAATGCATTGCATGGGAAATCCTGTGGAGACGCTTTGCAGGGTAGCGTAAGGGCGGTATTTATTTAGAAGGAGTTGGCGAGTAAGCCTGTTCCCAGGTTTTGTGATACGAAGCAATCATCTGCTCGATGCTGAAGTGGTCCACAATATGCTGCCGTGCCGCTTGCTGGCGCTGGGACCACTCTACAGTGTTCTGCTGCTCTTGAAGAGCCTGTTCCAGTGCCCGAGCAAGGGCTTCTGGCTGGTGAGGCGGCACGATCCAGCCGGTATCACCAACGATTATGGCAGCATCCCCCACATCTGTCGCGACGCAGGGTGTGCCACAGGCCATGGCTTCGGCCAGTACATTAGGAAAGGCTTCGCCGAATGCACTGGGCAGGACATGCAGGTCCAGTGCGTTCATGACTGCAGGAATATCCGTACGCCGCCCCAATAGCCTAACGTTGTCTTGCAGATCTAGGCTAGCAATCTGTTCGATCAGCTCCGTATTTTCTGGAGTCACGTTGGTGCCAATCATGACACATTGAAACTCTAAGTTTTGCTCCCGTAGCTGTGCCAAGGCGTAGAGCAGATTGGCATGATCCTTCTGAGGGTCAAAGCGGCCTATCATGCCCAGCAAAGGGATACAGTCTGCAATCTGCCAGTCCTGACGAAGCTGTTTTCTTGCAGCAGCATCAGGAGCGAAGCTGTTCAAGTTATAGCCGTTGGCAATGACCGTCATCTTTTGGGTGTTGTAGCCCAACTCACCATGGACCTCAACTGCTTTCTGAGCGCAGGCGACAATACGCCGGGGTACCCAGTGGGAGAGTCGTGCCAAGAGCCGGGCTATGGCAATGGTGCTACGAGGGGATTGGCCCGGAACTAGAGTGGTATGGCGTATACCCCAAACCACCGTCTGGATTCCTGCCAACCTGGCGACTACTCCGCCGATCAAGTCGCCATGATACATCCAGGTCTGCACCACGTCGGGCTGCAGCGTTCGCAACAGCTTCCAAAGCTGCCAGAGGGCTTTCAGGCGAATCTTCCCTCTTGGCAGGTGAAGGCAGTAAAGCGCTATGCCTGCTTCTTCCAGCAAGGGGCCATACTTACCGCCGTCCATCAGTGACACCACGGTATGTCGATATCGAGTGTCATGGGTACAGAGACGGTAGAGTACAGCTTCAGCGCCGCCGTCATTCAGGCCGGTGATGATGTGAGTGACATTGCCTGTTTTCAATGGATGCCAAACCCCCAGAAAGGTGTTTCCAGGCGGACTAGCCAAGTAAGCCCAGAGCTTGCAAGTACTAGAAACAGGAAGGCTTTCCTGCGCCATCCAGTAAGTGAGAGACCGGCTATTAATACCAGCAGAAGACCACTCTCAAAAATTCTTGCTGTTACTTCAACTGGCTGTCGGATTCTGCATGATTAATTATTCGATTGGTAAATAATTCTGACCGTTGGACCTGCCATTCTTTCATTGCCGCGGTCAGCAGCTGAGCAATGCTGCTTGGAGCTCGACGCGGATCCTCGGGGTCGTCGTCGCTTGCTTATGCAGTTTGATGTCCATGAGCCTGCTCTTGGATGAATTGCTGAAGAAATTTTCTCGCGGTGAGCAAAGGATAGCTCCTGTGAGCGACCCGATCATCCGGGACCTTACAGATAGCTCCTGTGGGCGATCTGATCATCCAAGAGCTGGTATCTATAGAAGATCTAGACAGTCATCTGCCGTGCCATTTTTCCAGCCACGCTTGAAACATCAGCACGTCCCACAGGTAGTAATGCCAAGAACGTTTGTCGGTGACATGCTCGTCCCACATTTTTCGAATCGGAGCCGGGTCAAAAAAGCTCTCTTCCCGCAGCCGCTTTTCATCCAGCAGCTCTTCAGCCCACTCCCGTAGTGGTCCGCGCAGCCAGTGCTCGATGGGTATGCCAAAGCCCATTTTGGGGCGGTCCATGATTTTTTGCGGAACGTAGCGGTAGAGCACTTGCCGAAGCAGCCACTTTCCCTGCCCGTCCCGCACCTTGTATTTCGTTGGTACGCGCCAGGCAAATTCTACCAGCTGATGGTCCAGCAGCGGCATCCGCGTCTCCAAGCCCACTGCCATGCTCGCTCGGTCCACCTTGGTGAGAATGTCGTCGGGCAGGTAGGTCATCTGGTCCAGATACATCATCCGCTCGCGCAGGCCGGGAAGGTCCGGCAAGTGCTCGGGTCGATTCATAATAGTATCCGGCTCCATAGCGCCGAGAACGAGCTGTTCGGGGTTTTTGGCATGGGAAACCAGCTCGTGATAGAGCGCATCGCCGGATGGGTGGTTCAAGATCTTGGCCAGTCTCGGCAGGCGGTCGGCTAGGTGATTGATCCGATATTGGCTTGGCAAGAGCTGCATTACCTTTTCCAGCGCTCGGCCCGGTGACCGGGCAATCAAGGTTGCGGCAAGTTTGCGCATGGGAAGTGGCAGGCGGCCCAACTTCCCCCACACTTGTTCAGTCTTGAAGTAGCGGCTATAGCCGTAAAACAACTCATCTCCCCCATCTCCTGAGAGACTGATCGCTACATGTCTCTTGGCGAGCTGGCTGACCAGATAGGTAGGTATCTGTGAAGAGTCGGAGAACGGCTCGTCGTAGATCGTCGGCAATTGTGGAATGACCGCTATCGCCTGCTCGGGCGTGACGTACAGTTCGGTATGATCCGTGCCCAAGTGATTGGCTACCGCTTGGGCATGGACTGCCTCGTTGTAGCCCTCTTCAAAAAACCCGATGGTAAAAGTCTGGATGGGACGCTCACTTTGCGCCTGCATTACCGCCGCGACCATGGTGGAATCATAGCCACCGGATAAAAAAGCGCCTAGCGGTACGTTGGTGGCCATGCGCCTGCCGATGGCCTCGTGGAGGAGCGCATCCAGCTCGTCACTCAGTGACTCGGCATTACCGCTGGCAGCCGCGATGCCTTGTTCAGCTATCGTGCCCAGGCTCCAATAGCACTGCGGCTCCCCGATCGCACGCCCGCCTTCACGTATGACAACGAAGTGTGCTGGCGGCAGCTTGGCAATACCTTGGTAAATGCTCCAGGGAGCTGGTACATAGTTGTGGCGGAGGTAGAGAGCAAGCGCATCACGATCCACTTTGCCGTGCCAATTAGGATGCGCGGCCAGTGCCTTAAGCTCGGAGCCAAAGAGAAAAGTGCTATTGTTACACCCGTAGTAAAGTGGCTTTGCACCCATTCGGTCTCGCGCCAGGAAAAGCGTGCGTTCCAAAGCATCCCAAAGTGCAAAGGAAAATATGCCGTTAAGCTTTTTCAGACAGTGCTCCAGTCCCCAGTGGTGGAGGCCTGCAAGGAAAGTCTCCGTATCCGATTGACTACGCCAGTCAAAAGCTCCATTTTCTGCTGCCAACTCTACGCGCAGGTCGTGATGATTATAGATTTTACCGTTGAAGACCAAGACGTAGCGCCTGCAAGGTGAGACCACTGGCTGGTGTCTGGAGGGAGAGCAGTCAAGAGTAGCCAGGGCAAGGCCGGCATTATAGTCAGCCCAGTGTCCCGACTCGTTGGGTCTTCGAGTCTCAATGTGGTAAGCCATATGCTCGACCAGAGATCGATCCGGAGCTACATGACCCCAGAAACCTGTAATTCCACACATCAGGTCTATCTCCCTGAAGTTCTTGAGCGCTTCCAGCCACCAAGTAGTTGGTTCTCGATATTGATAAGAAATACCAGCAAAACAAATTTTATCACTTCGGTTAGCGTCGCGAACCAATACATCTTATTACTCTTCTATCCAAACCAAGTGCCGGGTGGATAGCTCATGTAGGCAGTGCTCTGCCAGCAAACAAGAGTTTCGACTATCGTGGCATTAACGTCGTCGTCCTTGGGAATTGCCTCGAGGCCAGGATCGAACAGGTGCTAGTCGTTGCCATATTACGTCGCCATAACGACATGCTTATCCAGACCGACGTGCTGCACTTGGAGAGCATGTTCCGGCGACAGATGCAGCAGTACGTAGGGCAATTTGTCATGAAATAGGGGGTGGTCGAAGCGTACCATGGTTTTGGACATCTGGATATACGCGAAGGCTGGATAAACAGGACCTAATCCAACTAATAACTAGTCGCTGAACACGTTATGATGCGCAGTATATCCGTGCGTGAGAGAAACGCTCGGTTACCAGCCCGCAAAGTACCATCATTGCGGCCTTATCCTCGCAATTAGTGACAACATGGCGCTCTGCCTTAATGAAGGGCGCTGGGTCATTGCATGGCCCAGAGCACCTTCCGGGTCAACGATTTTTCTGTTGCCAGGGAATAGAGCTCTGGCGGATGTTCCATATGACGGCTGGGCACGATTTTAATATCATGCGAGTGACCACGCTCGCCGCCAGATTGCCGTGGACTTAGCCTTGGATAATATCCGGCCGGAAATTTGCAATCACGCGCCGGGTCGTCATGGTACGCAGCAAAGGTATACAGCGGCGCATATTCAGTGCGTAGAGCGGCATGCCAAGAGCCGAATCGCTCCGCCCGTTCTACCTATAACTAGGCCGATAATTACATGGAGAAGACTCACGTGCGCTCCATTGATTTTATTAGCAGTGGATTATGGGTTGTCTGCCGATAGAGCACCTCCTTGGGGGTGAGAGCAAACGCCAGCATTATCAGTGATGCAGGTTGGTCCAAAAGATTGTGAGTAAATAATCCAGCGAGCGCATATTGTAGAGCAATCACGCGTCCGCCCTCACTACTGTAACGGATAAGCAAGATTATGAGCCATAAATACACAGTTAAGCCAAAAATACCGCCCTCAGCCCAAAATAATAAGTACATATTATGAGTGCTGACTTTAGACGACCAACCGCTCCCAGGTTCCTGAGTAAACCCAAGGCCGTGTCCCAACAGCGGAGCCTTCGCTCCTTGTTCTAATCCTTCCTTGATGACAGCCATTCGTTCTCTGGCTGCATAGTCATCGAGTTGTCCTTCCAAGCGGGTTGACGTATCTGCATTAAGATAATTTGTCAACGGGCTATTAATCACTGCCTCTCCCAAATTACCGCTAAATATCAGTGTTAACACAATAATCGCAGCTATTGCCATCAAAAAAACCGATACCTTTCGATAGCGAACTGAGCTGATTGCGCCAATCCAGGTAAGCAAAATAAAACCGACCCCCCAGATTAACCAGGAGCTTCTGCTGAAGGTAACCAGAACTCCGAGACCACATAATAAGACATACCACAGTCGCATTCCACGCGGCACAATACTTATTCCAGCCACCATGCACATAGCGATGAGTCTTCCGGAAATGTTTGGGTTTCCATAAAAACCGGCAGCACGACCGGAAACTGCACTAAAGTTAAAAAACAAAAAATCATAGAGGTTTATCGCAACGCTTATGATGGCTATGAACGCAAAAGCCATCTGAATCTGGTCAGTTTTTTTAGTGTTACAAAACAAAAGCAAAAATGCTGCCAGGATCAAAGCGCTTTCCATCCAGGTGATAAAAATCTGCGACGCGGTCTCCGTATATGAGGATATCAACCAGGCAGAGCATGTATATATTCCAAAAACAAGAATCCAAACCAAGACCTGCTGAACCCCTTTTCCTCTTATCATCAAGGTGCTTGGCGCATAAGAAAAACGAAATGCAGAAAATCCAAGCAGAGCAAAGTAAGTATATAAAGGCTTTAGAGAAATAAGTTGATATGTATATAGATAAGCATAGCTACCAATCCATAAGACAAAGGCAATTAAAATCAAGTCGTGTATGGATAGCTTACGCATTGCTACTGACCCAAATCGGTGATTGCACAAATCAAGCTGTTCTTTGTGCACAGCAGTTGATATCGTTCCCACTTAATCGGACCATATGGAAAACAGGTTGGCGTTACTCGTAAGTCCTCATCCCCTCCATAAGTGCCCTCTCAGCTCTCTAAGTGGTCATGGGTATCACTTTGATAAGGTTAAGCAGCCGCGCTGGTTTGCTGCCCACATCGTTGGCTAATCGCTCATCAGAGAAGGTCCAGTGCCGGTAGGCCACGTGGCTTGCCGTACCCACGTACGATGGGTGCAACAGCGCAGCCAAGCAGCGCCGCGCCGTGATAGCTGGGCGAGAGCATAAAAACTTCTCAACTCGCATCTTCTCTCGTCAGTTCCAGCACCGCGTCCCACTTAGCGCTAATGCGCGCCATGGAGAAGCGTTCACGCACGGCCTTTGCGGCCTCTGTCATCCGCTGACGCTGGGCATCGTCCCGCATCAGTGTTGCCATGGCATCCGCCAGGCCCTTTGGTCCCGCTTCAGGTGCTACCAGAAGGCCATCCACACCGTTACGGATGAGATCCCTCGGGCCTGTCTTACAGTCGAAGCTTACCGCTGGCAGCCCGTGGGCCATGGCCTCCGCTAGGGCATTGGGGAAGCCTTCGAAGCGGGAGCTCATGACGAACAGTTCCGCTCGCATATACCAATCAGAGAGGTTACCAACTCGGCAGGGTAAGTAGACGCGCTTGGTGAGACCAAGCCGCTCGCGCTGACGCTCTAGCGACTCCCGTTCTGCCCCTTCGCCGAGAATCACCAAGTCCCATTTAGGGTAATGCTCTGCTAGTGTCTTAAAAGCGATCAGCAGCAAATCAAATCCCTTTTGCTGGTGTAATCGGCCGACTGCCAGCGCAAGCCTGCGTTTTGAGCTGATCACGCTAATGGGTTCCACCTCGGGCTCTCCATGTGGAAGTGGATAAACCACCGGGTTGGCAATGACGCGACTGTGGGCTTTGGGGCAGCAGTGGGCGAGCCAGTCACTTACCTGCTGCGTCTGCACGACCACGGTAGAGGCCCGTGGGTAGGCCCATCGGCGCAGACGCTCCGGCACTATACCCAGTGGCGTCGCCGGCGGATAGTTCCGCTCAGATACTACCACCCGCACCCCCAGCCCCTGCGCAGCGATGATCGCGGCGACATTCACGTGGGGCAGGAACGAAACGATGACATCCGGCGTCAGCTCACGAATGATTTGGCGTAGGGCTGCCAGCCGACGCAGTTTGTTCAATGATGACCGGCTGCGACTGCCTACCCGATCGGCCAAGTAATCCAGCTGTACCCGCTCGTCCAGCGGGTACGAGCATTTTCCTCGCCCCGAGAAGGTCGGCATTAGTGTCACTTGGTGGCCCTGTTTGGCCCAGTGATTGCTCAGCAGTGCGGCCACGCGCTCTGCGCCACCGCCCTCCATGGAGCTGACGAGGAAAAGGATTCGGCTCATGAATTTCTCTTAGGCAAATAGTGGTGCTCAAGAATTGCTCCTGCTCACTAGCAGTAAGCCGACGCCAAGAAGCATTAGCCCGGCTGGAGCAATCCACTTACCATAAGCGATCGCAGCTTGTATTTTCTGGATACGTGGGCTATTGGTACTTGGACCGTAATACCCTCCATAGATCGCATTAGTCGCAAAGACGCCAACATAATGATTGATGCGTTCTTCAGAATAACCAGCATAGAGGGATCGTAGGCGAGACTCGGATTCAGCCACTTGCTTTACCCTCCCTTGTGCGAATCTTTCCAAATCGGCGTCTACAAAGTAGTATTGATTGCCAATACGAGCTTCAGCAATATCATGACCGAGGAAGCTTACTGTCTGGGCTTCGCCACCCATAGCGCGATAAATCTCTATAAAAATAGTGGCCGCCCCACCGCACCAAGTGACCGCTGAGTGTCGTAAATTATCATCAGCTAAATACATTCCATTGAATGGTTTGGTAGGAAAAAGAAATTCTGCAAGCGCGAGGTAGGGATTAGTCCGCCAAGTGTGATGTGGGTACATGAAGTGCATAAAGCGTTTGCGAGTAAAGTTATAGGCCGCCCTCAGTCGCTCCTCTTCACTTTTAGGCTGGTAGTGCTCTAGGATATAGCGTACCGCTTCATTCACCGAGCGCGTTTTCTCGTACAGCTTGGGATCAAAACTGTCTTGAGTTGAGCGTTCAAAGTAATACTCTTGCAGTCCGTCATGCCAAGTGGCTGTCTGCACTTCTATTGATGGGCGGTAGTTATGGCCAATAGCAGTCCATGCGAGCAACAAGACACTAATCAATAGAGAGCTTGCTCCAAGCGCGCGCTACATTTTATATCTTTTCTTCATCCTCACGAACGAGTCTCCAGTCTTTATGAGTCATTTTCCTCTTTCACTTCGTTGAACATCTTTTCCCACTGTTCTGCAATGCACCTGATGGAAAACCGTTCACGCGCCTCAATGGCTCTTTCAGCGAAACGTGCACGAAGGGCAGGGTCACCAATCAATCGCTCCAGCGCACTCGCTAGTGCTTTGTTATCGTTTTGGGGAACCAGCAGGCCGTTCACCTCGTGGCGCAGTATTTCACGTGGTCCAGTCTCGCAGTCAACTGCCACGGACGGCACACCGTAGGCCAAAGCTTCCAGCAGCGAGTTAGGAAACCCCTCAAAGCGCGAAGTCAGCGCATAAACATCCGCGGCCTCGAACCAGTCACCTACGTTACCTACGGCGCCTGGAAGACAAACTCGCTGCCCAAGTCCCAGGGATGTTACTTGCTCCTCCAATGAGGCACGCTTCGGTCCTTCACCGAGAATGACCAGCACCCAGTCAGGGTAGGCCCTGCTGATATTAGCGAAGACATCAAGGAGGCGATCAAAGCCTTTTTCGGCTCCAAGCCGACCGACAGCTAAAATCATGTGGGTGCAACGATGCTCTTCCCGAGCTGTGGATGGAGTCATCACAGGCTCATGAATAGGCAGCGGGTAGTGCAGTGGATTCGGAATGACCTTAATATGAGGCGCAGGTGCATTAGCTTGTAGCCAGTCAGCGCTCTGCTGTGTCTGGGCCACTATCCCGGACAAGTGGGGATAGCTCCAACGTCGAATTGCTTCCCAGGCTCGACCCAGAGATATTGCTGGCGGATATGTGCGCTCGGAGCCGATCGTAGTCACCGGCAGTTTCCAACCTGCCAGAGCCAGCGTGGCATTAGCAGTCGCCATCATGGCCACTGCTACATCTGGCTTCATCACCCGTAACACGTAGCGCAGCGCGCGCACCCGACGCCAATTACTTATCAGTGCCCGCCATGGGTTAGCACTATTCGCATCGAGGCTTAATGCGATGCGTTTGATGCGATCATCGAGCGTGTAGAAATCACGTTCCCGCCCGGCCACCGTCACAACCGTCACCTGCAGCCCCTGGCTTGCCCAATGGTTGGCCAGGGTCGTGGTCACACGCTCCGCACCTCCAGAGGAAAGGGAGTGAATATAGAAGAGGATATGCATTACTTAGGCAGGGCTCCCACCAAAGGTGCGTCGTGTTTGCAGGAGTACCCAGAGCCCGACCAGCAGCATTGTGATTGGTATTGCCCATTTCAACCATTCACTAATTCGCTCCAGATAATAGATCTTCGGTCGATATCCTTTCACACCATCAAAGCGCTGGTTACCCGCGGTGTCGTAGGTTTGGCCAAGCTCCGAAAGGCGCTTCTTAGTGACAAGCTGCCCTGTAATATCGTAGGCAAGGAAATACTCTTTGTCAGGAAATGTCTGGTTATAAAGCTGGCTTATTTTTTGTGATTGGTCTTCATGTTTCTCCGCTTCTTGGAGGTTCATTGGTATCGTTAAGCCCACAGAAGGGTCGAGCAGCAGGCTCTGAGCTTCCACGACCACATGCCCATCCAGCCCGATGATATCCGCCTCGATTCCATACCGGGAAGACAATAAATCTGCAAGCCCCAAGGAGTTTTGCGAGCAGATACCGTACCCACGTGCTAGAGCTCTTTCCCATGACAAGCTTTCATAAGCAGTAAATAGATTCTCAACATTGGTTAAATCTAGCTTCATAAAAGCGGGGTCGGCCCAGGCCAGGGCCCACAAAAGCCAGTTGTCGGCCGGGTGAACTCGGGCTTTATGCTGGGGCCACTGATAATCGATACCTTGGGCATATAGCTCTGTTGCTTTTTCCAGAAATGAATGTGTGGCCCCTTTTTTCTGGTAGGCCCGATCCATCATTTGGATGACTTGCTGCACAGGGAGTGCACCCTTGGGGCGCTCGTATGGGGATATTATCAAACCATAAACATTAATTATTAGGCCCCCCCCCTGCAATCAATATGGTAAGGGTATTGAAAATACGTAAAGCCGAGGTCACTCAATCTGCCTTTTTGCTTACAGCATAGATATAAGGAGAGAACAACTTTGTTGCCGGGAGACTAAATGCTTTTTCCTCAAAAAACCAGACCATTTTGCTTAATCGACTAAGAAGTTTGTATGCTTGCCATTTGCATCCAAACTGCTTTCGAACACAGCTTGATAGCACGCCAAAATTGTTGGAGCAGAGATATCCTGATTCGATAATATTTAAACCAGCATCTATATGGCCATCTGCAAAGCTTTTCAGATCGTGGGGCACATGAATTTCATAAACCTTATGGTTTAGCAATTTGGTTAGCAGTCCTAATATTCCTGCCATGTTTGGGATTATTGTTAGCATTACTCCTTTGCTTGATAAGAACAGGGAGTGACACCTTAAAACCTCGGAGAGATTTGAAAAGTGCTCCACGACACCATGAGAATAAACAAAGTCGAAATCTTGAGGTGTGTTGGCAGTGTTGAAAAAGTCATCTTTCCGAATATCGATGTTCATAATGTTATATTTTTCAGTGGCTGTTTTGAGAACCCTGCAACCCATTTCTGAATAATCTAGGCTGACGAAGTTCTTTTCAGGGAACTCTCTTGCTAAATAGATCAGCCACGCAGACCCTCCGCCTCCAATTTCTAGTATTTTATTAGCAGGGCTGAGGTGAGGTTGTTTTTTTTTGTATATCTTGTTTAGGCAATATTGCTTATAGCCTGATAGGTTTAATAAAGGAATATCTGAGCTCTCAGAATAGGTTGAGTCCCAGTATTCTTTTTCTGTAAGCTCTGTTTTCATATGAATCACCCAGCAACCTTTAGTAGCTGCATATATCTGACCCATAATACAGCATGATAAGAGATGACTGTTAAGGATGTGGCGATTGCAGCACCCATTAAGCCAAGCCAAGGTATTAAAGCGATGTTCATGAAAATGTTGAGGATACTTGTGACCCATAAAGCGTAGGCTGTGAATTTTTCTTGTCCAGTCATTTGGAGAAGCAGCCCTATTGCACCAAATGCAATGTTCACAAAATATCCAGCTGATAAAACAATCAGGACAGGTGCGCCTCTCACATAACTCTGGCCGAACAAAGCACCCAGAAGATTATCCCCTTCGAGTATTAAAGCTGAAAAGAATGGAGTCGTCAGAATGAATATTATTACAGTGCTCTTTTTGTACAGCCTGGCGAGTGCTTTAAAATCTTTTCTTGCGAACATTTTTGAAAAGGATGGGCCAAGTACCGAGCTAGCTGCTTGCAGAACAAACGTTATAAAAATAGCTCCCTGGCTTACTACGCGATAGATACCAACATCTTCGGATTCCATGAACCAACCAAGCATGATGATGTCGGTCTGGTTGTTGATGATTCCCGCCCCGCCGATCAGCGCAAATGGCAGCGCGCTCTTCAGCCATTGATGGCTCTGGTACTCGGGAACCGCTGTACGACTTTCGTGCGGGAGAAAACGCCGCAACACTAGCACGCCGATGAACAAGACTGCCAGCGCACCGAGCAGCTGGGCCGCCATGGCAACCTGCGGCTGGCGCTGCTCGGGCCAGACCAGAAACACCACACCGACGATGACAAGCACCAGCAGTGGCCGGATGAGGATATCGACCGCTTGTCCGATCACAATTCGATGCAGGCCGCGCATGGCGTGGTCTACCGTCTTGCACAGGGCGGAGACTGGCAGCACCAGTAGCATTAGTGCGGTGGTGTATAGCACCTCAGGGTGCAATGAATCAGCAAACTTCCATAGTAGCAGCAGCCCGAGCAGGGCGACGGCGGTGGCCGCCATCGCCACGAACTGCCCGCCGCGCCGCAGTGCACCACGGAGCAGACCCCATTCTTCCCGTCCCTGACTAGCCGCTATCTCGCGCATTAGCAGCGTAGGCACCCCGGCCTCGGCAGCCACCATGAGCAGACTCATGATGGCGAAAGCATAGGCATATACCCCGTAGCCTTCCGGACCAAGCATGCGCGCCAGCATAATGCCCAGCCCCAGGGCAAGCAGACGGCTGGTGGCCTGGATCCCGGCGCTGCCTAGACCGCCGCGGATAAGATGAGCGCGAAGACCGTCACCGCTCATTTGGACGCGCAGCGTTGTCAATAGGCGGCTGATCACGTGTGGTGGCCCATGTGTCTGACTGTCATTCAGAATTCCGCGCCTGAAGATGCTTTCCTGGTAAGAACGTTAAACATCATAAAACCAGCGATACCACTCGACAAAGCGGGCTACACCCTCTTTTACTGGCGTATTAGGCTTATAACCCACAGCGTGTTCCAGTGCGGAGGAGTCGGCATAAGTATCCGGTACATCGCCGGGTTGCAGCGGGAGAAGGTCTTTTTGCGCCTGCTTCCCTAGGGCGTCTTCGATGGCTTCGATGTAAGCGCCAAGCTTGATGGGGTTGTTATTACCAATGTTGTAGAGTCGAAACGGGGCGCTGCTAGTAGCCGGGTCGGGGTAGTCGCTATTCCATGTAGGATTAGGCGCGGCTGGCTGATCGCTGGTACGAATGATGCCTTCGACGATGTCATCGATGAAGGTGAAGTCTCGGGTATGGTTGCCGTGATTGAACACCGGAATAGGCTTGTCCTCAAGAATGTTTTTAGTGAACTTGAACAGAGCCATGTCCGGCCGTCCCCAGGGGCCGTAGACAGTAAAGAACCTCAGGCCGGTGGTGGGCAGCCCAAAGAGATGGCTGTAGCTGTGCGCCATCATCTCGTTAGCCCTTTTGGTGGCTGCATAGAACTGCAACGGATGGTTAGCGCCCTCATGCTCGGAAAACGGCATTTTGGTGTTGGCGCCGTAGACGCTGCTGGTGCTGGCATAGGTCAGATGCTTAACCCCATGGTGTCGGCACGCTTCTAGTATATTGGTGAAAGCCACCACGTTGCTTTCGACATAGCTGTGTGGGTTTTCCAGTGAGTAACGGACCCCAGCTTGGGCGGCGAGGTTGATGACTCGGCTGATTTCATGCTGCTCGAAGCATTCATTGACGGTCTGTTGATCGGCCAGATTGGCACGAATAAAGGTGTAGTTACCACCTGTGCGTTCGGCAGTTTCTGCCAAGATTTTTAATCTTGCCTCCTTGATCGAGACATCGTAGTAGTCATTGACGCTATCGAACCCTACCACGCTGTCACCGCGCTCCAGCAGACGCTTGGCAGTATGGAAGCCAATGAAGCCTGCAGAACCTGTGACCAAGGTTCTGCAGGCTATTGAGCCCTGGGTGTTGGCCGTTGGGTTGGTTGGAGTATTTGATCTGGTCATTTTGCACGTCTGCCTATTTTGACGGTATTGGTCAGCATCCTGCATTGGGGATCGATTATCTCGAACCGTTCAGCAGTTCAAGATGACGCTCAGTTGCTATAGAAGAGATTGATAGAGAGCCTGAGCCAGTAAGAGGGTCTGGGCCAGATGAGCGCTTGTTTGACTTGAAGCCTGGAGGTTTAAATTCATTTGAGAACTACTGACTCAATCAAAGCACATCGCATTATTAAAGGACGCAGCCTGCTCGTCCTTGTCTGATTCCAGCGGTTCTGTACCGGGCGCCAGCGGCCAGCTTATGTTCAAGTCGGCATCATTCCAGCGGATACTGGCTTCGCTCTCCGGCGCATAGTAATAAGCCCCGTTGAATATTTCTCGTCTAGGGTAGCCTGCACCAGTTTTCTACGTTCCAGATAGTCATTGTTAAGGTCGTTAATTCCTAGCTCGTCCAAAAACGATGGGCGCAGCTCCCTGGCTAGTTTCAGCACTTGCTGGGCGTAGGAATAAAGGCGGGTGACTGAATTGAGACTTTTTGGCTGAGCGGGTTTTTCTTCCAGGCTGATGGCCTGGCCGGCCTTGTTGAACTCCACTGCGCCATAGCGCTCGGGGTCGTGAGCCGGTAGGCGAATAGAGTGATGCCTTGTTTGGCTTGCGGCATAGGTCAGCTTATCGACGTCGATCACGTCGGCATCAGTGTGTCGAATGAGATAGCGGACTAGAGCCGAGCCGTTAAAGCCGGCACCGCCGGTGACAAGCAATCGCATGGGATCTCACGAGCCTTCAGGATGAGCTACCCGGTGGGGCCGGAATGGCCAGCCGGCTGAAAGTATACGCCAGTCAAGTTGGGTGGGCCATGGCCTCTGTGCTGACTTTGTCGGGCCATTGTCTGACATGGGTCAAGGAAGGGCGGGGCATCGGGGTTCGTGCTCTGGTCTGGGCTGGTCTATGATTGGCAGGTTTGGTCGCCGAAAGGACGGCTGTCCAGGGTGTCGAGAGCTGGGCTGGCTTGGCGGTGGCCACTGGGCATGGGGGTTTTGAGGGGAAATCATGGAGCAGCTTCGTTTTGCGCCCCGCGCAGCCAGCGATGAAATTGACTTGTTTGATCTGTTCCAGATGGTCTGGGAGCAGAGAATTACCCTGTTGGGCACCATGGCGGCGGTGATCGCGCTGGCTGTGGGCTATGTCTTTTTGGCTACTCCTCATTATCAGGTTCAGGGAGTGATCAAGCCCGCTCACATCAGGGATTTGGATGCCATCAATCAATCCGGCCTGTATTCGCTGTCGCCGGAGGGCGCGTTGCGGAGGGTGGGT
>Ga0209487_1002016_pt1 | contig 16750 bp, 16 predicted proteins | sample Poulit2012_FD_187524 | JGI IMG/M metagenome (GOLD analysis project Ga0209487, IMG submission 187524) | Agricultural soil microbial communities from Georgia to study Nitrogen management - Poultry litter 2012 (SPAdes) (version 2) | ecosystem: Environmental > Terrestrial > Soil > Agricultural land...
GGACGATCATCAGGTATGTTTGCCCCGAAGACATCTCGAGACCGAAGGCCTGGGCGAGGGGATTTCGGGGGTCACGCAGGAGCGACGCGAGCACGACCAGCAGGAAGAGTTCCGGTATGGCGGCGAATACTTCGACAAGTCGCATGACGAAGTTGTCGACCCACCCCCCATAGAACCCTGCCAGCCCGCCCAGCAGCAGCCCCAGCAGCAAGGAGACCCAGACCGCCAGCAGGCCCACCGTGAGGGAGATCTGTCCCCCGTAGAGGACACGGCTGAACACGTCCTTACCCAGGTTGTTGGTGCCCCACAGGAATATTCTTGCAGGGTCGTCGACGCCGAACAGGTGCAGGTCGCTTTCGAAGATCCCGAGGATCTTGTAGGTGGCCTGGGGCCGTCTTACGAAGAACTTGATCGGGTACTTCTCGGAGGTGTCCTCGACGTAGACCCGCTGCCTGGTGACGGGGTCGCGCTCGGAGTCCATCGCATAGACGAACGGCCGGGTCAGGTTGCCGGTGTCCGGGTCCACCCAGTGGATCTTGGTGGGTGGCATGAAGGCTGTCACCGGGAAGGTCCTGTACTCGTTGATCCCGTAGGGGGCGATGAACCCGGCAAAGATCGTAAGCAGATACATGACCAGCAGGATTACCCCGCCGATGAGGGCTGCCTTGTGCTTGCGGAACTGCTCCCAGACTACCTGTGCCTGGCTCTTGCTTTGCGCCGCTGCGATCGGTCCAGCATCACGGGCGTCAATGTTCTGTGGAAACCTGGTTTGGTCGCTCATCAACTTTTCCTAGTCGTACCGAATCCTGGGGTCTACAGCGGCAAGCAGAAGGTCGGAAATCAGGTTGCCGATCATCAGGAGGATGGAGGAGACCACCAGCAGGCCCAGAACGACATAGATGTCCTGGCGGTTTAGTGCGTTCAGGAAGGTGGGCGTGATCCCGGGCCAGGACATGACCACTTCGACGAGTCCCGCACCGCCGATTAGGGTCGGCAGGATGCCGCCAATCCCGGCGATGAAGGGGATCAGTGCGGGACGCAGGGCGTGCTTGTAGGTGACCTTGCGTTCGCTGAGACCCTTCGCCCTGGCAGTGCGGATGAAGTCGCTGCTCAGGTACTCGAGCATTTGTCCGCGCAGCACTCGCGTGTAGCCGGCGATGCTGGCGGTTGCCACCACGAAACCGGGGATGATCATGTGCCTGAAGATGTCCCAGCGCTGCTCCCACCAGTTCATCGAGCTGTGGTCCGAGCTTGTCATGCCTGCAACCGGCAGGATCACCTCGTTGAACCCGAAGGCTTCGCGTGTCCACGAGCGCAGGACGAAGACGAGCAGAACGATCACCTGGGCAAAGAAGAAGTTGGGGATGGCGAGGCCAAAGTAGGCGAAGGCGCTAACGAGCTGGTCGCCCAGGCTGTACTGGCGAACGGCGCTGTAGACGCCCAGGGGAATCGAGATGAGCCAGAGCAGGATGATCGAGAAGACCACCAGCACCATGGAGTTCATGATGGGTTCTCCGATAACACGGTTGACGGGCTGGTTACCGGAGAAGGAGAGACCCAGGTCACCCTGGAGGATGTTGGCCATCCAGCGGAAGTACTGCACGGTCCAGTGCTGGTCCAGCCCATACATTGCGCGAAGCCTGGCGACCGTCTCAGGCCGTACGCCCGGCTCGAGGAGCTTCTGCGTAAAGAAGTCACCCGGTACCAGCTGGCTGATAACAAACGCGAGCAGCGTGGCTCCCAGGAAAGTCGGGATCAGGTGAAAGAATCGGCGAATTATGTACGAGAGCAAGCGGGGGCCTCCTGCGGCATTGATATTTCGTGGCAGGCAGTAAAGATCATTAGCAGAAAAAATAAGGTGTGGAAGGGGTCTGAGTAGTGTGGTGGGTGACACGGGTCACCCACCATCAGTTCTGCGGTTCTTCTACTTACTGTGCCAGGAAGGTGAGTTCGTATTCACGGGAGCCCAGGAGGTCACTGATCATGTCCTCGGGGTGCTCACCGCGCACGTGGGTCCTCCAGCTGTAGTGGGCCGAGGGGCTCACGGTGTAGATGACCGGCTGGATGTCAGCGAGTGCGCGCTGGATCTGGTAGCCGATTTCGCGAGCTTCTTCGGTGTCCAGGGTCTGACGGCCCTGGTAGTAGAGCTGGCTGGCTTCGGTTTCCTGGGGCGCAATGCACTCACCGGACGGATCCTGGTTCCACATGTGGAGGTTGGTTCCGCAGGGGATTACGTTTACGCCGAAGGGCCAGTCACGCGAACCACCGGTAAGACCGATGAGGATCGCTTCGAACGGACGGTCTTCGCCCACGGTGGTGAGCTGCTCGACCATCAGGTTGAAGTCGAGGGTCTGGACCTGAACGTTCACGCCAACTTCGCGGGCAGCGTCAGCGAAGATCTGGACGATCTGCTCGCGGGCGGTGGCGCCGGAGTTGGTGACGAGGCGGAAGCCCAGTTCGTTGCCGTCGGCGTCCACCAGGAAGCCGTTGGAGTTGCGCTGGGTGAAGCCGATGCCTTCGAGAAGCTCAAGGGCAGCTTCGGGATCGAACGGGAAGGTCGGGACTTCCGGGTCAACCCAGTAGTCGAGAACCTGGTAGACGTTCGACCACATGGGCTCGGCAGCACCACCGTAGACGAGTTCGACGATCGCTTCGCGGTTCACGAGGTGGCTCATGGCGCGGCGGAAGTCGGCGTTACGGAAGAGGTCCTGCTTCCAGGGGTCGCTGGCGAGGTTCCAGTTGAAGACGATGAACTGGCTGGATGCAACCGGGCTCATGTTCTCGAGAACGATCGCGTCGATGTCGCCGTTCTGGATGGCAACGTTGATGACGCCGATGTCGTCGAGGTTGCGCGGGTTGAACATGTCGATTTCGCCTGCGAGGTAGAGGTTGAGGGCGGCGTCCTGGTCACCCGTGAGTTCGAAGGTGATGCGGTCGAGGTAGGGAAGGGCGTTGCCTTCCTCGTCGACGTTCCACTCACCGAAGTACTCGTTCTTCTCGAGGACGAGGCGCTCGTTCGAGGAGAACTCGGTCGGGACGAACGGAGAGCTCCAGACGGTGTCGGCGACGTTTACGTCGAGACCCCAGGCGGCCTGGAGGGCTTCGGCGCCACCTTCGCGGTAGATCTCGCCGAGGATGTGGTCGGGAGCCGGGATGTGCGAGCCGACGACCGGGAAGGCGGTGCGGTCAGGGAGAGGGAAGGTGAAGCGCATGCTGCGCTCGCCGGTAATCTCCATCTGAATGATTTCGCCTTCAATGAACCAGCTGTCGTAGCCGTTGGAGCCGACATCCGGGTCAGTCTCAGCCTGGTAGCGGAAGTAGTAGTCGTCCACGGTGATGTCGGTGCCGTCGGACCACTTGAGGCCCTCGCGCAGCGTCACGTCCATAACTGTGCCGTCTTCGGACATTTCCACGGACTCGGCGGCGTACGGAATCCATACGTCAGAGTCCGGCGGCAGGGTCATGAGGCTTGCGCCCGTCAGCATGATCAGGTCGCGTGAAGTGGTCGACTCGGCGGAAATGATGGGGTTGAACGTGCGGACATCGCCGATGTCATACATGCGCAGGTTACCGCCGTAAACGGCCTCACCCGGCTCAGCAGTTGTCCAGGTGCTGGGCCACACGAATGGTTCGGCGAGGGCCATCGAGCCGAGGGCTACGAAGGCCAGACTGAGTAAAGCTCTCTTCATGCTACCTCCTGATTGTCGTCGACGAGTCCTCCAGAGGGAGTCTCCTCATTGGGCTCATCCAACTATACGACGAGAAAAAGAGTACCGTGGAACCCATTCTGGTGCAAGGGTTATGGGCTTTGCGTATTTTCATTAGCAGTTAATTGCGAAGGGCGCCCCAGACGGGACGCCCTGTCAATGTGTACGGAAGTGCCCTGTTAGCGGGGTACAACCTGCAGGGCCAGCGCCAGCAGGCCCCAGATCACGCCCAGGTAGATGGTTAACCTGTGCAGGCCGCCGGCGGTACCGCCGCGGGTCATGAAGTCCTGCTGCCCGGCGCCGCTGAGCCCCTCGCCAAGGCCCGACTGCTTCGGCTCCTGCAGCAGCACGATCGCGGTGAGCAGCAGGGATACGATTATGAATGGTACGAGAATCAACCAGAACATTACTTATACGCCTCCGTATTCATTCAGAGTAAAACAGCCGGGAAATCACGAACGACCTGCCGACTCATTCCGTCTCCTGTGTGGTGCCGGGAGCGGGACTCGAACCCGCACGCCTCGCGGCGGTACATTTTGAGTGTACTGCGTCTACCGATTCCGCCATCCCGGCAAGGCAAGACGAGTCGACGGCCTGCCAACAAACGCTCAGCATAATACTCCAGCCAACCGCCCAGCGACCAGCAAGATACCACGCGTCACCTGGCGATGCGGGAACCCGGAGCGGGCTGTCCTGGTGGGCCTGCCAGGTCGTTCCTGAGTACAAGTGCCGCGAACTTCAGGAGCCGGGGAAAACGGTGCCAGCGCTTGCGATCCAGACCCACCCGGTAGGCCCACTCCAGGTTGTAGCGCCTGGTCCATTCCGGGGTCCGCTCCACCTCCCCCGCAAGCACGTCCAGCGTGCCCCCCACGCCGATCATTACCCTGGCGTTGAGACGGTTCCGGTTCCTGTCGAGGAACAGCTCCTGACGCTCGCCAAGGGCAGCAAGCAGCAGGTCGGGACGGCTGGCCGCGATCTGCTCGACCACCTGCTCCTCCTGCTCGCTCCCAAAGTAGCCGTCATGCACACCGGCGACCCGTATGCCCCATTGCTCCCGGGCCTGGGCGGCGGCCCGCTGCGCCACGCCGGGCCGCCCGCCCAGGAAGTAGACGTTCAGCGCCCCTCCCCCGCGCGCGAGCGCCAGCTGGCTAAGCTCGACTCCCGGAACCCTGCCAGGGAGCACCACTCCGGCGCGACGAGCCGCCCAGACTATGCCGATGCCGTCGGCAACCGTCAGCTGGGCGCGTTTGACGGCCGCGTAGAGCTCTGCGTCCTCCCTCGACCTGACGACGATCTCGGGGTTCAGGGTAACGACATGCAGCGGTCCAGTTTCCTGAGGCGCGCCAGCAGCTGCGGTGGCCGCCAGCACCCGCTCCGTGGCCTCTTCGAGGTCCAGTCTGTGGAGAGTGAAACCGAACAGTTCCAGCGTTCCGGGAGTGTCCTGTTGCTTCGTCCTCATTTGTCGGAGGGTGCGTCCAGGCGTTCGAAGCTGTAAAGTCCCGTCCTGCCCAGTTCGCTTCTCGCAGAGAGGCGCGGTACGACCGGTGACTGGCTTATCTGGCTTGCGATCGCCAGATCGCCCTGCAGGTCTCCGTTGCGCAGCATCTCACCGGCTGCCGAGTACCAGAGGCCGTCGAGGGGGTCGGGGAATGCCCGCACCAGGCTAAGCCCCAGCCGGGCGGCCCCGTCGAGCTGCGCGGAGTCGCTCAGCGGCTGAAGCTGGCCGGTAATGAAGCCCGCTGCGAGAAGGTCGTCGAGATCCTCGCGGCCCTGATATCCGGCACACACGAGTGCCACAGTCTCGGGCCGCAGCTCCTCTATGGCGGCGACGAGCGCCCCTGCGTTGAAGAGGGAGGCGAGCAGGACCTCACTGGCGCCCAGGAGCCCGGGCAGCAGCGCGCTGGCGTTCTCGCTCACGAGAACCGCCCGCGGCGCCTGCAGCTTGCGTTTGAGGAGCATCTGGGGTGATGCCGGGAGGTTGAAGCCCTCGGGCAGCACGCCGGCCTTGTCGCCCACGAGGACGACGCCGTCGCCCGCTGACTTCCTGGCGGTGCCGAACGAGCCCGTGAGCAGTACTTCAGTTGCGCCCATGTCGAAAAGCAGGGGTGCCGTGGTGCCTGCCCGGAGAACGTCCACGAGCACCACCAACTCTCCGGTGTAGTCGTCACGCGGAGAGAGATCTACGCGAATCCGCATATTTTGCCAAGCTTCCTGGGGTCAAGATCTTCATTACTTCATCCGCGCCTAGCAAGGCGCTGCGGGGGCAATCTGCAAGTCTGAAAACAAGTAGGACCTGCCCAGCGGATTCTATCAGACAGGCAACTTGTCCTTCAAAAACGCCACGGTAAGGTGTGGCGTGCCGCGTCCCCAACCACCATTCGAAGAGCGTTACCTGGCGGGCGAGTTCGCCGGGTTCTTTGAGCTTGCACCGCATCAGTTCGATGTTGCCCTGGACCGCACGAGGAGTGTGCCGCGGCAGGAACTGGCTGCTGCCCTGAGCGAGGATGCCGGCAGGCTGGGGGCGCCCGCGGGCACATGGAGATCACTCGAGCGGCTGCGGCATGAGAACAGCAGGGTAGTAGTGACCGGCCAGCAGCCGGGTCTCCTCCTTGGCCCCGCGTACACCCTGTCGAAGGCCCTGGCGGCCATAAGCCTCGCCCGCGAGTTGGATGAGCCTGACCGTCCGGTCATACCGGTATTCTGGGTCGCTTCCCAGGATCATGATGTGGCCGAGATGGACCATACCTACCTGTTTGACCTCGAGGAGCGGCTGCACAGGGTAGGGGTCGACCTGCCCGAGGGGGCGCCGGTGGGCCACGCGCCGCTGCGCCAGGAGCACCTGAGTGCGTTGTGCCTTGCCATCGAGCAGTGTTCCTTCCCACGGGAGCATAAGCAGGAGGTTTATCGTCTGCTGGACGAAGCAGGAGAGAAGGCCCGCTCCTATCCGGACCTCTTCAGCGCCATTCTTTACCGCCTGCTGGGGGACGAAGGACTGGTTATCCTCGACCCGCTCCGGCCTGCGGTTGCACCGCTCTTCCGGGACGTCCTGGCACGCGAGATCGGAGCCCCGTCGGTAACGACCCGCGCGATCAACGATGCGGCGGTGTCATTGCGGCAGGTCGGGGCACAGCCACAGCTTGGCCGGGGCGTCGACGCCACCAACCTGTTCATAACCGAGGGAAACGATGGGGAATACTCGCGCCAGCTCCTGCGCTTCGACGGCAAGGCATTTCAGTCGCGCTCGCGGGAGTACGGACGCGAGGAGCTGCTGCGGCTGCTGGACAGTGAACCGTGGCGCATCACGCCGGCCGCCGGCCTGCGGCCGGTGACCCAGGACAGCGTTCTCCCTACCGCTGCATTTGTGGTCGGGCCTGGTGAGTTGCGCTATATCGCCCAGCTGAGGGGCGTCTACGAGTTTCATGGCGTGCCGATGCCTGTGGTCTGGCCGCGTGCACAGACCGTCGTGCTCGAACCGCCCACGCGGCGTATCCTCGCCCGCTACGGAATCAGCTACGACGAGTACCTGCGGGACCGCGACGACCTGGGCCGCAGGGTGCTCCTGGAGCGCCACGGCAAGAAGGAGCAGTTTGAACGCGCGCTGGCGCGTCTGGAACGGGAGTTCGCCGAGCTGCTCGATTCTGTCGAAGGGATCGATCCGACGCTGAAGGGAACTGTGATCAAGTCGCAGTCACGCCTGGAGGCGACTGTGGAGGTTCTCAGGAACAAGACTGCTCAGGCGCTCGCCGCGAACGACAGGACGACCAGCCGCCAGTTCGAGCGGCTGGAAGGACAACTGTTCCCGTCGGGCGTACCGCAGGAACGACAGCTGACAGTCTTCTCCTTCTTCCTGAAATTCGGGGTGGAACCGATGATGCACAGGTACCGGCAGGTTGGCCCGGGCGGCCTGCACATCATCGAACCCTAGGAATCACTTTCCGGAGAGCGCGTAGTTGGGGGCGTCCTTGGTAATCGTCACGTCGTGCGGGTGCGACTCGATGAGGCTTGCCTGCGTGATCGTGACAAACTGTGCGGCTTCCTTCATGGTGGCCATGTCGGGAGTTCCGACGTAGCCCATGGCGCTGCGCAGGCCGCCTACCATCTGGAACACGACATCCTCGGCCGGACCCTTGTAGGGGACCATTCCCTCGATCCCTTCCGGAACGAGCTTCTTGGCGTCCTCCTGGAAGTAGCGGTCGGCACTGCCGGTCGACATCGCGCCCAGGCTGCCCATGCCGCGGTACGCCTTGTAACGCCGGCCGTCCCGCAGGATCTCCTCGCCGGGCGACTCGTTGGTGCCTGCCAGCATCGAACCGATCATTATGCAATCGGCTCCGGCGGCGATCGCCTTCGGCAGGTCGCCCGTTTGCTTGATCCCCCCGTCGGCGACGAGGGGTATGTCCTCACCGTGCAGGGCTCCGGCGATCTCCATGATGGCGCTCAGCTGCGGTACGCCGACCCCGGTGACGACGCGGGTCGTGCAGATGCTGCCGGGACCGATGCCGATCTTGATGCCGTCGGCGCCTGCCTGTGCCAGTGCTAGGGCCCCCTCGGCAGTTGCTACATTGCCGGCGACGACGTCGACCACATAGCTCTCCTTCAGGTACCGCAAGGCGTCGATGATGCCCTGCGAGTGGCCGTGAGCGCTGTCCAGTACGAGGACATCGGCGCCTGCTTCCACCAGGGCGGCGGCCCGCTCCTCCAGATCGCCGCTCACGCCCACTGCCGCGGCGACGCGCAGGCGGCCCAGCTCGTCTTTCGCAGCGTGGGGGTAGGCGATCTTCTTGGTGATGTCCTTGATGGTGATGAGGCCCTTCAGGCGAAAGGCGTCATCCACCACCAGCAGCTTCTCGATCCGGTGCCGGTGGAGGTGCTCGGTGGCCTCCTCCAGGGTGGTGCCGACCGGCACCGTAACCAGGTTCTCCCGGGTCATCAGGTCCTGTACGGACCGGGTCGGGTCTGTCTCGAAACGAAGGTCGCGGTTGGTGAGGATGCCCGCCAGGCGGCCGTCCTCCTCGATGATGGGCACGCCGCTTATCCGGTAGTCGCGCATGAGCTTCTGCGCATCCCCGACGCTGGCCGTGCGCGGTAGAGTAATCGGGTCGACGATCATGCCGGATTCGGAGCGTTTGACTTTCCTGATTACCTCTGCCTGATCCACCACGGACATTTTCTTGTGGACCACACCTATGCCGCCCATTCGCGCCATCGCGATCGCCATGCGGGTCTCCGTGACAGTGTCCATTGCGGCAGAGACAACCGGGATGTTCAGCGAAACGTTCCGCGAGAAGCGGGTCGTCACGTCCACGTCCCGGGGCAGGACCTGCGAGTAGGCCGGCACGAGAAGCACGTCGTCGTAGGTAAGGGCCTGCCCCCTGATCTTGTCAATGCCGGTTCTGGCTGTCGTCATCGTTCCGCTGCTCATGTACCTCACCTCAACAGAATGCCCCGAGCCCTCTTGGTGACAGGATTATAGCGTCCCTTTCGGGTCCTCCCCGATCACGGCCTGCAGACGGCCGAACCAGTCGGAAGGCAACCTCACGGCCCTGCCGCTGCGGTCGGTAGGCACGTGCACCGTGCTACCGAGGGCAACCGGGCGCTCCTCTCCATCCCGGTAGATGGTGTAGTCGAAGGCGAAGCGGCGGGTGCGCGCTTCGGTCATGGTCGCCTCGATGTGCAGGAGGTCGTCGAAGTGGACTGCGCGCCTGTAGTCGATGCTCACTCTGCTCACCGCCAGCGAGATGCCCTCCTCCTCCATTTGCCTGTAGGAGATGCCCCGGTCGCGCAACCACTCCACCCTGGCCGCCTCCAGCCACACCACGTAGGCACTGTGATGGGCGATGCCCATCTGATCGGTCTCCGCAAACCTGACGCGTAACGTCGTTGTCGTTGTCATGGGCTCACCATAAAGCGTAGCCGCCGCTCCGGCCCACGGCGCCAGCCTGAGTGGGCACTGGTGCACATCCGGGCGTGCTTAGAATGGCGCATGACCAGGCTTCCCCAGCTCCTTTTCGGTCGCGACGCCTACTCTCCCGTGCAGAAGATCCTTGAGGGATTGCCGTTCGAAAAGGTTGGCGAAAGGCCAGCCGGACTGCCGCACAGCATCTACGAGGAACTCTGGCACCTGAACGCATGCCAGAAGCTCGCCTTGCAGGAGGCACGTGGGGAGCAGACGCCTCCCTTCGACGAATCGCTGGTCTGGCCGGCCAACCGGAAGCCCAGGGACGAACACGAGTGGGAGGATCTCCTGCACACGTTCTTCCTTGGCCTCGACGAGGCGGCGGGCATGGCGGCCCAGGTGGAGGTGCTGGACCAGCAGCTTCCCGACGGAACGTCAGTGCGCGGGGTGCTGGAGGACCTGCTCGCCCACAACTCCTACCACCTGGGCCGTCTCGTGGTACTCCGGCAACTGCTGGGACTCTGGGAGGGAAGGCAGCTGCGCAGCGAATGAGCAGGGGAGCCGTGCAGGGGACGGTACCCCTGAGCTGGAGCAGGAGCGACGCGCGCCGCTTCCTGGCCCGCTACCACCTGAGCCCGGGCAGCCTGGAGCAGATAATCGCCCGGCTGGGCAGCATTCAGTACGACCCGCTGCGCCCTGTGGGCCGCAATCCCGATCTCGTGCTGCAGTCCCGCGTGCCCGGCTACCGGGTCGACAGCTGGGAGGCAGCGGCCTACGGCGACCGGCTCATGATCGACGCCTGGGACAAGCAGTCCTGCCTGGTGCCGCCCGGCGACTGGCGCTACCGCTGGGTCTACCACGACCACTTCCGCGAGAGGTGGCGGGAGCGGGTGCTGGACCCGTACGCCGATCAGGTGGAGGCCACCCTGGCTCAGCTTGCCGAGCGCGGGCCGCTCACCTCGCTCGACTTCGAGAACCAGGAGCGGGTCGAGTCCTGGCAGGGCAGCTGGTACGGGGCGAAGCTCGTGAAGGTGATACTGCGGGCCCTGTGGGACAGCGGGGAGGTCATCACCCACCACCGGGTGAAGGGCAGGCATGCCTACGCCCTGCCCGGACAGGTGATCCCGGACGAGGTGCTGAGGGAACGGAGTGACGAGGACGAGGCGCTGCAGTTCCTCATCCGCAGGCGGCACCAGTCGATGGGTTTGCTCAGGGCGAACGCGCAGAAGGCGCTGTGGAGCATCCCGGCGAGTCCTGCGAGGCGACGCGATCTCCTGGCGCAGCTTGTGGCCGCCCAGGAACTCGTCCCCGTCGATATCGACGGGGAGCTCTACCACCTGCGCCGTGAGGAGCTGGAGGTCATGGACTGGCCCGAGCCGGAGACGCGGCTCAGGTTCATCGCCCCGCTCGATCCGCTCGTCTGGGACCGCGACGCGGTCGCCCGTATCTTCGACTTCAACTACGTGTGGGAGGTCTACAAGCCTGCGGCCCAGCGGCAGTGGGGCTACTACGTTCTGCCCGTCTTCTACGGCGACCGGTTCGTCGCCCGCGCCGACCTGCGGAGTGACGGGGATGTGCTCCACGTCCTGGGCTGGTGGTGGGAGAACGGCCACCCAGCGGCGCCGCCCGAAGAGCTTGGGCTGGCGCTGGCCAGGTTCAGGGACTACCTGGGGGTGAGTGAGATGGCCGTCTCCGAGGACCTCCCACAGCGGACCAGGCAACAGCTCCTGGACGCAGCGCGGTTAGGATGAGGCATGATAGCTGGCCCTCTCGACACCACACGGATCCTTGAAGTGGACAATCAGCACGGCCCGGGACTCTGGAAGCCGGATGTAGCCCTGGTACGCGGGGAAGGCGTGCGCGTCTGGGATGCGGATGGCCGCGAGTACCTGGATTGCCTCGCCGGCATTGCCGTCGCGAGTCTCGGGCACTCCCACCCTCGTCTCGTACGCGCCATCTCGGAACAGGCCCAGAAACTGATCGTCTTTGGCCAGAACATCGGGAGTGACACGCGCAGCCGGTTCCTGGAGAAGCTCTTCACCTTCGTGCCGGCCCCGCTCACCAGGGCGTTCATGGCCAGCTCCGGGTCCGAGGTAAACGAAGCGGCGATGAAGTGGGCGCGCGTGGCCACCGGCCGGCCTAAGTTCGTTGCGGCTAAGAGGGGTTTCTCGGGCCGCACGATGGGTGTGCTGGGGCTCACCTGGGAACCCGGCTACCGGGAGCCGTTCGGCCCGCTGGGCGTCGAGGTCGAGCACATTACCTACAACTCTGTGACGGAGCTCGAGGCCGCGGTCGACGAGCGCACCGCCGCCGTCTTCGTCGAGCCCATCCAGGGCGAGGGTGGCATGAACGCGGCCAGTCCCGGGTTCCTGCAGGAGGCCAGACGGCTTACGCGGGAGCGGGGAGCGCTGCTCGTATTCGACGAGATCCAGTCCGGTGCGGGACGCACCGGCCGCTTCCTGGCGAGCGAGTGGTACGACGTCCAGCCCGACATGGCGACACTCGCCAAGGGGCTCGCGGGTGGCGTACCCATTGGCGCGCTCCTCATGACCGATGAGGTGGCCGGCGCGATGCCAACCGGGGGCCACGGCAGCACCTTTGGTGGCAACCCTCTGGCCAGTGCGGCGGCGCTCGCCGTCCTCGAGGAGATCGAGGAGAGCGACCTGCTGAGCCACGTTCGCAGGGTCGGTGAGCTGCTCCAGACGGGACTTGCCGGGATTGGCGGTCCACTGGTCAGAGAGGTGCGCGGTCGCGGCCTGATGGTCGGTGTGGAGCTGGCAGAGAAAGCGGGCCCATACATCACGCGCCTGCGCGAAGCCGGCGTGCTGACGATCGCCGCCGGTTCCCACGTGATCCGCTTCGTGCCGCCGCTGATCATCAGCGAACGCGAGGTCGAGGAGGTCGTGGAGCGGGCAGCCGGGGTCCTGAGAGGGTAAGGAGCGGGCGCAGCACCGCCATGGAAAGGGGCCTGGGAGAGCGGACGCTCTCCCAGGCCCCTGCCACTGGTCCGGTGGAAACTAGCCGTCGTACTCGATACCGGACAGGTCGTAGTTCTTCTTGATGTAGGGTGCCCACTGCAGCGGGACGTCCTCTTCCGGGAAGATGGCGCTTACCGGGCAGGCCGGCACGCAGGCACCGCAGTCGATGCACTCCTCGGGGTGTATGTACAGCTGGTCATTCGCCTCGTAGATGCACTCGACCGGGCAAACGTCGACGCAGGACCTGTCCTTGGTGCCGATGCAAGGCTCTGCGATGATGTGTGGCATTTGTTTCCTCCCAGGCGGCCCGCGTGACCGCCACGATCGTGCTGCTGCCGGACCGGCTGCCCCAGACCCTGCCGGTCCGTGTTCGGGCCGATGCTACCACGGCCCCCGCCGGGGCAAAGGTAACCTCGGTCAGGATTACGGGGCGCCTTCCTCTGCCTGTTCCCTGGCCCCCTCGAACACGTAGGCCTCGCGCAGGAGGCGCAGGTCGGCGTCGTCCACCGCTCCGTCGCGGTTGATGTCACCGGTGATGTTGATGCCCGTCTCCCCGTAGTGCCGGGCGAGCAGCGCAAGGTCGAGCACATCTACCGTGCCGTCGTTGTTCAGGTCCGCGGGGTTCCCGCCCACCGCGGCCAGCTGTTCCAGTGTGGCATCGTCCAGCCGGGCCGGCTGCCCGGCAGCGATTGCCTGCGACATTATCCCCTCGTCCCGCGGCCCCAGCCCCAGCAGCAGGCCAAACTCGTGCAGCAGGGCAACCTGCTGCTGCTCGCTCCCCTCCTTGACGAGGACGTCCAGCTGCCCGCCCTCACGCAGAAGGGTGAGGCTAAGGGTGTCCGGCCCCATCAGTTCGTCGGAGACAAGGTCGAAGTTCAGCTGACCGTTGGTCGCTACCTCCTCCAGGTTCACTTCGGGAGCAGCAGCGCTCCACTGTGCTGCAGCCTCGCGGACAGCCTGCCGGAAGGCCGTGTCGTTCACGTCCGGGTCGAAGGAGTAGGTCTGGGCATGCGCCAGCGCGGGAATGAGAAACGCCAGGAGCGCGAGAAGTTTCCTCATCGGCGCGCCTCCAGTTCGGCGCCAACCAGATCGATGACCGTGTTCGCGGGCGCTTCAAAGCCGCCCAGGCGCAGCGAGCCATCCTCGTCGATGCCCAGCAGGGTGCCGTCCTGGGAGAGGACGTTGTCGTCCTGCAGGCGGAACAGTCCCTGGTTGAAACCTACCAGTGGCGAGTAGTAGGCGGCGTCGTAGGCCAGCACCAGTACCCGCTCCGAGAGTTCGAAGGCCGGCATACCCTGGACATCCACCTCCGCAATGCCGGGACCGCTGCCGCCCAGGAAGGCCAGGCTGGTGCGCTCCTCGGTCTCACCCTCGAGCGCGCGCTCGACGGCGAACTCGACGATGGTCCAGGGCAGGCCGTCGCGCATCTCCACGTCCAGTCCCCGCACCGTCCCCACGAATGCAACCTCCGTTGCGTCCAGAATCTCGCTAAGCGAGAGCTGGCGGTAGGTGGTGGCGGCAGCAGCGGGGAGCAGGGCAAGGAGCAACACCAGCACGGTCGTGTGCAGCAGTGGCCTGCTGGCCTGGGTTGTGCGGGTCATTCTGCCTCCTCCGGGCGGGACTCTTCGGCTTCAGCCTCTGCGGTTTCCGGGTCCTGGTCGCCTGAACCGGGCTCACCGTCGTTCGCTGGTTCTTCGGCAGGCCCGTCGCCGTCCGGCTCATCTTCGCCGTCGGCGGGAGAACCCGCAGCTTCACCGGGAGTGTCGTCGTCCATGTGCTCGTTGCCGAGGTCGTCGATGATCCGGGCGGTCAGCTGAGTCCGCAGCCGGGCAGGTTCAGTGGGGACGAGCGTCACCTGGGCCACGTTGGCCGTACCATTCCAGGCGGCGCCCAGGGACGCGAAGTCCACCTGGAGCACGCCCTCGCCAGCGCGCGAGGTGTCCGTGAAGAGCGCGGTATTGCCGAGGGCACGCACGGCGTTCTCAGGGGCGAGCGTGAAAGCCGCCGGATCCCAGGTGAGCTGAACGCTCGCAGCCCGAACCCGGTGAGCATCACGCAAACCCAGGCCTATCGTGACGGGCTCGCGGACCTCGGTCGCCGGTGCGTCGACAACCACCTGTGGTGCCGGCCGTTCGCTCACCTGCAGCGTGTAATCCTCGAAGGTGCTCGACAGGTTGGCGTCGGAGACCGCCACGGTGAACTCGAACTGACCCGTCTCGGTCGGCGTGCCCCTCACCGATCCCCCCTGGAGTTCCAGGCCGGCCGGGAGCTGTCCGTCCTCCAGCCGGAAGGTGAAGGGCCGCAGCCCGCCGGTGGCCCTGATCGGCTCGTCGTACGGCTCGCCCACCCAGGCGGTGGGCAGGTTGCGGTTGCCCTGAAGGCGCAGCGCCTCACCAGGCGTCTGGATCTCGCCGCCGCAGGCCGCCAGCGCCAGGATCAGCGCGGCAAGCAGCGGCAGCAGACGCCTGCGTTGGCTGGCCGCTCTACTCGTGTTCACTACTGGATCCCCAACCACAGGTACTCGTAAGGTTGCAGCCCGATGTTCATATGGGGCGTGACGGTTCCGAAGACCTGCTTCGTGAACAGGTCTATGAGCTGACGCCCCTCCCATTCGGCCAGGTCCAGCTCCGTGCGCTCCACCTCGGGCGACAGGTTGTGCAGGGCCAGCACGATGTCCTCCTCGTACTGGTTCAGGAAAGGCAGGATCGCCTTGTTCTCGGGCCTCAGCAGCTCGAAGCGCCCCTGGCCCAGCGCCGGATGCTGCTCGCGCGTCTTGATGAGGTTGCGCATCCAGTTGAGGAGGCTGTCGGGATCCTGCTCCTGGGCGGCGACGTTCACCTCGTGGAAGGCGTACTCGCCCTCATCGATTACCGGTGCGTACAGCCGGGCCTTCGCCGCCTCGGAGAAGCCGGCATTCTCGCCGCCGTGCCACTGCATGGGTGTGCGGACGCCGTTCCGGTCGGGCAGCTCGATGTTGTCACCCATGCCGATCTCGTCGCCGTAGTAGATGATCGGCGTGCCCGGCAAGGTCATCAGCATCGAGTTCATGAGCCGGATCTTGCGCATGTCGCCCCCCAGCAGCGGCGCCAGCCGCCGGCGTATCCCCACGTTGATCCGCATGCGCGGCTCGGGCGCGTAGGTTTCGTACATGAAGGCCCGCTCCTCCTCGGTCACCATCTCCAGGGTCAGCTCGTCGTGGTTGCGCAGGAAGACGACCCACTGGCAACTCTCGGGGATGGCAGGGGTGTTTTCCAGGATCCACTCCACACTCTGCCGGCTGCCTTCGGCCACTGCCTTGTAGAGCCGGGGCATGACCGGGAAGTGGAAGAGCAACGGCATCTCGTCCGTGCCGTCGCCAAAGTAGGCGATCGTGTCCTCCGGCCACTGGTTCACCTCACCCAGCAGGAACGCGTCGGGCTTGATGGTGTCGATGTAGGCGCGCAGCTCCTTGAGGTATTCGTGGGTCTCTGCCAGATTCTCGTTGTTGGTGCCCTCCCGCTCGATAAGGTAGGGGATCGCATCCATGCGGAAGCCGTCGATGCCCAGCTCGAGCCAGAAGCGCACGATGCGCTTCATCTCCTCCCGCACCTCGGGATTGTCGTAGTTGAGGTCGGGCTGGTGACTGAAGAAGCGGTGCCAGTAGTACTGGCCGCGCATTGGATCGAAGGTCCAGTTGGAGGTTTCGGTGTCGGTGAAGATGATGCGCGTACCCGAGTACTTCTCGGGATCGTCGCTCCACACGTACCAGTCGGACTTCGGGTTGTCCTTACCTTGCCTGGACTCCTGGAACCAGGGGTGGTCGCTGGAGGTGTGGTTCACGACTAGGTCGGTGATGACCTTCAGGCCACGCGCATGCGCCTCGCGCACGAGCTGCTGGAAGTCGTCCAGGGTCCCGTAATCCTCATGGATGTTATAGAAGTCGGTAACATCGTAGCCGTCGTCACGCAGGGGAGAGGGGCTAATGGGCAGGAGCCAGATGACGTCAACGCCAAGGCTCCTGATGTAGTCGAGTTTCTGGATGACGCCAGCCAGGTCGCCGTGCCCGTCTTCGTCGGAATCGCGGTAGGCACGAACATAGAGCTCGTAGAGAACAGCCCTCTTAAACCACGTGGTATCGATGTTGGCCATCTTCACTCCTGATGAACGAGATTCTACTGATTACCAACCTA